>FWPV01000750.1_pt1 | contig 98207 bp, 101 predicted proteins | sample 2228371 | NCBI WGS metagenome assembly FWPV01 (sample SAMEA103939776, study PRJEB20133) | metagenome
GGCCGGCCTGGTCGTCGCGCATCTCGTCGCCCGGCGATGGATCGGGCAGATCGCCGCGCTGGCCCGCTGGATGGTGGGGCTGGCGGGCGGCGAGGAGAGCCCGCGGCCCGCGCCGCTTCCCGGCTCGGCGCTCGAATGGCTGATGTGGCCGGCCCTCGACCTGGCGCGCCGCGCCCGGCGTGCCGAACGTCAGGCCGCGGTGCAGGGTCGGCGGCTGACGACGATCCTGGAAGCGCTACCGGATGCCGTGTTGCTCGTGGACGCGCGCGGTAAGATCGTCGAGGCCAACACCGCTGCCCGCGAGACCTTCCGGTTGGCGACGACCGGTCTGCCGGTGGCTCGGGCGACCCGTGATCCGGCGGTCCTCGCCGCCTTGGGGGCGGCGCTCGATACCGGCACGGCGAGCACCGTGGCCTTCAGCCCGGTCGACGACCATCTGCGCCGATTCGTCGCGCGGATCCAGCCGCTGGAGAATGTCGACGGCGGTCGCGGGGCGATGCTCCTCCTGCGAGAGCAGGGTGAACAGCTGCTCGTGGAGCGCATCCGCTCGGATTTCGTCGCCAACGCCAGCCACGAGATCAAGACGCCGTTGGCGGCGATCATCGGGATCGTCGAGACGTTGCGGGGCCCGGCCCGCGACGATCCCGCGGCGCGGGAGATGTTCCTCGCCACCATGGCCGAAGAGGCGGCCCGGATGCAGCGGCTGGTGGAAGATCTCTTGACGCTGTCGCGGGTCGAGCTGTCCGCTCGCCGCCCACCCTCGGAACGGGTGGCGATCGCCGGGATCCTGGAGGGAACCTTGGCCCGGATGCGGCCGATCGCCGCGGCGGCCGCGGTCCGGCTGGTGCTGGACGCACCCTCTTCGCTGCCCACGGTGGTGGGCGACGCCGACCAGCTGCACCAGCTTTTGGGCAACCTGATCGACAACGCCATCAAATATGGTGGTCCGAACAAGGAGGTCCGGATCGAGGTGCGGATCCTGGACGCCGCACCGGCCACGGCCGGAGCCGTGGCGGGGCGGCCGGCCGTGGAGATCGCGGTGATCGACCAGGGCGAAGGCATCGCTCCCGAGCACATCCCGCGGCTCACCGAGCGGTTCTACCGCGTCGACAAGGCGCGCTCGCGGCGGATCGGCGGCACCGGCCTGGGGCTCGCCATCGTGAAGCACATCGTCCGCCGCCATCAAGGCCATCTCGAGATCGAGAGTGAGCTGGGCAAGGGCTCGCGCTTCGCGGTCCTGCTTCCCTTGGCCCCGGCCGATCGTCACACTCCTGTCACGAACTCGTCATAGGAAGCGCACGGGCCGGGGTCACAAACGTGGTCGGTTTCGGCTCTCGATGGAGGCATCGCCATGAAGCCCGTTCTGTTCGCCGGCGTGGCAACGGCTGCGTTGCTCGGCTCGCAGCTCGCCTGGGCCGCGGTCGAAATCAAGATCGACGGTTCGAGCACGGTCTATCCCGTGACCGAGGCGGTCGCGGAGGAGTTCCAGAAGCTCAAGAAAGGTGCCGTCCGCGTCACCGTCGGAATTTCGGGAACAGGCGGCGGCTTCAAGAAGTTCTGCCGTGGCGAGACCGACATCTCCAACGCCTCGCGACCGATCCTGGCGCAGGAGATGGAGGTCTGCAAGCAGGCCGGGATCGAGTTCATCGAGCTGCCGGTGGCCTTCGATGCGCTGGCGGTGGTCATCCATCCCCAGAACAACTGGGCGGAGACGCTGACCATCGAGGACCTCAAGAAGATGTGGGAACCGGCGGCCCAGGGTGTGATCACGCGCTGGAACCAGGTCCGACCCGAGTGGCCGGATGCGAAGCTGTCGCTGTACGGCGCCGGTGCCGACTCCGGCACCTTCGACTACTTCACGGAGGCGGTGGTCGGTAAGGCGAAGTCGAGCCGTGGCGACTTCACGGCGAGCGAGGACGACAACATCCTCGTCCAGGGGGTCTCCGGTGACCGTTACGCTCTGGGCTTCTTCGGGTTCGCCTACGTGCACGAGAACCCGGGCAAGGTGAAGGCGGCCAAGATCGTCAATCCCAAGACGGGCAAGGCCGTCGAGCCGAGCATGGAGCACGTGATCGACGGCTCCTACCAGCCGCTGTCGCGGCCGCTGTTCATCTACGTGAACCGCAAGGCCGCCGACCGCCCGGAGATCAAGGAGTTCGTCCAGTTCTACTTGACCAAGGGGGCGGACCTGGCGCGCGAGGTCGGCTACACGCCGCTGCCGAAGGAGGCTTACGAGCTCGCCCGCTCCCGCTTCGAGGGACGCAAGGTGGGAACGGTGTTCGGCGGCGTGCCGGAGGTCGGGGTGCAGATCATGGACCTCCTGCAGCGCGAGCTGAAGTCCTGATCCGATCGGGCACCGCGTTCCCGTCGTCGACAGGGGTCGGCCGGGCGATGCTCGGCCGACTCGAGGGGTTCCTTTGATGGCCCTGGCCCGCATCTCGCTGATGCGCCCCCGCGTTCGTCATCGTGACCTCGTGGAACGGATGATCGAGGGCGTGCTGTTCACCTGCGCGGCGTCGGCGGTGGCGGTGACCACCGCCATCGTCGTCGTTCTCCTCTACGAGTCGGCGGCGTTCTTCGCCCACGTGTCGATCGTCGACTTCCTGACCGACACGATGTGGACGCCGCTGTTCGCCGAGGCGCGCTACGGGATCCTGCCCCTTCTGTGCGGTACGCTGCTCGCGGCGGGCGTAGCCCTCGTGGTCGCGGTGCCGCTCGGCTTGATGGTGGCTCTTTATCTCAGCGAGTTCGCACCCGTGCGGGTCCGCGAGACGATCAAGCCGTTCCTCGAGCTCCTCGAAGGCGTGCCGACGGTCGTCTACGGATACTTCGCTCTGCTCTTCGTGACCCCCTTGTTGCAGAGCTTCATCCCCAATTTGCCGGGTTTCAACGTGCTCAGTCCCGGTATCGTGATCGGGATCATGATCGTTCCCTACGTGGGCTCGGTGAGCGAGGACGCCATGCGCGCCGTCCCGAACGCGCTCCGTGAGGCCTCCTACGCCTGCGGTGCCACGCGCTTGCAGACCACGCTTCGGGTGGTGATGCCGGCAGCCGCGTCGGGCATCGCTGCCGCCTTCGCGCTCGGGATCGCGCGCGCCACGGGCGAGACCATGGTGGTGGCGATCGCCGCCGGTCAGCAGCCGAATTTGACGTTCGACCCGCGGGAGCCGGCGGCGACGATCACCGCCTACATCGTTCAGGTGGCACTGGGCGATCTACCGCACGGCTCCATCGAGTATCAATCGATCTTCGCGGCGGGGTTGGTCCTGCTCGTCATCACTCTGGTCTTCAACCTCCTGGCGCACGTCATGCGCGTCCGCTTCCGGGAGGCCTATTGATGGCTACGGTGACTCCGTCGATCGCGGCCGGGGAGGCCGTGTCCCAGGAGGTCCTCGGGATCCGTGCCAACGTCGCGCGGCGGCGGCGCTGGGACGTGGTGTTCGCGGCGGTGGGGCTGCTCGCGACGTCGGTCGGCGTGGTCACCCTGCTGGCGCTGTTCATCGATCTGCTGATATCCGGCTACCCGCGACTGACCGTCGACTTCTTCACGAACTTCCCGTCGCGCCGGGCGAGTGAAGCCGGCATCCTCTCGGCCTGGGTCGGCACCTGCCTGGTGATGCTGGTGACCGCCGTGACAGCGGTTCCGCTCGCCGTGTCGGCGGGTGTCTATCTCGAGGAATACGCGCCGCGGAACTGGGTCACGGCGCTGATCGAGATCAACGTCAGTAATCTCGCCGCGGTACCTTCGATCGTCTACGGTCTCTTGGCCTTGGGGTTGTTCGTCTACGCTTTGGGGTTCGGCCGTAGCATTCTCTCCGCCGGGCTCACCCTGGCCTTGATGATCATGCCGATCATCGTGGTGGCGACCCGGGAGGCGATCCGGGCGGTACCGCACACGATCCGCGAGGCGGCTTACGCCGTAGGGGCGACGCGCTGGCAGGTCACCCGCGACCACGTCCTACCCTACTCGATCCCGGGGATCACGACGGGTGTGATCATCGGCTTGGCCCGGGCGATCGGCGAGACCGCACCGCTCATCACCATCGGGGCCCTCACCTTCATCGCCTATCTGCCCGACCCGCCGATCAGCAGCCAGCCGCCATACCTCAACTTCAACTGGTTGTGGTCGGGATTCACGGTCCTGCCGATCCAGATGTTCAATTGGGTGTCGCGACCGGGTACGGCTTTTCAGACAAACGCCGCCGCCGCGGGCGTGGTGATCGTCGTGTTGACGCTCCTCATGAACGGGTTCGCGATTTATCTTCGGTACCGGTTGCGCAAGCGGATCACCTGGTGAGGGAGGGCACGATGAGCTTGGTGACCGCGCTGCCGAGCAATTTCCGCGACGAGCAGGGCGCCAAGACGAGGGTCAAGGCTGCCATCAACAATCTGTCTTTTTATTACAACACGAGCAGAGCGCTGCACGACATCAACATGAACATTTACGAGTACGCGGTGATAGCACTGATCGGCCCGTCGGGGTGCGGCAAATCCACCCTTTTGCGGTGTTTCAACCGGATGCACGACCTCACACCGCACACGCGTTACGAGGGCGAGATCCGGCTCTATCCCGACGACGTCAACATCGTGAGCCCGGACGTCGACCCGATCGAGGTCCGGATGCGGATCTCGATGGTCTTCCAGAAGCCCAACCCGTTCCCCAAGTCCATCTTCGAGAACGTAGCCTACGGACTGCGGGTGCGGGGCGTGCGCAATCGCAGTGAGCTCGAAGGGCGGGTCGAGGCTGCATTGCGCGGAGCGGCGCTCTGGGAGGAGGTCAAGGACAGGCTGAAGGAGCCCGGCACGGCGTTGTCGGGGGGGCAACAGCAACGTCTGTGCATCGCGCGGGCGCTGGCCACCGAGCCGGAGATCGTGCTGTTCGACGAGCCCACCTCGGCCCTCGACCCGATCGCCACCGCCAGCATCGAAGACCTCATCATCTCGATGTCGGACAAGGTCACGGTGCTGATCGTCACCCACAACATGCAACAGGCGGCGCGAGTCTCGACCTACACGGCGTTCATGTATCTCGGTGAGCTCGTAGAATTCGGGCTGACGAACGAATTGTTCACGCGACCGAAGCAACAGCGGACGAGTGATTATCTCACCGGCCGCTTCGGCTGAAGGAGGCGACATGCCGGGTCAGACTCAGGCGCTCGAGCACCAGCACATCGTGCGGGCCTTCGACGAGGAGCTCGGCAGGCTCACCAATCTCATCGTCGAGATGGGCGGATTGGCGGAGCGGCAGGTGGCGGACTCGATCCGGGCATTGGCCGAGCGCGATGTGGAGCTCGCGACCCGGGTCATCCAGACCGACCGGATGGTCGATGACCTCGAGGAGCGCATCGACCAGGACGCCATCAAACTCCTGGCCTTGCGACAACCGATGGCGATCGATCTGCGGATGATCGCCATGGCCCTCAAGATCAGCAACGATCTGGAGCGCATCAGCGACTATGCGGTGAGCATCGCCAAACGGTCCCAGCGCTTGGCCGAGCACGCGGAGCCGAAGCCGGTTCAACAGATCCCGCGGATGGGCCAGGCCTGTCTCGGCATGGTCAAGGACGTGCTGGACGCCTACATCGAGCGCGACCCGGACAAGGCCACGGCCGTCTGGCATCGGGACCGGGAGGTCGACGAGCTCTACACGAGCCTGTTCCGCGAGCTGCTCACCTACATGCTCGAGGACCCGCGCACCATCAGCACGTGCATCGATCTGCTCTTCATCGCCAAAAATCTGGAACGGATCGCCGACCACGCGACCAACATCGCCGAAAAGATCGTCTTCATCATCCACGGCACGGAGATCAACCGGCCGCGGCACGAAGTGGAGCCGTGAGCCGTGCGGCCGCTCATCCTGATCGTGGAGGACGAGGCGGCGTTACAGAAGCTGCTGGCCTACAATCTGGAAGCCGCCGGGTTCGAGGTGGCGCAGGCCTTCGACGGCGAGGAGGCGCTCACCCTCCTGGGCGAGCGGACCCCGGACTTGGTGGTGATCGATTGGATGATCCCGCAATTGAGCGGGATCGAGCTGTTGCGTCGGATCCGCCGTCGTTCCGAGCAATCCCACATCCCGGTGGTGATGTTGACCGCCCGCGCCGAGGAGGGGGACCGGCTCCGCGGCCTCGAGCTGGGCGCCGACGACTACGTCACCAAGCCGTTCTCGCCCGCTGAACTGGTAGCCCGCATCCGTGCCGTACTCCGCCGGGCACGGCCGACACTGGCGGCGCAGGTCCTGGAGTTCCACGACATCCGCATGGACCTGGCCGCCCACCGGGTGTTCCGCGGCACGCGAGAGGTCCATCTCTCGCCCACCGAGTTCCGCTTGCTGCGCTATCTTCTCGAGAACCCCGGTCGGGTGTTCAGCCGCTCGCAGCTGTTGGATCGGGTCTGGGGTGGCAATCTGGACATCGAGCTGCGCACGGTCGATGCCACGATCCGCCGGCTGCGCCGGGCGCTCAACGCCGGCGGCGAGCAGGACCTCCTGCGCACCGTGCGATCGGAAGGCTACGCCCTCGACCTCAAAACGGCTCCGGTCTCGCCCCGCTGAGGCGGACGACGCCGCGGCGCGTCGGTCGGCCGAGGCCCCGGGCCGTGTCGAACCGCAGGTGGGGCCTCCTGCCTGGCCGGACCTCCGCTCAGGGCGACACGGGCGAGAGCTCCGAAACCGCACGCTCCGGCCGGCGAGGCGGGCGCCGGCTCGCGGTCTTGAGTTGGCCGCAGGCGGCCAGGATGTCCCGGCCCCGGGGTGTGCGGATCGGGCTCGGATAGCCGGCAGCTTCGACGATGGCCGCGAAGGCGCGGATCCGAGTCGCGGACGAACAGGCGTACGGTGCGCCGGGCCAGGGATTGAAGGGGATGAGGTTCACTTTGGCCGGGATTCCGGCGAGCAAGCGGACGAGCTCGCGCGCATCGGCATCCGAGTCGTTGACGCCGGCCAACATGACGTATTCGAAGGTGATCGGCCGACGCCCCGGATAGCGACGGCAGGCCGCCAGCAGCTCGGCGATCGGCCATTTGCGGTTGATCGGCACGAGCTGGTCGCGCAGCTCGTCGCGCACCGCGTGGAGCGAGACGGCCAAGCCGGTGCCGAGCTCGCGACCCCACGCCTCGATCCGAGGGACCACACCCGAGGTGGACAGGGTGACCCGCCGCTTGGAAATCCCGATGCCGTCGCCGTCCAGCACGATCCGGAACGCCGCCACCAGGTTGTCGTAATTGAAGAGCGGTTCCCCCATGCCCATGACGACGATGTTGGTGAGCTTGCGGCCCTCGCGACTGGACGGCCACTCCCCGAGCGCGTCGCGCGCGACCAGGATCTGCCCCAGGATCTCCCCGGCGACGAGGTTGCGGACGAGAGGCATGGTGCCGGTGTGGCATAACCGGCAGGAGAGGGTGCAGCCGACCTGGGTGGATACGCACAGCGCGCCGCGGTGGTCCTCGGGGATGAACACCGTCTCGACCTCTTGGCCGTCCGGATACCGCAACAGCCATTTGCGGGTGCCATCCGCGGAGGTCTGCGCGACCACGACCTCGGGGCGAGCGAGCTCGGCTCGTTCGTCGACGAGCTGCCGCAGCGCTTTGGGAAGGTTGGACATCTCCGCCGCGCAGCGCGCTCCGCGAGTATAGAGCCAATGGTAGAGTTGGTGCGCCCGGAGTTTCGCCTCCGCGGGCCCGAGGCCCTCGGCTTCCAGCCAGGCACGTAGCTGCGCTCGGTCCATGCCGACCAACGAGACCTTGCCGGACCGCGTGGACCGCTCAACGCCGGACGGCATGTCGGCACGCCTCCATCATGGCACGGTGGGCGGCGGTGAAACCCTGCAGCGAGTAGGTATCCAATGACCACGTGTCGCGGATCGAGGTTCCACGGATCTGCATCTGCGAGCCGCGCCGCATCGCTTCGACGAGCCGGGCATCGTCGGCCGCGTTGCGCGTCCAGGCCCGGTCCCCCTCGGTGAACAGCTCGAACCGGACGCCGTCGACGACCGCCTCGACGCTGCTGCCTTTCCGATAGGTGTAGCCCGGGTCGACCGAAACCTCTTGCCGCGGATTGTCACCCCCGAACTGAGTGACGAACAGCCTCGGTTGACCCCGCCTAGAGAAGTTCCCCTCTTGCTTGATCGGGGTCGAGACAATGAAGCAGATCTTCGCGTTGGGATCCTCGTGGACGTAGAGGCTCCAATCGCGAAAACGCTCGACGAACGCGGCCGCAGCCGGATCGGCAGCGGCGAGCCAAGCCACCGCCACGAAGGCGACACATCCTACAGCTGCGATCCGTGCTCGAAGTGTCGGCGTCCGGGTCACGGCGGCGGCTCTCCCTCGCTCGAGACGACGGGTGACGGCATCGTCCCCGGCGGCCGATGCCGGAACACGGGCCGCCCGTGGACGTGCGGGGGCAAGCTCTCGATCGGCCCACCGACGTGCAGCGGGCGCGGTGCCCACCGCCCGTACGACAAGGTACGATCGTAGAGCACAATGGCCACGGCGATGCCGAGGTTCACGCAGAACCGGGTCGGTATCCGCACCACCCAGTCGCAGCGGGCCGTCATCTCCGGCGACAGCGATCCGCGCTCAGGCCCGAAGACGTAAGCGGCGTAGGGCGGATGGCGAAAACTGGGGAGCGGAACGGCCTCGTCCGTGAGCTCGACACCGACCAGCTTGCAGTGCCGCGGCAGGACCAGGTCCCGTGGCGAGGCCACCTCGAAGAGCGGTAGGCTCCGGTCGGCCTTCGAGGTGTCGGAGATGTGCTCCCGCAATCGCCAATAGGCCCCGACCAGAAAAAGAAAGCTCGCGCCGAAGGCATGGGCGGTACGGGTCAGCGTCCCGAGGTTGCCGGGCTTGCTGATGCCTTCCGCACCGACACCGAAATATCCACGCGTGAGGTCGCTCATGAGCCGCTAGATAGGATGCCCGGTCGGCAGCCGCCAGCACCGCTCGCCGCCATGGCGAAGAGCGCACTCCGGCACGCCGAGCGCGCGCCGGGGCGCGGGGGTCAGTTCAGCCTGGCCGGCTGCGCATCGTGCAGACGGTAGAGGAGACCGGACGGATCGTCCCGCAGCAACTCCAGGCGACCCTCGAGCAGCAGCGGGTCGTAGGTGAACGGGACGGGTGACCGCGCCAGAACCTCGACCATCTCCGTGGCGCCGCCGGGCAGACAGAACGGGCAGCTCGGGGGGTAGGCGGACAGCAAGAAGCGGGCGTGGTGCTCGGCCGCCTCGAGCGGGTAGAGAAAGCCGATCAGCTTGACCGACTTGCCGTCGAGCTCCAGCAGCTTCGAGGTGAACGCCGTTCGAAACGTCGTCATTCCCGGGCCCATGCTCTCGTAGGTCACGTCCAACTCCCGCAGGAGGTCCCACGACACCACGCCCGCTCGCTCCAGATCCTTGGGATCGTGGTCGCGGACGACCCCGGGAGCCGGGCCGAGCATGAACGCGCCGGGTCGCAGGGGCGCCACGAGCGCCAGCAGCAACGTGATCGGGAGGAGAAGGAGAACACGCCTTTTCATGCTTGAAGGCTAGCCCCTCGCCAACGTGCGGACAAGGTCCGCCCGGTAGACCCGAATCGCGGGGATCGCCGCGGCGCCGGTGGCGATGACCATAGCAGCCGGGATCAACCAGAGCTCCTCGGGGGCGAAGGCGAAGCCCGTAAGCCCCGACGCCCGAGCCTGGGGGACGAGCTGGGCCACGAGCTCCAGCGAGACGTGGCCGATCAGGACGCCCGCCGCCAGACCGGTCCCCACCAGCAGGACCGATTCGAGGAGGAGGCTGCGGACCAGGAGACCCCGTGTGGCGCCGAGGACCCGCATCAAGGCCAGGTCGGCGCGGCGATCGAAGAGCGCGTTGGTCAACGCCACGAACACCGCGGCCGCGGCTGTCACGAGCAGCAGGAAGCCCAGCGTGCGCAGGGCGTCCAGACCGAAGCCGACGATGCTCAACAACCGGGCCGCCTCGAAGGCGGGTACCGCGGCCACAAGCGACGGCTGAGCGTTGACCAGCCGCGGCAGTTGCACCGCCGCCAGGGGCGAGCGGTATCGAACCAACAGCGCCGTGATCTCCGTTCCCTCCTCGTGGGCTTCGGGCCCCCGGGGCCCGGTGGCGTGTTCGTGCACCCGCCAGACGCTCTCGAGCGCGGTGATCACCAAGCGGTCCGCGCTCGTTCCCGTCGGCTTCGCGATGCCCACGACGGTGTAGGGATGGTCGGCGTGCACCATCCCGCCCACCAGGCCGTGCGAGCCCAGAACCGAGGAGCCGAGACGCAGGCCCGTGGCTCTCGCGACCTCCGCGCCGAGGACGATCTCCATGGGCGCTTCCCAGATCCGCCCCGATGCGAGCTCCACGCCGCGCGCCGCGAACCACGAGGGCTCGGTGCCGATCAACCGGAAGCCCGCCACGTTGTCGCCCATGGCCATGGGGATGGTGGCGGCCACGAGCGGATGTCGGCGCAGGAACTCGACATCCGAAAGGCGGATGTTGCCGGTGGGAACGTCGATCTGCAGTACGGTGGCCAAGATGAGCTGGAGCGGGCTCCCTTTGGCCCCGACCACGAGATCGACCCCGGCGATCTCGCGCTCGACCCGCTCGCGAAGCTGATGGCCGATCGAGAGGATCGCGCAGACCATGGCCACGCCGGCGGTGACCAGGGCCAGGTTCAACATCGTCGTGGCGAGGCGGAACCGAAGGTAGGCCAGGCACAGCCGAACGAGGTTCATCGAGCGGACCCCAGCTCCAGCCGCCGATCGAAGAAGGGCAACAAGCGCTTGTCGTGCGTGGCGACGATCAGGGCGGCTCGCTCGCGGGCCGTGGCACGGAGGAGGAGGTCGAGCACGAGTTCGGCGTTGCGATCGTCCAAGGCCGAGGTGGGCTCGTCCGCCAACACCAGCTGGGGAGCGTTGACGAGCGCGCGGGCGATGGCGACGCGCTGCGCCTCGCCCTGGCTGAGCTCGAACGGGCGTGCGCGCGCACGGTCGGCGAGCCCGACGCTGGCCAAAAGGTCGAGGAGGCGTTGGTCCGGTACGGGCTTGCGGGCGAGGAACGCGGCGAGACGCAAATTGTCCAGAACCGAGAGCGCACTCACCAGGTGCAGTGTCTGAAAGATGTAGCCGATGAACCGGCCGCGGAAGACGTCTCGGTCCACCTCGCTCGATGCACTCAGATCTCGGCCAACTACGTACACGCGACCGGCTTCCGGTTTGCGCAATCCGGCCAACACGTGCAACAGGGTCGTCTTTCCGCTGCCCGATGGTCCCACGACCAGAGCGCGCTCGCCGGCCCCGAGGGTCCACCGATCGAGCTCCAGGAGCACGCGGTTCTCGACCACGAGCCGGAGCCCCTCGATCACGACCACGGGCCGATCGTTCGAGGCGGAAGCGGGTGTGTCGGGCATCGGTCACGGACGACGGCGAGGGTGACGAGCCCGTCACCCTCGCCGCAACGGTCCGGGTCTCGCGGGCGTCGTCAGTCGATCGCGAGCGGTGCGCCGATGGAGCCCGTGGCCCCGACGATCGGAGCCGGGCTGTAGACGTACGTGAAGGTCCAGACCTTGTCGCGGACCAGCTCGTCGAGCTTGGCGTTCTCCTGGTGGACAATGCCGTGGCGGGTCTGCAGATAGGTATGGACGCAGAAGGCGCAGGCCGGATCCGGGTTGGGGACGACCTCACCCGCCCAGGTGTCGGCTATCGTCACTCCCGCCTTCACTTCCTCGGCGATCCAGCGGGCGACCTCCATGCCGAAGCCCGGCTCGCCCGAGTTGAACTTGGCGTTGTCCTTCTTCCAGAGCTTCGACCAGCCCGTGTAGAAGGCGATCGCATCCCCTTCGGCGAACTTGAAGTCCTTCATGCCCTGTTTGTCGAGGGCGAGCCGCACGTCGGCCATCGTGATCTCGTAGCCGGCCTCCAGCATCTCGACGCCCTTGGCGCCGGCGATGTCGAGCAGCACGCCCCGGGCCACGATGGGATGCAGCTTCTCCACACCCAGCTTCTTGAGGCCGTACGCATCACCGATCTCGGCCACGGTGAAGCCGTTGTAGAAGCGCATGTTCGCCTTGTCTCCGGGTGCCCCGACCTGGACGCCGATGTGGCCCAGCCCGTCGAACTGGGTCCCGACCTGGCCGATCTCGGTGGCGAGGAACTCGTCGTGCCAGACGATCTTGTTGGCCCCGAACGGCCCGCCCGTGGGCGTGCCCGGAATGCGCAGGCTGAAACGCCGCGAGCCGAACAGTGGCATCTCGGCATCGTAAGGCTGGCCGAGCTTGTAGACCTTGCCCTTGTCGGCCTCGCGGAGCGCCCGCAAGACGACCTCGGGCTTGCCGTACCAGTTGGTCGAGCCCGCCTCGTCACCCGCACCCCAGATCGGGTGCGGCCACCACTTCGAGCCGAGCGGGGTCTCCATCACGTCGCCGTCGACCCAAGGCTTGCCTTTGCAGGCCTGCCAGTTCTCCGGGGTGCAAGCCTGAGCGCCCGAGGCACTCAGCAGCGTGGCACCGATGACAGCCGAAAGCAGAAGCGGACCCCTACGCATGATACCTCCCTCGTTTGCGCTCGGGTTGTTTGGACGAGCGTGCGCGAGCTGGCACGATCGGCTCGCGCCCGGGATCGCGAGCAACGGGTCCTCGGCGATATGCTCGTTGTCGCGGGGCAGGCGCCGAAGATCGTTCGGTTCCCACGGCCCACGAGGGCGCCGCGCCACCCCGATCGCCCGGGCCGACCCGCGGCCCCGAAAAATGCGTGGCGATGGGCATCGCACCAGCTCTCGACCGAGTCCCCCGGCCCGCAAGGGCTCACCAATGACGCCCCTCGGAGGGGCGTTCCTTCCCTCCCTACCTCCCTTCACGCCGTCCAAGTCTAGGTTGATGGTCGATCGTAGGCAACGGCGCGCGAGACGATGGCCGCGCGCGAAATTCGCAAGGCGGCGCCAAACATGATATATTATATCCATTGCCAACGTGGACAACGGGACCTTGATGGTGTGAAACATCGGGTAGCGAACACGGGGAGGTCCGGACACGGTGGCCGAGTTGTGCCTGTTGATCGGTGAGGAGGCGACATCGGCGCCCTCTCTCCAGCTTTGGCTGGCGATGCGCCAAGTCGGCTTGCGCTTCGAGACGAGACCGTATCTCGACGATTTCGCAGCAGAGTTGGCGCCGGGAACCGTGGCCGGCCCACCCGTTCTGCTCGTGGACGAGGTTCCCATCTGGGGGGTCGCTGCCGTGGCGGAGTTCCTGGCGGAGCACGTCACCGGCCTTTGGCCGAGCGATCCACGAATCCGGGCGGAGGCTCGCTCGATCGCCTACGAGGCCCTCGAGGGATTCGGCGATCTCCGGGCATTCTGGCCGTTCGACTTGAGCGCGCGTTTCACGGTCACGCGCCTCATCCGCCCGGTCGAGCGCGACCTGCGTCGCCTGATCGGCCTCTGGGCCCTCTGCCGCGAGCGGTACGCCTCCGGCGGACCCTTCCTGTTCGGCTCGTTCACCCTGGCCGACGCGATGCACGTGCCCCTGGTGCTGCGGCTGGCGCGAAGTGGCATCCGTCTCGAGGGCCCTGCGGAAGCTTATGTCCGCACCATCGGCGAGCTGCCGGCGGTGGCGGAATGGGTTGGACAGGTGTCGCGGGAGCCCACCCCGAGTGGCGCTGCACACCCGATGGTCTCGCAGGGTCCGCCGGAGGCCGGTGTGATGCCTCACCGCGCGGGATCGCCAGTCGACCACGGCGAGGAGCCCCCCGCCGCGGACCGGACAACGGCGACGCCCCCGCCCACTGCCCCCTTGGACGGAACCATCAAGCCGATAGGTGCCGGAACTCGGCGACGACACTGAGGTAGACGCACCGTTTGAAGGGCACGACCAGGGCGGGCAGTTCCTCGGCCGGGACCCACCGCCAGGCCGAGAACTCCGGATGCTCGGTGTCGAGGCGGATGTCGGAATCGGCACCCACGAAGCGGAAGGCCAGCCATTTCTGTGTCTGGCCGCGGTAACGACCGTGCCACATCCGGGCAGCGATCTCCGCGGGCAGGTCGTAGGAGCGCCACACCGCGCTCTCCGCGAGGAGGACGGCGCGATCGGTGCCGATCTCTTCGGCGAGTTCCCGCAGCGCGGCCTCGACGGGCGTCTCCCCCGGATCGATGCCTCCTTGCGGCATCTGCCAGGCCGGCTCCCGGGTGTCGCGGCGCTGCCCCACGAACACCCCTCCATCCGGACCGATGAGGAAGATGCCGACGCAGGGCCGATAGCCCGGCTTGGGATGGGGACTCTCGCAGCAAGCGGAGCTCGTCCTCATCAGCGCGCCTCTGCCGGCGGGGAAACGTCGTCGAAGAGCGCGCTCACGCCCACCAGGGTGATCCCCCGCCCGGGAAGCTCCTGGCCCCAGCGCGTGAGACGGTCGAGGGTGACCGCCAAAGGTCGGCCGAAACCCGCGGCGAACCCCTTCGACGTGGCCCGCTTCTCAAGCCCGCGCAACGCCGCATCGATCGCCTCTGGAGCGGGGTCGGCGTCGACGGGACCGTCGACGCGCAGATAGGGGACACCCTCGGCGCGGGCGAGCGGGGCGAGGTCCGACGTGCCGAGCTCGACCAGGCCGAGGCCCCTTCGCGCGAGCTCCGAGACGATGGGTGCGAACGCCGCAGGCTCGTTCGCAGCGGCCATCGGGCCAAGCGCGACCGCGACGTAACCGAGCCCGCGGGCGAGCACGGCCGCCAGCTGCGAGGCGTCGGACAGCGGAGGTCGGAGAGCGAGGGGTCCCGCGTCCTCGAGCGGCGAGCTCGTTCGTCGGATCGGGAGCTCCAGCGCCGTTTCGAACCCCATCCAGCGCGCGGCACGGTACCAGCCCCGTCTCGGATCGGCATAAGGGGAAACGACGAGGGTCACCGGGCGGGTGAGCGACAGGACGCGGACGAACGCCGCCTCGTCGAGGCCGACCTCGACGAGCAGGACCGCGATCCGCGGACCATCGATCGGCGACGGGCGACGGCCCAGGGCGGTTCGAGGAAGGCGACCATCGGCGGTGGCCAGAGGCAGGAAGCCCCAGGCGGACGGTTCGAACAGGGCCGCGTCGAGCACGAGCGGAGGCCCGCCCGCTACCGGCAGGGCAGGCAACCGCTCGGCCCATGGCTCGTCCCAGCCGACGGATGCGGGCTGCTCCACGGGCAGCTCGAGGACTCGCGGACCCGGATCGCGCTCACCCGGTGCCGGCGCCGCGAGCAACACGAGCCCGAGCCCGAGGATCGACCCGATCCCCGAGGCCGCGGCGACGACCCAGGGAAGCCGTTGCGCCCCGGACCACGGCAACCGCTCGCTCCGCCGCCTCGGCCGGCCCGCTCCCGGTTCGGCGTCAGCGCTGGGCGGTGTTGCGCGCTTCGTAGAGGGCGATGCCGCGGAGCAGATCGATCGCCCGAGCGAGCTGATAGTCCTTGGCGTCGAGTGTCGCCGCGGGCTTCGACGATTCGCCGCGGGACCGTGTGGCAGGATCCGTGTCGTTGCGAAGCCGCCCGCGCAGGTCGGCCTCGCGCCGCCCCGAAGTGTCGTCGACGAGCTCGACGGTCGCCTCGTGGACCTCGATGTCCGGGGTGATTCCCTTGGCTTGGATCGAGGTGCCCGAAGGGGTGTAGTAACGCGCGGTTGTGAGCCGCAACGCGCCCTGGCCGGCGATCGGCATGATGGTCTGCACCGATCCCTTGCCGAACGAAGGCGTGCCCATGACGATCGCGCGCCGATGGTCTTGGAGCGCGCCGGCGACGATCTCGGAGGCGGAGGCCGAGCCGCCGTTGATCAGAACGACCATGGGCTGACCGTCGGCGATGTCACCGGGCCGGGCGTTGAACCGCTGGATGCTGTCGGGCCGGCGACCCCTCGTCGAGACGATCTCGCCACGATCGAGGAACGCGTCGGCGACGGCCACGGCTTGGTCCAACAGGCCCCCGGGGTTGTTGCGCAGGTCCAGCACGTAGCCCCGGATCTTGCCTTGGGCCTGCCGCTTCAGATCCTCGATCTTCTCGCGCATCGCCGTCGCGGTGTGCTCGTTGAAGGTCGTCAGCCGGATGTAGCCGATGTCGCCTTCGAGCCGCGCCCGGACCGGCGAGATCTTGATGATCGCGCGGGTCAGCGTGACCTCCAGTGGCTCCTCACGACCGCGACGAACGAGGCGGAGCTGGATCTTCGTGTCCACGGGCCCGCGCATCCGCTCGACCGCCTCGCTCAAGGTCAGCCCGGCGACCGGCTCGCCGTCGATGTGCGTGATGAGATCACCCGCTTGGATGCCGGCTTTGTGCGCCGGGGTGTCGTCGATCGGGGAGACGACCTTCACGAGGCCGTTCTCCATGGTCACTTCGATCCCGAGCCCACCGAACTCGCCCCGAGTCTGGACCTGCATGTCCCGGTAACGGTTGGCGTCGAGATAGCCCGAGTGGGGATCGAGGGCCGAGAGCATCCCGTTGATCGCCGATTCGATCAACGCCTGGTCGCTGACCTCCTCGACATATTCGGCGCGCACCCGCTCGAACACGTCGCCGAACAGCTTGAGCGCTCGGAACGTGTCGCTGGACGAGGCCGGAGCGCCGACCAACGCCGCCGGGGCCGTTGCGAGACCCAACGCCGCACCGATCAGCGCTGCAGCGCCCAACTTCCAAACCGCGTACCGCATCAGCCTCGGACCTCGCCCTCGTGCGCCAGCATGACCGACAGGGGATCGATGGGCTCGCCGACGTGCCGCAACTCGACATAGACACCGGGCCGCGCCGGCGGATCTCGGTCGACCCATCCGACCCTCTGGCCCTCGCTCACGACCTCGCCCGTTCGCACCTCGAGTCGGGACATCCCCATCACCAGGGAATGATAGGCATCGGGATGTTCGATGATCAAGAGCAGGCCCGCGTCGCGGAACGGACCGGCGAACGCCACGACGCCGTCCCTCGGGGCCACCACCGGCTGTGGCCGGTCCGTCGCGACCACGACCCCGCGCACGCGTTGCCCGTCGCGCCGCTCGCCGAAGCGGCGGACGATCGAGCCCTCGACCGGAAGGCGAAAACGCCGCTCGCCGAGCCCCGGGCTCGTGGTCGTCGTCCGCGCCGTGACCGCCACGAGCTCGTGCGGAGCGCCGGCTGGGTGATCGCGCCGCGGCACGTCGCCGATCGGGTCCGCGCGAAAGGCGCGAACGGCTGTTCGCCGGCGCTCCAGCTCGTCCAACTCGAGCGCCGCATGGAGACGTTCGACCTCGCTCGCCTGGAGCCGCATCTCGATCCGCCGCAGCTGCTCGCGAAGTTGATCGGCCTTCACTTCACCGGCTGCGATCTCGCCAGCCAGCTCGGCCAGCCGATGCTCGAGCTCGGCGCGAGCCAGGTGGCCCGCCGATGCGGCACCGCCGATCCGATCGGGCCAGAGCATTCGGCCGGCCCGTTCCATCGGATCCGTGCCTGGTTCGCGGGCTCGCCGCAAGCCTACCAGGAGAGCCGCTGAGAGCAGCTGCCGTCGGACCTGCGTTTCTCGAACGACGAGCTCCCGCATGCCGTCGAGGATCGTGCGTTGTTCGCGGGCCCGAGCGACCTCCGCCTCGGTGCTCTCGAGGTCCTTCCGCAGTTCCTCGCGTCGGGCCCGCAGTTCCTCGACCGATCGCGCGAGCTCGACGGCGCGCACCAGCGCCGCCCGGGCCGGTTCCACATCCACGGGGCCTTCGCCCGCGGCCCATGCCGACGCGGGCCCGGCCAACGAAGCCCACGCGAGCGCCAGCGCCGCCAAGCGGAGCCGCCGTCGGATGCGCGCGTCGCTCATGGCAAGAGCGATCGACCGGTCATGTCCGCCGGCTGGGTCAACCCCATCAACCGAAGGATGGTGGGGGCCACATCGGCCAGCCGACCATCCCGGAGTACGGCCCCGGCGGGTCCGTCGACCAGCATACAGGGAACCGGGTTGCTCGTGTGCGCGGTGTGTGGCTGGCCGGTCTCCGGATCGCGCATGAGCTCGCAATTGCCGTGATCGGCGGTGACCAGAAGGGTACCGCGGACCGCGCGCGTCGCCTCCACGACCCGTTGGAGACACTCGTCGACCACCTCCACGCAGCGGATCGCGGCTGCGAGCTCGCCCGTGTGACCGACCATGTCCGGATTGGCGAAATTGATCAGGGCGAAGTCGAACGCGTCGCTCGCGATCGCCTCGACGAACCGGGCGGTGAGCGGCCGTGCCGACATTTCCGGCAGGAGATCGTAGGTCGCGACCTTGGGTGAATCGACCAGGATCCTGGTCTCCCCCGGAAACGGCTCCTCTCGCCCGCCGTTGAAGAAATACGTCACGTGCGGGTATTTCTCCGTCTCCGCCGCGCGCAGCTGCGTCGCTCCCGCCGCGGCGAGGACCTCTCCCAAGATGTTGTTCATGCTCTGAGGCGGAAACAGCGTCGCGAAATGCGCCTCGAGCTCGTCGGAGTAACGGGTCATGCCGATCAAGCTCGAGAAAGCGATCGTTCGTGCCGGTCGAGCTGGGACGTCGGCACCGATCAAGGCTGCGAGGATCTGGCGAACCCGGTCGGCACGAAAATTGGCACAGACCAGCGCATCTCCGTCGATCATGCCACCGTAATCGGCGAGCACCAACGGCTCGACGAACTCGTCCGACTGCCCACGGCGATAGGCATCCTCGAGCGCTTCGCGCCACGAGGACCAACGCGGCGCGGCAGCGTCGACCAGTGCTGCGACCGCCCTCGCGGTGCGCTCCCACCGCTTGTCGCGGTCCATGGCCCAATAGCGTCCGCACAGCGAGCCGAGTTCGGCGCCGCCTCGCGCCCGAAGCTGTTCCTCGAGCCACGCGAGATAGTCGTACGCGGAGCGCGGCGGTGTGTCACGTCCGTCGAGAAAGGCGTGGACCACGACCCGGCAACCCCGAGCGGCGAAGATCTCGGCCAGTGCCGCGATGTGGGCTTGGTGGGAGTGGACACCGCCCGGTGAGACCAGACCCAAAATGTGGACCGTATTGCCGGTCCGCCGGACGCGCTCGACGGCCTCGGCGACGAGCGGATGCCGGGCGAGCGACCCGTCGGCGATCGCCCGATCGATCCGCGGCAGATCTTGCATCACGATCCGCCCGGCGCCGAGATTGAGATGGCCCACCTCGGAGTTACCGAACTGACCCTCGGGTAGACCCACCTCCGCACCGTCGGTCCGCAGCAGGCAGCGCGGGGAAGCCCTCCACAGACGGTCGAAACAGGGTGTGTCGGCCAAGGCGATCGCGTTGTCGACACGCTCCTCGCGCCAACCCCAGCCGTCCAGGACGACGAGAACGACGGGCCGCCGAAGAAGGGATGCACGCCTCAAGATCGCCCACTCCGCACGAAGGCACTCCGAAGCATTCCCGCTTACGGACTCGTAGCCTGCTCCGGTATACTGAAAATTTAGTTAACGAACTCCGCTCGTCCTCACAAGCCCGGCTGAACCAGACCCGCGCGCTTCGAAGGTCCGATCGTGCGACGCGAGCACATCGAGCGATGAACGCCCGCTGGGCGGGCAATCGCCAGGGAGAGGGGAACCGCCAGCCGAGCGTCGGCCGGCTACCCGATCTCCGGAGAACGGATCAACACCTCGATGTCGGCCGGAAAGAAGAGGGTCGTGCCCGTCTCGAAGGCGAGAAAGCCCATCTCGGTGGACGAGCCTGCCCCCGCCGGGTTACCGAGGTCGGCGGTGCCCTCCTCCCGTACCCCGGCGGTCGTCTCCAAGACGACGGTCCGAACTCCCTCGCCCACGGAAAGTACAATCTCACCGTCCGGGCCGGCGAGCAATTCGTCGAGCCGGAGCACGACGGGCTGCGATCGTTGCCAGATCGCGTCGGCTTCACCAGCCGACCGTGGCGATCCAGCCCCGACCTCGTCCGTCGCCGGGGAGCACTCGTGCGCTTGCTCCAATCCCGTTGCCGAACGGCTGGGGACGGACGGGTGCGCGAACTGCGGCGCCGACATGTTGCCCTTCCCGTTCGACCAAACCTCGAGCGGAAGGATGCCGCCGCTTCGTCAAGAAATGGTGAAAGGAGCCCACGCGCTCGCCGGAATGCGTACCACGATCCGCCGAGCTCTCAGTCGATCGGCCAAGAGCGGTCGAGGGTCGCGGCCATCCCGGCGCGGACGTCGATCCCGCGAACCCGCGCGTTACCGCCGCCCTGTCAACGCGCGGGCTTGATCCCTTTGTTGATCGCGTCGGCCGCATCGAGAGCGCCGGCCGGCGGCTCGCCGGCCTCGGCGCCCCGCAGCGGCCGCGACTCCGCCTTGGGGTCGGCCAGCTGGACCGATTTCTCCTGGATGACGACCGGCGTTTGCTGACGATCGGCCGAGCGGTAGATGTTGATGTGCTCACGCGGCCGGGCGATCTCCAGCGTATCGAGCAGCGTCCCGGTGACGCCCAAAATCTTGTAGACGGCGAAACGCTCCGTGAACTCGGCCGTGATCAATTGAACCCGGGCCAGGAACAGCTCGTTCTCGGCGTCGAGAACATCCAACAGATCGCGTTGACCGAGCTCGAACTGGGATTGGTAGGAGTCTCGGGTCCGCCGTTGCGCCTCGACCCGGGCACGCTGGGCAGCGACCCGTTCCCGAGCCGTCTCGTACGCGTTGACCGCCTGGCGAGCCAGCTCCTCCGCTCGCAACCTTTGCTTGACGAGAGCGGCCCGAGCCTCGTTCAAGCGGTGGAACGCCTCGCGTTCGCGGGCGACATCGGCGCCGCCGCGAAAGAGATTGTAGCGCAGGACCAGCATCGCGGATGCCGAACTGTCCGGCCCTTCCCCACCGCCGACGTTGCGGAAGGTCTGCGCCGTCAGTTCGGCGTCGATCCTCGGGTAGTAGCCGGCCCGCGACCCGCGCAGTTCGGCTGCGGCGACGTCCACGTCGGCTGCGGCGATCAGCACGGTCGGGCTCTGCACGGACGCGAGGGCTGCGGCCGCCTCTTTGTCTTTCGGAAGAGCGGCGGTCGGCGGCGGGTCGAGGGTGAGGGCGTCCGGCTCGCGCCCCACGACCCGCTGGTAAAAGGCGATCGCATCCGCCAACGCGCCGGTCGCCTGAGCCAGGGACGCTCGGGCGTTGGCCAGCCGCGCCTCGGTCTGCTGCACATCGGCCGCGTCCACCCGGCCGGCCCGCTCGAGGGAGCGGACCTGACGTAGGATCCGCTCGTGGGCGGCCACGTTCTCACGGTTCAGGGCGACGATCTGCTGGTTGCGCAGAATGTCGAGATGCGCCTCGATCGCGTCGACGGCGACGAACTCGGCGGCTTCTTGCACGCGGTAGGCTGCACTGTCGACTCGAGCGAGCTGCCGTTCGACCTCGGATTGCGTAGCGAACCCGTCGAACAGCATCTGCGATAGTTTGATCTGCGCTTCGGAGCGTGTCTGTTGCGTAGAATCCGTGCTCCCCGGACCCCGACGGCGCGTCCCCGGCGTGCTCGCGATTTCGCCGCCGATCCCGGCGCGGACGTCGAGCGAGGGCAGATAGCCGGCCCGCGCCTGGCGAAGTTCCTGGTCCACGGCACGGCGATCGGCCTTGACGATGCCGATGTCGGGATTGCCGGCCAGAGCCGCCCGGACGGTGTCCGTGATCGATCCCCCCTGCGAGGGCTCGGCAGCCACGAGCAGCGCGGCCGAGGCCAGCAGCAACGCGAGCCTCGGGCGCGTGGGACGCGCAGCGGGTGGCAGCAGCCTCATCGTTCTTCAGCCCGGATGCTTGAGGTCGCAGAGAAGCCTTTGTAGAAGCTACGTTAACTTCTCGGCGTGATAGTGCGGGCCCGCGGGCGCGTCAACGGACCGGCGGGGCGCCCCCGGCCGTCGGCGTGGGCCTCGGCCGTGCCGCAAGTGCTTGCAATTGCGGACGGTGACGGGCGGCCGGGGCGGAGTTCGAGCAGGGTACGGAACAGCGGGAATGCTCCCGAGGGTGGTCTGTGGTCGCGAAACCACATGCGCCCGGAGCCGTCCCGGGCATCCGGCGGGCGGAGCTGCGATCGGTAGGTGGGGATGACGGAGACGATGGGCATTCCGAGCACGTCGCGAGCGCCGGCCGAGAGCGGCACGGTGCGAGCCGAGGAACGCGCAGCCGCCGCCAATGTGCCGCCCGATTACGGGACCGCTGCCGCCGAGTGGCGGATCCGTCGGCCCGATGCCGCGGTCGACGATCCCCTGCTGGGCTGCTTGGTGCTGCTGACGCACCTGCTCGAGCGTCCCACCTCCGCCCAGGCTTTGACGGCGGGGCTGCCCCTGGTCGCCGGCGGCTTGACTCCGGATCTCCTGCCGCGCGCCGCCGAGCGGGCGGGCCTCTCGGCCAAGCTGCTTCGCCGGCCGCTGCAGGCCATCGACGATCTGGTGCTCCCCTGCATCCTCCTCCTCCACGACCGACGGGCGGCGGTCCTCGTTCGGCGAACGGAGGACGACCGGTTCGAGCTGCTGTTGCCCGAGGCCGGCGGCGGTTCGATATCACTCGATCGGGAAGAACTGGAGGAGCGCTACACCGGCTACGCGTTCTTCGCCAAGCCCACCATCGGCTTCGCCCAACGCGAGCGGGAGCTGTTGGCGGAGCGCACGGGTCACTGGTTCTGGTCGACCATACTCAAGCAGTGGCCGGTTTACGGCGAAGTCCTACTCGCTGCCGTTTTGATCAATTGTTTCGCGATCGCCACCTCACTTTTCGCGATGAACGTCTACGACCGCGTGGTGCCCAATGCCGCGCTCGAGACGTTGTGGGTGTTGACGGTCGGTGTCGGGATCGTCCTGGCATTCGACTTCCTTCTGAAGACCCTTCGGGGTTATTTCATCGACGCCGCCGGTAAGATCGCCGACATCGAGCTCGCCAGCCGTTTGTTCTCTCACGTGATGGGCATGCGGTTGGCCGCCCGGCCGAAGTCGGCAGGCGCATTCGCGAACAATCTTCGTGAATTCGAGACCCTGCGAGATTTTTTCACGTCGGCGACGCTGACGAGCCTCGTCGACCTGCCGTTCCTGATCTTCTTCATCGCGATCATCTGGGCGATCGGCGGGGTCGTCGCGCTGGTGCCGCTGGCCGGGGTGCCGATCGTCGTCGGCGCCGGCTTGCTCCTGCAAGTGCCACTCAACCGGATCGTCCGTCGGACCTTCCGCGAAGCCGCGCAGAAGCACGGCGTCCTGGTCGAGGCGATCAACGGTCTCGAGACTATCAAGAGTGTCGCCGCCGAAGGGCGGATGCAGCGATCCTGGGAGCGGTTCGTCGCCGCGACGGCGGAATCGGCGAACCGCAGCCGCCTCCTCTCCGCACTCACCGTCAACATCGCCAATCTGGTCGCCAACCTCGTCTACGTGGGGGTGATCGTCGTCGGCGTGTACGAGATCGCCGCCGGGAGGTTGACCACCGGCGCGCTCATCGCCTGCAGCATTCTGGCCGGCCGGGCCATGGCACCGCTGGGCCAGGTGGCCGCGGTCCTCACCCGGTACAACCAGGCCCGAACGGCACTGGAGACCTTGAACGGCATCATGGCGCTGCCGAGCGAGCGACCGCCCGAACGGATCTTCGTCCATCGTCCGACCATCCGCGGGGCGATCGAGTTCAAAAGCGTGTCGTTCTGTTATCCCGGTCAGAAGCTGCCGGCTCTGGCCGAGGTCTCCTTCCGGATAGCCCCCGGTGAGCGCGTCGGTCTGATCGGCCGGATCGGGTCGGGAAAGTCGACGGTCGAGAAGCTCGTGCTCGGACTGTACGAGCCGGACGAAGGTTCGGTGCTCATCGACGGGATCGACGTTCGGCAGCTCGATCCGGCCGACCTTCGGCGCAACATCGGCTGTGTTCCCCAGGACGTCGTGCTCTTCCAGGGCTCGATCCGCGAGAACATCACCTTGGGTGCGCCGTTCGTCGACGACGCCGCGGTCCTCCGGGCGGCCGCGATCGCCGGTGTGGAGGACTTCGTCGGTCGTCATCCCGCGGGGTACGATCTGAACGTGGGCGAGCGCGGCGAGATGCTCTCCGGCGGCCAACGCCAATCGATCGCGATCGCCCGCGCGCTGCTGCTCGATCCGCCGATCCTGCTGATGGACGAGCCGACCAGCGCCATGGACAACGGCGCCGAGAGCCGCTTCATGCAGCGACTGGCCCGGGAGGTGACCGGCAAGACCCTGGTCCTGGTGACCCACCGCGCATCGCTCCTGGCCCTCGTCGATCGGCTCGTGGTCATGGAGAGCGGGCGGATCGTCGCCGACGGGCCGAAAGACAAGATCTTGAAGGCTCTGGCATCCGGCCAGCTTCGAGGGGAGTCCTGAGATGCGAGCGACGTTGCCCGCGACGGGGGCGCATCGCCGGCTGCGGGCCGTGGACGCCGAGCTCGCGGAATTCGCGGCCGGCGCCGCGGCCGTCCACCGGTTGCGGCCGCGCGCCGCGAGCCATGTCCTGCTCTTCACCATCGTCACGTTCTTCGTGGTCTTCCTCGTCTGGGCGAACTGGGCCCTGATCGACGAGGTGACGCGGGGCGAGGGCAAGGTGATCCCCTCGCGTCAGGTCCAGATCATTCAAAATTTGGAGGGCGGGATCCTCGCACAACTTCTGGTACGCGAGGGTCAGGTCGTGGAGGAGGGGGAGGTCCTCGTCCGTATCGACAATGTACGGGCCGAGAGCGACTACAGGGAGAAGAGGGCGCGATATCTGGCTTTGCAGGCGGCGATCGCCCGGCTGAACGCGGAGCTCGAGGACACGAAGATCACCTTCCCTCCGGAGGTCCTCGCCGAGGCCAGGGAAGTCGCCGAAAAGGAGCTCATGCTCTTCGCGACCCGCCAGGAGAATCTCGACAAGGAGGTTCAGATCCTGCGTAGCCAGGCCACCCAACGCGAGCAGGAGCTGAAGGAACTCGAGACCAAGCTGGCCCAGTTCGAGCGATCGTACGAGTTGGCCAGAGAGGAGCTGCGGCTGGCCGAGCCGGCGGCACGCCGCGGCGACATCCCTCAGGCCGTGTTCATCAAGCTCCAGCGCGAGGTGAACGATCTGCGGGGCGCCGTGGAGGGGACCCGAGCGTCGATCGCCCGGGTGCGCACCGCGATCCGCGAGGCGAACCAGAAGATCGAACGGGCCTACTCGGCCTTTCGCTCGCAAGCGCAGGAGGAACTCACCCAGCGAGCGGCCGAGCTCGCCGGGATCCGCGAGATCGTCCTGGCCGGCGCCGATCGGGTCCGACGAACGGAGGTCCGCTCGCCGGTACGCGGCACGGTCAAGCAGATCAAGATCAACACGATCGGCGGCGTGGTCCAACCCGGCCAGGACATCATGGAGATCGTGCCGCTCGAAGATACGCTCCTGGTCGAGGTGAACCTTCGCCCATCGGACATCGCCTTCGTGCGACCCGGGTTGGAGGCGACCGTCAAGATCACCGCTTACGACTATTCGATCTACGGTGGCCTCAAAGGGGCGGTCGAAGACATCAGTGCGGACACGATCACCAACGAACGCGGCGAAAGCTTCTACAGGATCCGCGTGCGCACGCACAAGAACCATCTGGGGTCGGAAGAGCAGCCGTTGACGATCATCCCCGGCATGGTCGCGGAAGTGGACATTCTGACCGGCAGGAAATCGGTTCTGCACTATCTCTTGAAACCGATCATCAAGGCCAAGGACCGCGCCCTGACCGAACGGTGAGCGCCGGGCAAGTCAGAATCCGACGGGCGTAAGCGAGGCAGCGGAGGTGAGAGCGAGGAAGCCACCCGCGATCGCCGGGGACACCGAGGCAGCGGCACGCCGGAACGGTCGTCGAGAGGCCGTCGACCTCGGGCGGTGCTCTCGTGAGCAAGCGAGCGCCGAGGCGGCGGGAGCGACGGCGATTCCCAGAAGGGCGCAGTGGTCTCGCCGGGGCGGGGCGGACGCGGCTGCGGTCGATGTCGAGCGGCCGGTCGGTGCGTAGGACGACCTTCCCAGGGAGGGCGCCTGCGGCTAGCCCAACGCGTCACCGAGATAGGCGGCGCGGACCGCGCGGGACGCCCGGACCTCGGCCGGTCCGCCGCTCGCGATACACCGCCCCTGGACGAGCACCGTGACCCGGTCGGCCAGACGGAAGACCACGTCCATGTCGTGCTCCACCAGGAGCAGCCCCGCCGACCGGCGGGCCTCGGCGAGGATCGCAGTCAGGCGCTCCGCGTCACCCGGTGCCACCCCGGCGAAGGGCTCGTCGAGCAGGACGATCCGCGGACGTCCGGCCAGGGCGATCGCGATCTCCAACAGGCGCCGCTCGGCATGGGCGAGCGTGCCCGCGACCCGATCGGCCAAATGGCCCAACGTCATCGCTCGCAGCACCCGCAGCGCTTCACGGTTCAGCGCACGATCGGTGGCGGCTCGTCGCAGGAGCTGGAACCCTCGCCGCGTGCCGGCCTGGATGGCCGTGGCGACGTTGTCGAGAACGGTGAAGCTCGCGACCACACTGGGGACCTGGAAGGTGCGGGCCAAGCCCAGCTGCGCTCGAGCGTGAACGGGCCGGCGCGTCACCTCCCGACCGTCGAAGAGGATCTTTCCCCGATCCGGCCGCAACGTGCCGGCGAGGAGGGCCAGAAGCGTGCTCTTGCCGGCACCGTTGGGGCCGATCAGGGCGTGGATCTCGCCGGGACACACCGTGATGTCGACCTCGTTGACCGCCAGGACCGCGCCGAACCGCTTGGCGAGCGCGCGGCCCTCGAGCAACGCGCTCACCGGTCGGACCCGCGCCGGGACGCGGCCGCGTTGCGGACCAACACGGCCAGGACCAAGAAGGCGCCGAACGGAACGGCCCAATGGGTCGTGAAGCTCGCGAGCACTTCTTCCAAGACGACGAACAGCAGTGCGCCGATCACCGCCCCCTGCAAGGTTCCCAGTCCGCCCAGCACGACCATTGCCAACAGCTCGCCCGATCGGTGCCAGGACAGATAAGCGGGAGCGACGAACTCGGTGAGATTGGCCAGGAGCGCACCTGCGAGCCCGGTGAGGACGCCGGAGACGACGAACGCCCACAGCCGATAGGCGCGAACCGGGATGCCCATGGCCTCGATGCGGGCCTCGTTCTCCCGCGCGGCACGCAGCGCACGACCGAACAGAGAAGCCCGCAGCTGGCGAAGCGCGAGGTAGGCGCCGGCCAGGACGGCGTAAGCGACCCAAGACAGCGTCGTCCGGTCCGAAAGAGACACCGAGCCCGGGAACGTGCTCGCGGTCCAGATCGTCAAGCCGTCGTTCCCTCCGTAGCGGCTCGCAGAGTTGGCGATGAAATAGAGCATCTGAGCGAAGGCGAGCGTGATCATGATGAAATGGACACCGCGGGTCCGCAGGCTCAACGCGCCGATGGTCGCAGCCACGCCCGCCGTGACGATCACCACCGTCGACAAATGAACCAAGCCGTCGGTGATCCCGTGCTCGGCGAGGATCCCCACGCAATAGGCGCCGACCCCCAAGAACGCAGCGTGACCCAGACTGACCAAGCCGGCCGAGCCGACCACCAGATCGAGGGCCATCGCTGCCAGACCCAAGATCAGAGCCCGGGTCAGCAGACCCGCGTAGAAGCTTTGGCCGTGGAGCTGGAGCAGCGCCAAGACCAGGGCGAGGCCGCCGAAGAGGACGGCCGCGCCCGCCGAGGAGGACGGTACCGCTAGCTTGCGGAGGAAATCGAGGCTCAACGCACCTCTCGCCGTGCGGGCAGGAGCCCCTGCGGCCGCCACAGCAGCACCAGGGCCATCACCAGATAGACCATCATCGAGGAAAGTGCGGGACCGAGCTCGGCTGCGGCTGCGGGCGGTAGAGCCAGCCTAGCGAGGTCGGTCAGGAAGAAACGACCGAGCGTGTCGGCCAACCCGACCAACATGGCGCCCACGAACGCCCCGGCTACCGATCCCGTACCACCGGTCACGATGACGACGAAGGCCAGGATCAAGACGTGGTCGCCCATGCCCGGCTGAATGGCGACGACCGGACCGGCCATCGCTCCCGCGAACCCCGCGAGGGCGGCCCCCAGCCCCAGGGTGACGAGGAACACCCGCCCGACGTCGATGCCCAACAGCTCCAGCATCGGGGCGTTGGTGGCCGCTGCTCGCACGAGCATGCCGGACCGCGTCCGACCGAGCACCACGGCCATGAGGGCCGCGAGCCCGAGCCCGGCTGCGATGATGACGAGCCGCCACACCGGATAGGTCACGCCCCCCGGCAAGGGGAGGCTACCCTCGAGCGAGGCGGGAAGGGGGAAGGCCAGCGCGGCCGAGCCGAACAGCGCTCGCATCGATTCGTTCAAGACCAACAGGACACCGAAGGTGGCGAGCACCTGATCCAGATGGTCGCCGCCGTAGAGCCGACGGAGGATCGACCGGTCGAGCGCCAACCCGAGCAGGAACGCCACCACCGGTGCGGCGAGCAGCCCGGCTCCCAAAGAACCGGTGCGCACGGTCACCACGGCCGCCACGTAGGCGCCGACCATGAAGAGCGCCCCGTGCGCCAGATTGATCACGTCGAGGATGCCGAAGACGAGGGTGAGGCCGGCGGCCACGAGAAACAGCAACACGCCGACCTGCAGGCCGTTCAGGACCTGGACGACGACGAGGACGGGATCCACGACGCGACGGACGACCGATCGGTGGCCTTCACCACTGCATCGGGCAATCCTTGGCATTGTCGTCGGCGAAGTCGGCGAAGATCAACTCGCCGTGGACCATCGCCGGCGTGCCGTCCGCCAACCGGCCGGGTCGGACGAGGTAGAAGTCGCTGATGGGGAAATGGTTCTTGTTGAGCTTCCAGCTACCGCGGACCGAAGGGAATCGGGCCTGGCGCAGGGCATCGCGCAGCGCGGTCTTGTCGTCGAGACGACCACCGACGGCCTTCACCGCGGCGTCGATCAACTGGGCCGCGTCGTAAGCCTGGGCCGCGAAATAGGAGGGTACGTAACCGAATCGCTGCCTGAAGTCCGACACGAAGCGCTGGTTGGCCGGGTTGGGCAGATCCGCTGCCCATTGCGAGGCCGAGACCATGCCCTCGACCACGTCACCCACCGCCGGGAGCGAGGTGTCGTCGACGGTGAACGCCGACAGGAACGGGATGGTCTTCACGAGACCGGCTTGTGCATATTGTTTGATCAGGGCGATGCCCGAGCCACCCGGCATGAAGACGTAGACGGCTTCCGGCTTGATCGCCTGGATCCTCGAGATCTCGGCCGAGAAATCCACCGCTCCCAGGGGCGTGTAGATCTCGTCGATCACGGTTCCCTTGTAATACCGCTTGAACCCGTTCAGCGCGTCCTTGCCCGCCTGATAGTTGGGGGCCAGCAAGAGGACCCGCGAAAACCCCCGCTCCTGAGCGTATTTGCCCATAGCCGAGTGAGTCTGGTCGTTCTGCCACGACGTCGAGAAGAAGCGCTCGGAGCACATGGCTCCGGCGATCGGCGACGGACCGGCATTGGCCGAGATCAAGAAGGCACCGGATTCGACGACCGGCTTGTAGATCGCCATGAGCACGTTCGAGAAGACGATGCCGGTCACGAAGTGAACCTTGTCACGCCCGAGCAGCTTGTCGACCTCCTGCCGCGCGACGTCCGGCTTGAGCTGGTCGTCACTGATGACGACTTTCGTGGGAAGGCCGCCCAGTTTGCCGCCGGCGTGCTCGACTCCGAGCAGGAACCCGTCACGGAGATGCTGGCCCAGATTAGCCCCCGGACCGGTGAACGTGGCCATGAAGCCGATGCGCAGCTCGTCCGCTCGCGCAATGGACAAGGCCAGAACGGCACCGGCCAACGCGATTCCCACCGAGCGCATCTGCGTCACCTCCCCCGATTGCGGCGCCGCGGATCTTGCCAGAGGGTCGAGCGGGTCTCCAGCCCCGAGGGTGGCGTCGGACGGTCGTCCGCTCTAAACGCGCCCGGCGGGCAACGAGGTCCCGGTCGGTTCGAGGGGTTCGACGATGGACGGCACGGATCGCCGCGGTACGGGCATGCTGGCGGGCATCAAGGTGATCGACCTGACCCGCGTCTTGGGTGGGCCCTTCTGCACGCAGATCCTGGGCGACCACGGCGCCGACGTGATCAAGGTCGAGCCCCCGCAAGGCGACGAGGTGCGCGATTGGGGGCCGCCGTTCCTCGACGGCGACGCATCCTATTTCCTGGGTGTCAACCGCAACAAGCGGTCGATCGGGATCGACCTGACCAAACCGGCCGGTCGCGAGCTGTTGCTGGCGCTGTTGGCCGACGCCGACGTGCTCGTCGAGAACCTGAAGCCCGGAACGCTCGAAGCTTGGGGGCTCGGGCGAGCGGTGCTGGCCGAACGTTTCCCGAGGCTGGTCCACTGCAGCATCACCGGCTTCGGACCGGACGGGCCGTTGGGCGGTCGACCCGGTTACGATGCAGTGATTCAAGGGCTCGTCGGGATGTTCTCGATCAACGGTGCGCCCGAGTGTGGGCCGACCCGCATCGGCATCCCGCTCGTCGACATCGGCACCGGCCTCTATGCGGCGATCGCGATCTTGATGGCGCTCGTCGAGCGGCAGAGGTCGGGTCGCGGCCAGCATCTCGACGTGAGCCTGTTCGATTGCGGCCACGCCATGATGCATCCCCACGCCGCCAACTTCTTCCTGTCCGGGATCGAGCCCGGGCTCACCGGAAGCGCCCACCCGAACATCAGCCCTTACGACGTGTTCCGGACCGGGACCGTGCCGGTATTCCTGGCGGTCGGTAACGAGCGGGCGTTTCGCCGGCTGTGCGAGATCATCGGTGTGCCCGAGCTCGCGGCGGATCCCCGCTACGCCACCAACGCCGACCGCGTGGTCAACCGCGTGGCCCTCAAGGCCGCACTGGAGACGGCGCTCGCCCGGCACGACGGGGCGGAGCTGTGGCGGACCTTGATCGATGCCGGTGTGCCGGCGGGGCCGATCTTCGGCCTGGCCGCTGCGACCGGCCACCCGCACACCCGACATCGCGGGATGATCGTCGAGCGCGGCGGCTACAAGGCCATGGGCACGCCGATCAAGCCGGACCGCAGTGCTACGGTGTTCGATCACGTGCCGCCACGGTTCGCCCAGCACACGGACGAGATCCTGGCGGACGAGCGGATCGATCCTCGGCTCGTCGAGCGCGCCGAGCGGGAAGCTGCGCTACCCCGCCAACGGCGCCGTTAGATGCCCAAATGCCGATCGAGGCTCGCGGGATCGGCCAATAACCGCTCCGGCGGGCCTTGCCACGTCACCCGACCCTTCTCGAGCACGTAGTACCAATCGGCCACCTCGGCCAGAGCAGCGATGTTCTTGTCGACGACAAGGATCGAATGCCCGCGGGCCTTGAGCTCGGCCAGGACACGCCAGATCTCCTTGCGCACGAGCGGCGCCAAGCCTTCCGTGGCCTCGTCGAGCAGGAGAAGCCGCGGGTTGGTCATCAGGGCGCGGCCGATGGCGAGCATCTGCTGCTCACCGCCCGAGAGCCGGTCGGCGAGCTGCGTGGCACGCTCCGCCAGGCGTGGGAACAGGTCGAACACGGCCTCGAGCGTCCAGCCGAGGGCTCCTTCGGGCGCCGGACGGGCGGTTGCCACCAGGTTCTCGCGCACGGTGAGATTGGCGAAGACCTGCCGTCCTTCGGGAACCAGGCCGACTCCCAGCCGGGCGATCCGGAACGGCTCCAAGCCGTTCAACGGCCGACCGGCGAACGTGATGGAACCGGCGAGCAGCCGGACCCGTCCCATGATGGCCAGGAGCGTGGTCGTCTTGCCCATGCCGTTGCGGCCGAGCAGACCGACGACCTGGCCGTCCGCGACAACGAGGTCGACCCCGTGGAGCACCTGCGCGCCCGGGTAGCCGGCCGCGACCGAGCGCAACGCCAGGAGCGGCTCATCGGTGTGGTCGGGGCGGCGTGATTCGAACACGCGACATCCAGCTCCCAAAGCTGGCGCTCTACCAGGCTGAGCTACGCCCCGTGCCGCCTCGATCTAAGCCATCGACGGGGCGCGAGCAACCAGCGCGGCGCCGGCTGCGGAAGGCGGGCGCTCGCCCGTCCGCGCTCGCCCCGCCGGTTTCCGTAATCGACGACCGTCCTGGGAGGGGCGTGGTCGCGCACCTTCGGCCGCCGTGGATGCGGAGTGGCCCACGGGGTGTCGCCTGCTGGTCGATCAAGCAGGGGCTCGCCTCGGCGGTATCCCCGTGCGCGGGTTGATCCCCGCCAGCGAACCGAGACGGGCGGAACGGCGAGCATGCCTCGCTCAACAGGGCTGCTCGAGGGCGGTCCACACGGGAGCCGGCTCCTTCCGCTCCGCTTCGTCGGCGGTCCCGTGGCCGGCCTCCTCGGCCGGGTCGGCTGCCGAGCCGAGCGGCGCCCGTGCGCCGTTCCGGGCCGCTGGACCCTCGTGCGGGCGGCCGGGCCCGAACCCGCGTGCTCGAATGGAGGTTCCGTCCGCGCGCAACAGCTCGCCGCCCGCGGGCGGCAAGTTCGCTCCGGCCAGGCCGCGCCATTGCAACCGATCGGGGTCCTCTTCGGGCATCACGATGGTGCGCGGGACGGGCAGAAAGCCGAAGCGCCGGTAATAGTCCCGGTCTCCGACCAGGAAGACGAGCTTCCAGCCCATGTCCGTGGCCCGAGCCAGGGTCTCGAAGATCAGGGCGCGTCCGATCCCGACCGCTCGGCGACCGGGGTCGATCGCGACGGGGCCGAGCAGCAAAGCCGGCATGCCGGCCAAGAGGACGGGCCAGTAGCGGATGGTCCCGACGAGCCGCCCGGCCTCGTCGGCGACGAAACTCAAGGCCCGAATCGGGGGAATACCCGAGCGATAGCGATAGGAGATCTTGCGGTGCCGATCCGCTCCGAACGCCTCGTCAAGGAGCGCTTCGATCGCGGGGCCGTCCTCGTCGCGTTCGGGTCGAAGGCTGAGCATGATGGGGTCTCACGAGTTGGCGGCGGCGAGAGGGCTCCGCCGACCGCATGGTCGACCCCGTCCAGGGCGAGCTCGGCAGCGGGTCCCGAGCTCGCCGGAGGTAGCCGACCCGCGCCGGCCCGGCGGACGTTCGACCCCGCAACTGGGCGAGGCGGGTACGCAGACCCCATCGGGGTGTCAAGGCGCCGGGTCGAGATCGGGCCGGTCGGTTTCGGGTGGGCCGAACACGGTGACCAGCGGCCCCGTCTCGCCCAGCACCTGGAGGCTTCGCCGTAGCACCCAACGGACCGTCGGGAAGGCCAGATCCTCCCAAGGAATGCTCCGCCACTCGACCAGCCGGACGTCGAGGCTCTCCGGCCCCGGGGCGACATCGGGAGCGAGGAGCCGTGCCCGGTAGAGAAGCTGAACCTGCTCGATCCGCGGAACGCTGTAGACCGCGATGAGCCCGTCGATCGCGATGCGGGCGCGGGCTTCCTCCCACGCTTCCCGACGGGCACCCTCCTCGGCCGACTCTCCGATCTCCAGGAAGCCCGCGGGGATCGTCCAATAGCCGGCGCGCGGCTCGATCGCCCGTCGGCACAACAGCACCCGCTCGTCCCAAGTGCAGACCGCACCGACCACCAGCTTGGGATTGCGATAGTGCACCGTGCCGCAGACGGCGCAGACGTGGCGATCGCGGTCCTCGCCCGGTGGGCGGGCGAGGACCAGCGACCCGCCGCAACTGGTGCAATAGCGCATCGCCGCCGCTCAACGCTCTCCATCGGTCCGGGAGCGGAACAGTGCCTCGGCCGCTCCTCGAACCGAGCGCCGGCGGGCGAGTTCGGCATCGACCCGGCCGATCTCTCGCTCGAGCAGCACCCGGTACGCCTCGAGGTCGGCGATCGAGAGCCCCTCGAGGGGGCGGGGCAGCGAGGCGGTCGCGACGCGCCGCGGCTCGTCTTCGTCCATGATCATGGTCCCCGATCGGTCCGCGGGATGATCAAGCCCGATCCGCCGGACCTTGACAAGGTCGAGGGCGGCGGCCAGCTGGCGGCCGGGTGCCAACGGGGCCGACTTCGATGTCCGAGCGGACGACCCGCTATTTCCCCGTGTCGTGGGAACAGCTCCACCGTGACGCCAAGGCGCTGGCGTGGCGGTTGGCCGAGCTCGGGCCTTTCGAGCGGATCATCGCGGTGACTCGTGGCGGGCTGGTGCCGGCGCACATCATCGCTCGGGAGCTCGACATCCGGATCATCGACACGGTCTGCATCAGCTCCTACGACGAGACGACCCAGCGCGAGCCGGTCGTGCTCAAGCCGGTGACCGGTGACGGCCGAGGGTGCCTGGTGGTCGACGACCTGGTCGATACGGGGACCACGGGGCGGATCTTGCGCGAGATGCTGCCGAAGGCGCATTTCGCCACGGTCTACGCGAAGCCGGCCGGGCGCCCCATCGTCGACACCTTCGTCACCGAGGTGAGCCAGGACACCTGGATTCTGTTCCCTTGGGATACCGAGCCGCGCTACGCGCAACCGATCGCCAAGGCGCGCCACGACCGCTGAGCGAGCGCGGCGAACCCCTTCGATTCAATCGAGGGTCGTTCCCGGCCGATCGGTGGCCGTGACGCTCAGCCGAAGGGTCGCCACCGCGCTCGATCGGGGGCCCGGGCGAGCATCCGGTCGCGGTACGGACGCCTCGCTCGAGATGATCGGCGCGTCGCGGCCGTAGAGGTCGTTCGTCAGGCGGAGGCGGCCCTCGGGGTCGATCTCGGCGGTCCGGTAATCGAGGAAAACCGGTACCGGGTCGACGAGCTCGATGCGGCGGCTCCGCCGGGTGGCCAGGACCTGTTCGAGCCGGGCGGCGTCCCAACCCTGTTCGGCCAGGAGCGCCAGAGCCAGTTCGAAGGGCCGCTCGACCCGCACGCAACCGTGGCTGAGGGCCCGATCGGGACGGCCGAAGAGGCCGCGCTGCGCGGTGTCGTGCAGGTAGACCGCGTGATGGTTGGGAAAGACGAACTTGAACCGACCCAGCGCGTTCTCGGGCCCCGGCCGCTGGATCAGACGCGGTGTCCCGTTCTCCGACGTTCGCCAGACGAAGCCCGCTCGCTCCAGATAACCCGGATCTTTCTGATTACGCGCGAGCAGTTCCGGCACGATGCTCACCGGCACGTACCAGGCCGGGTCGATCTCGATGTAGCGAATGACGTCGTCGAAGACGGGCGTGGGCGTCTTCTCGTCGCCCACGATGACCTTGGATCGTAGCGTGACCTTGCCGTTCTCGACGAGACGAAGCTCGAAAGCCGGGATGTTGACCTCGACATAGCGGCGAAGTGTCGTTCGTGCGCCGAGCTCGGCGGAACGGGTCAAGTTGCGGCGGACGCGAGCGAGCTGCACCGCGACGGGCTCGCGCAGCGCGGCGAGCGTCCGCGGGCCAGCCACACCGTCGGCCACCAGGCCGTGGCGCCCCTGGAAGCGGCGGATCGCCTCGCTCAGCACCCTCTGCGGCGCTTCGGCGCCCAGATACCTGGCCGGCAGGTCGAGCGACTGCACCAACCGCTTGCGCAGGTCGGTGGTGTCGACGATCAACCGGCGGCGCGGCGGTTCGGATGCCGTGGCTTCGGTGCCGTCGATCGCCTCCTCGCTCACCAGCGGCTCGAACCGGGCGCCGACCGGCCGCCAGCCGCCCAGCGCCTCGACGATCGCGAGCTCGACGGCAGCCGAGGCCAGCTCGTCCTCGCCGACCGGGGTCTCCAGGACGGCGAGGATCCGCGCGAAGAGCCGCGGGTCCGCACCGTCGAGGCTGCCGCGCCGGCGGGAGAGGTAACCGAGCCAAGCCCGCGAGAGGGCGCGATCCGCGGCCGCGAGCGACGAGCGGCCCGACGCCTCGAACCGTGCGCCGAGCCCCACCGGGTCCACCCCGGCGGACGGGTCGAGCCGGCGTTCGCGCTCCAGCAAGCGCAGCGCGAGCCGGCGCCTCGCCACCGCCGTCTCGTCACCCGACCAGAAGAGATCCTGCTCCCGGCGGTAGAGCGCCACGATCCGAGGATCTACGCTCGTCTGGACCGACGCCGGGGTGGGCCGAGGATGGTCGCCAGCTTCGACCGCCGCCCGTGGTAGCGAGCCGAGCCCCAATCCGACCAGGACGATGCCGACGACCCGCAGGCGGACGATCATGCTCGCCCCGATCGCTGTGCCGGGACCCCGTAACGAGAGGGGCCGAGCCCGCCAAGATGGCTCGGGTGCGGACCCTACCGGAGGGCGAGCGCCCCCGCCGCCAGCGGCGGCTTCGATCGGAGGCTCGGCTCGACAGGCGGCGGCTGTCGCGGTCAGGTCACTGGCAACATCACATGGGTCCGGTAAGCCGGACGGCTGGCCAACCGCTCGAACCACGCCTCGAGATTGGGACGCGAGGGTCGGTCGATCGGAAGATTGCGATATCGCCACCAAGCACAACCCACGGGAATGTCTCCCATGGTGAGGCTGTTCCCGGCGACGAACGGGCGTTCGGCCAGATGGTCGTCCAGAATTCCCCAGATCGGGCCCAAGCGCTCGGCGGCGGCGCGGACCGCGGCCATGTCCCGCTTCTCGGGCGGGGTGCGGATGGTCTGCCAGAAGACGATCGTAAGATCGGGCAAAAGTGTGGTGAGCATCCAGTCCATCCAGCGATCCGCCAAGGAACGGTGAGCCGGATCCTCCGGCCAGAGCGAACCGGAACCGTACTTTGCCGCCAGGTAGCGAACGCAAGCGTTCGATTCCCACACCACCACGTCACCGTCACGGATCGTCGGGATCTTGCGATTGGGGTTCATGCGACCGTATTCGACGGTATCGAGCCCGCCGAACGCCCCGCCGGCGTCGATGCGCTCGAAGTCCAGCCCGAGCTCGCCCACGGTCCACATGACCTTCTGGACGTTGATGGAGTTGGTGCGTCCCCAGATCTCGAGCATCGCGGTCTCCTCTTCGTTCGCGGCCGGATCGGGTCGGATCAGATGCAACGGCCGCCGTCGACCTTGAGGGCGACGCCGGTGAGGAACTCGGCCTCGTCGGAGGCCAAGAAAAGCGCCGCGCGGGCGACGTCGAGCGGCGTCGAGAGCCGACCCAGCGGCACCGTGGCCCGGAACTTCTCGCGGAGCTCGGGCGTGTCACCGCCCATGAACATCGGCAGGAGCGGGGTCTCACCGGCCACCGGGCACAGGCAGTTGACGCGGATCCGATCGGGCGCGAGCTCGATCGCCAACGCCTTGGTGGCCGTGATGCAGGCACCCTTCGAGGCGTTGTACCAGACGAGCCCGGGCCGTGGCCGAATGCCGGCGGTGGACGCCGTGTTGAGGATGACGCCACCCCCTTGTCGCCGCATGACGGGAATCGCGTGCTTGGCGGCCCAGAACAGAGCCTTCACGTTCACCGCGAACACCCGATCGAAGTCGGCCTCGCTCACCTCGGTGCAAGGCTGATTGCGGTGCGTGACGCCGGCATTGTTGACCAGGATGTCGAGACGGCCGAACCGGTCCACCGCCGTGGCGATCATCCGCGCCGTGTCCGCGTCGCGGCTCACGTCACATTCGACCGCCACGGCCCGGCCGCCGCGCTGGGTGACGGCCCCGGCGACCCGCTCGGCGGACTCGCCGTCGACGTCCGCCACCACGACCGCGGCACCCTCGGCCGCGAACAGCGTGGCGATCCCTTCGCCGAAACCGCGACCCGCCCCGGTTACGACCGCGATCTTCCCCTGCAGACGCATCCGTTCCTCCCCTCCGTTCCCCGAACCGAGCCGCGGCACCCGGATAGCCCACACCCGCTCGAGTTCCCACCGGGTCGCGCGCGCGTCTGCTCCGCGCGCACAGAGCACCGCCGAGCGGCCGCAGCGCGGGCTCAGCCGAGAAAGGTTCGAAGCGCGGCGAGCGTGGCCTCCGGCTGCTCGATCATCATCATGTGGCCCGCATCTTCGACGACGGTGGAGACCGCATTCGGGATCGCCGCGGCCAGGGCGCGCCCCGCGGACGGAGGGGTCATGCGGTCCTCTGCACCGATCACCACCAGCGTCGGCGCCCGGACGAATCGCGCGCGCGCCTCACCGTCGCCATATTGGTCGCAGGCGGCCAGATCCGTGGCGAGCACACCCGGCTCCGCGCGCAGCAACAGGCTGCGTGCCGTGCCGATCATCCACCCGCCCGGCAAGGGGTTGCCACCCAAGTGTGCACGGCGCCCGAAACCCCAATCGCAGATGAGGTCCACGGCCCGGCGGTCGCCGGCTCGGGCTAGCGCCAGCAACTCGGGATGAACGGGCATCCGCGCCGCTGCACCCAACAAGACGAGCTGGGCCACGAGCTCCGGGTATCGACCTGCCAGATCGAGTGCCGCGAGGGCGCCCATCGAGTGGCCGACCACCGCCACCGGCTGGTCGCCGATCGAGCGGATCAGGAGCGCGAGCCAGTCGGCCAGGGCCTCGATGGTCGCGAGCGGGCGTTGGTCACGGGCGCGTCCGTGGCCCGGGAGATCGACGGCGAGCGCGTTCCAGCCGTGGAAGGCGAGGTAGCGGCCCTGCAGGGTCCAAACGCTCTGATCCATGCCGGCGCCGTGCACCAACAGGACGGTCCGGGCGCCGCGCACGACGGCGCGCCCGTAGGTCGAGACCGCGGCGGCCAGCGGCGGAAGGGGGACGGCGGCCATCTCAGGCCTCACGCTGCGAGGCGCGCAAGGCCCGATCGAGGTCGGCGATGATGTCCTCCGGATCCTCCAGTCCCACCGAGAGCCGGATCATGTCGTCGCGCAGGCCCACGGCCGCCAGCTGCTCTTGGCCCAGTTGGAGATGGGTGGTCGAAGCCGGGTGGATCACCAGGGTTTTGGCGTCGCCGACATTGGCCAGATGCGAGGCCAACCGGCAGGCCTCGATGAAGCGGGCCCCCGCCCGCCGCCCGCCCTTGACACCGAAGCTCACGATCGATCCCGCGCCGCGCGGCAGGAGCCGGCGAGCGAGCTCGTGGTCGGGGTGGGTGGGTAGGCTCGGGTGGACGAGATAGGCGACTGCCGGATGATCGGCCAAAAAGGCCAGCACGCGCTCGGTGTTGGCGACGTGCCGGGCCATCCGCAGCGACAAGGTCTCGATCCCTTGGAGGATGTAGAAGGCGTTGTGGGGTGACAGGCAGGCGCCGAAATCGCGCAGACCCTCGGTGCGGGCTCGCGCGGCGAACGCTGCCGGACCGAAGGTCTCGGCGTAGGTGACCCCGAGATAGCCCTCGTAGGGCCGGCTCAAGGTGGGAAACCGGTCGCTCGCCAACCAATCGAACCGCCCGCCGTCGACCACCAGCCCGCCGATCGCCACGCCGTGCCCACCCAGCCACTTGGTGGCCGAGTGGATCACGATGTCGGCGCCCATCTCGATCGGCCGCGCCAGATAGGGCGTGGCGAAGGTGTTGTCGATCGCGAGCGGCAGGCCGTGGGCATGGGCGAGCTCGGCCAGCCGTGGGATGTCGAGGACCTCGAGGCCGGGATTGCCGATCGTCTCCCCGAACACCAGCCGCGTCTCGGGTCGGATCGCCGCGGCGAAGGCGTCGAGGTCGCGCGGATCGACGAAGGTGGTCTCGATCCCGAACCGCGGCAGGGTGAGCCGCAGGAGGTTGACGCTCCCGCCGTACAGATTGCGGGCCGCGACGATGTGGCCGCCGGCGCCCATGAGCGTGACGATCGTCAGGTGGAGCGCCGCCTGTCCGCTCGCCGTGGCCACCGCGGCCACCCCGCCCTCGAGCGCCGCGATCCGTTCCTCCAGCACGGCCACGGTGGGGTTGGAGATCCGGGTGTAGATGTGGCCGGCGCGCTCCAGGTTGAACAATCCGGCCGCCTGGTCGGTGTCCCGGAAGACGTAGGAGGTGGTTTGATAGATCGGCACGGCGCGCGCGCCGGTGGTCGGGTCGGGGACCTGCCCGGCGTGCAGCGCCAGCGTGTCGAATTTCGGCAATCGGGGGTCGGCCATGGCCCGCTCCGCGAACGACGCCGACAGCCTAGCCCCGCCGGATCGCCCGGACCAGAGCGACGCCTTCCTTCTCGGCGATCAGCCCGGCGAGGACCGATCCGGCTCGGGGTCGGGCAGGATCATGGTCGAAAGCTGCGTGATCACCGCCCGGCGGCCCTGGGCATCGAGCCCGAGGGCGTCCGCCGAGGTCTGGACGACCGCGAGCGCGGCGCGGATGAGCCCGAGCCAGAGCGAATCGACGAGGGCGCGCCAGGCCCGTTCGAGCGAGAAGATCGACATGACGATCATCCCTCGATGTAGATGGAGTTGGGTTGCGAGCCGTCGGTCGTGACCAGATGGACCACCACGACCCGTCCGGTCTCGGTAACCTCGAAGCAGGGGAATCCGCCCGGGCTCGTCACGTTGCTCCGCCGCAGCGTGATCGCCGGGCTGGCACCGGGGCGGGCCATGATGCGGATCGGGTTGTTGACCGTGGTCACCCGGAACAGGGCCGCGGTGAGCCCGGTCGGCATGCTGGTCGCATCGAAGGCGACGTAGCTCACCGGATCCGAGGAGCTCACCCGAAGCAGCTGCCCCGCCCGGCTGGCCGGAACGAGGTAAGGAGAGGTGTCGGAATTGCTTCCCTGGCTGGCATTGGTCCAGCCCAGCGTTTCCTCGTAGGCGAACTCGCCGTCTGGAAGCGTCGTGCCGTAGACCTCGACCTTTCCGGTGGCCGCGTTGTGCCGCAGCAGGATCGTGACGAGCTGGTGTTGGCGGCGGATGGTCAGGTTCGTGCCACCGGCAGGGTTCTTGATCTCGACGTTGGCATCACCCGCTTGGACGGTGACGGTCCCGGTTCCTTGGCGGATCAACCACAAGACGGCGGCCGGGTCGCCCGGCTCCAGAAGCGGCAGGGTCGAGCCGCCCACCGTGTAGGTCGAGGCCACGGTCACGGTGATCGGGCCGGCATTGTTGATCCGGTGGACACGGCCGAAGTCGAGCGGCGAGAGCGTGAAGCTGGCGTTGCGCTCGCGCTCGGGGAACCGGCCGGGCAGGCTCACCCCCGGACACCAGCCGTTGGCCAGCCGCGCATACCAGCCGGGGCCGGCCCAGGGCGTACCCGCAGGAAGAGCCGCGGGCGATTCGCAGTAGACGACGAATCCGTTGCGCGGCTGGGCGGGCTCGTTCGTGCGCGGCGGCAAGAAGAGCGGGTCGGCGATCTCGACCCGATGGAGCGGGCCGGCGGGATGACCCTCGCCGTTGCCGATGGCGATCCGGCTCTCTTGCCCTTCGGCGTAGCCGCGTGGCCGAAAGATCCGCGCGACGTTGAAAGAGGTGACGTCGATTCCCAGCGCTTGACGCGGGCTCGCATTCTTGACGTTGCCGTCGCGCACCGGGCTCGTGCCGTCGTGGAAGTCGCCGGTGAGCAGGAGCTGGCCCACGTTGGGCGCCCGCAGCTGGACGGCAGCGGTGCCCTGGCTGGGCTCGTCGAGCCACAAGGCCGAGGGCAGGAAGGTGTCGCCCTCCCCCGCACGGGCGAGCGGATCGTTGCTCGCGACGCCGACCGGGTTCAGTTGGCCGAAGCCGTTGCAGTTGCTGAACAGGCAGCGCATCACCGAGCCGGGCAGGGTGCCGTTGCTGTCCACCCAGGGCGTGGTGCAGTTGAGAACGTAGCAATTGATGAAGCTCAGGTGGCGACAGCTGCCGGCGTTCCCGCCGCCGGCCGCACCCTCGACCCGGAACGCGGTCTCCACGAACTCGACGTCGCAGTTGACGAGCGTGGAGCGCATCACCCGCTTGAGCCAGATTCCGGTACTGCCGGAGGGCGCGCCGGCGCTGTTGACCTGGATCCGGTTCAAGAGGAGATTGTTCATGACGTAGAGCTTGCCGGCGTGCGGTACCCCCACGTGCTCGATCAGGATCCCGGTCGTGCCGGCGCCTTTGAGTTTGATCGCGATCTCTTCGAGCAGACTGTCGCCGTAGTTGACGCTCGGCTCGTCGGCGTAGAAGCGGATCCCGCTCGCCAACAGATCGTGGTCACCGCCGCCCGGGCCGGCCGAGATCTCGCGCAGGCAACATTCGTTGGCGTTCGCGAGCTCGAGGCACCAGCCGGCCGGGGCGCCGCCGGCGAAGCGCAGCTCGCGGGCGAAGAACTCGTGGCCGTGGACGAGGATGCCCGAGCTGGTCATGCGGATGGTCAGCCCCTCGATCGAGGAGCGGTTCCAGTCTCGGGTCGCCGTGGGCTCGACCGTCCAGGGGCCGTCGTTGCGGTGGAAGACGAACGCCCGCTCGGCCGACGCTTGGATCACCGTGGCGTCCCGGCCGGCACCGGTGATCCGCCGTCGCGGCGGCACCTGGACCACGCTCGCGAGCCGATAGCGGCCGGCGGGCACGTGGACCTCGAGGCCCGCCTCGAGAGCGGCCTGGAAAGCGGGCGCGTCATCGGCGAGCCCGTCGCCCACGGCGCCGAAATCGCGCACCGACACGCGCTCCGCGAGCTTGTCGCGCAGCAACCGATCCGGTGTGTCGGGCGACAGCCGCCAACCGAGCGCCTGGACGGCGACCCGCCGCGTCAGGTTCCCGGCCGCCTTGGACACGACCAGCTGATCGGTCGGCTCGGCGAGGTTCGCAGCCGGCAGCTCGTGGATCTGACGTGTGCTCATGGTTCGGGCTCCACCGCGAGCCGCTCGCCGAGCTCGGTTACGAGGGGCTCACCGGCTTCGGTGACGAGGACGAAGACTTCGCTCGGGGGATGGACGGGCGCCACGGCACTGCGCTGGCGGCTCGTGACGCGGAGCGCCGCATCGGTCAGCGCGAGGCCGAGCGGCATGTCAGATGCGACCGATCACGTAGGCGTGGCAAGGGTCGCCCTCGGCCACGAAGGCGACGTAACGCTCACCACGCCGCAGCGGGATGTCGACATAATGGCCCGGGGCCAGGAACGGGCTGGCGTCGGCATCGGCGGTGACGGTGGCGTCGCCCAGCTCGAAGCGGCAGGGCCCGGTCGCGTAGAGGGTCACGATCTCGATGTCGGCGGGGATCGGCACGGGAATGCGCACCGAGGTTCCGCCGACCGCGATCTTCTGCGTGCCCCGGTAGTCGAACCCGAGGATGCCGATCGGGTTACCGTTGTCGTCGAGGGGGAGGAGGAGGCTCATGGCTGCGTCTCCAGGCCGGCCCGGAATCCGCACCGGGCGACGGCGGCGAGGGCAGCCTAGGGTCTTATAGGATGATTGTCAAGATAGAGGATCGTATGCCAAAACCGGCTACGGCGAGCGGCTCGAGGGCCGCCTCCGGTCGGAGCGGTGCGGTCGCTACTGACTGACCCAGAGGATCCGGGCCAGCCAAGCGAGGCGATCGGCCTCGACGACCATCTCGGGCTCCGGCGTGCCGAACCGGTCGAGGACGACCCGTTGCGCGGTGCGGCGGATCACGACCCCGAACAAGACCTCGCCGCTGCGCAGCCGCGCGATGACGCGATCACCGCGCCGGATGCTGCTGCCCGGCGAGACCACGACGATGTCGCCCGTCCGGTAGAACGGCGGGGCCACGTCACGATCGAGCTCGATCGCGTAGGCGTGCTCGTCGTCGATCGCCGGATAGTCGATCTCCTCCCAGCCGCCCGCCAGAGGGAAGCCGGCGGCATCCAACCGAGCCCCGCTCTCCACCTCGGCCAGGCCCGTGCAACGCAGCCGGAAGCCGCGGCCGGCCGGGCTGCCGGGCGTGCCACCCAACATCAGCTCCACGAACTCGCGCATCGAGGTGCCGGTCGCGTCGAGGACCTTGGCGACACTCTCGGTGCTGGGCCAGCGCGGCTTGCCTTCCTTGGTGATGCGCTTGCTCTTGTTGAAGGTGGTCGGATCGAGGCCGGCCCGCTTGGCGAGGCCGGAGGCGGAGAGTTTGTGCCGCGCGGCGAGGCGGTCGATCCCTTCCCAAACCTGCTTGTGGGTCAACATTAGGACGCCTCTCCGGCAAAGGGCAGCCCGTCGGGCTAGGCGCGCCTATTCTCTTGACAGGAATGCTTCCTGTCAGTAGGTAAATATGCCATGGGCACCCAGCCTCCCCGGCCATCCCTCGGCGGAGCCGAAAAAGCCTCCGTCGGGGAAGGCCGCGTCCTCGTGGTGTTCGAGGACCGCGCCGACGTACCGAGCCTCGCTTGGCTCCGGCCAGGTTTCCGACATTGCTTCTGTCTGGTGAGGCGACCGGTCGGCTGGTTGGTATGCGATCTGCTCAAGTCTTCGGTATTCATGGACGTGGTCGATCCCTACGAAGAAGCCGATCTGATCGCGCATTATTGTAATAGGGGTCGAACGGTTCTCGTGGGGAGCTCCTTCACCGACCGCTCGCGATCGGCGTCTCTTCGACTGCTGACCTGTGTCGAGATCGTCAAACGGATCATCGGACTGCGGGCCCCCACGGTGCTGACACCCTACCAGCTCTACCGAGCCCTCGTGCGCGTGGGGTTCCGGGAGGGTGTCGAGCCGAAGCGGAAGGCTGTTGACGAGAGGCCTAAATAGGTATATATACCTCTTCGCGAACCACGAAGGGTGCACCATGGTAGCGCCATCACTCGAGACACTGAGCGCCCGCGTCCGACGGGCGAAGATGCGCCGGGCCCCGTGGGAACCCCTGTGGCGCGAGTGCTACGGCTTCGCTCTCCCGCAGCGGGCGGGCGGGCTCGATCCGGACGGCGGGTCGCGCCTCCGCTCGGCCGACCGATTGTTCGACGGCACCGCCATCGACGCGGTCGAGCAGCTGGCCGCCAGCCTGATGGCCGAACTCGTACCACCTCGCTCCGAATGGTTCGGGCTGCGTCCCGGCGAGGACGTCCCCGAAGATCGTCGCGGCGAGATCGCCGAGCTTCTGGAGACCTTCGCCCACAGACTGCAAGGTCATTTCGACCGCTCCAACTTCGCGGTCGAAATGCACCAGTGCTTCCTCGACCTGGTCACCTGCGGAACCGCCTATCTGCTCTTCGAGGAAGCGCCGCCCGGCAGCATCTCGGCATTCCGGTTCACCGCCGTCCCTGTTGCCGAGATGTTCGTGGACGGTGACCGAGGTGGTGAGATCTCGCGCTTCTACCGGATCACCACGCACGATCTCGAAAGCTTGCTCGCGGGCATGGGCGAGGCCGCCTTGCCGGCGGCGTTGCGCGAGGCCCTGGAGCGGGACCCCGAGTTGCCGATCGAGGTGGTCGAGGCGGTCGAGCTGGAAGGCCCGCGCGCTCTACGCTTCGTTCGTTTCGTGCCGGTGGGTTCGCCCGCCGCACCCGCGGGCGCGTTGTTGAGCGAGGGGGTGTTCGATACCTGCCCGTTTCTGTGCTTCCGCTGGGTGAAGGGAGCGGGCGAGCTCTACGGGCGTTCGCCGGTGATGGCCGCTCTTCCCGACATCAAGACCGCCAACAAGGTGGTCGAACTCATTCTCAAGAACGCCTCGATCGCCGTGACCGGCATCTGGCTGGCCGACGACGACGGCGTGCTCAATCCGGCCAACATCCGCCTCCAGCCCGGCGCCATCATTCCCAAGGCACCGGGTTCCGCGGGCCTCACGCCACTCCAGGCCCCGGGCCGGTTCGACGTCTCGCAGATCGTGCTCGAGGACCTTCGGGCGCGGATCCGCCACACCCTGCTCGTGGACCGGCTCGGCCCCGCGGTGGGCCCACGGATGACCGCGACCGAGATCCTGGAGCGAGCCGTCGAGACCTCGCGACTCCTGGGGGCCGTGTTCGGGCGCCTGCACACCGAGCTCCTGGCACCGCTGGTGCAGCGTGGGCTCGGCATCCTGCGCCGGCGCGGTGAGGTCCCACCCCTCGCGATCGACGGTCGGGCGGTCGAGATCGAATATCGCTCGCCCCTGGCCCGCGCCCGGGCCCGCGCCGACGTCCAGAACACCCTCCTGTGGCTCGACACCGTCGCCCGGCTCGGCCCGGACGCCCGGGCCACCGTCGACGGTCGGGCCGCGGCCATTTGGTTGGCGCGGGCTCTGGGCGTGGCCGGCGAGCTCGTCCGCGAGGACCCGGTGCCCGGCGTTGCGAACCCGGCCTTCCAACTCGGGACCCCTGCCTCGGAGGGCAGCCATGGAGCCTGATCGTCGAAGCGAGGGTTGGGACGCGCTCGTCGAGGCGACCCAGCCGGCCGATCGCGCCGACCGTGTGGCGCAGGCTTTCGCCCACTGTTTTCGCGACGCGGCCGGCGCCCTCGCGCTCCAGCATCTGCGCAAGCTGTTCCTGGACCGCCGTTTGGGTCCGGCCGCCAGTGACGCCGAGCTGCGCTACGTCGAAGGCCAGCGTTCGGTGGTCGCCCACATCCTGGCCCTGATCGAGCGCGGCCGATCCCGGACCCCACCGCTTCCAGCTAAAGAAGGATGAAGCCTTGAGCGACCAGATCGAGCACCTGCCGGACGGCCCGACCGCCGAGAACGCGGCGGAGCCGGCGCCCGAGCGACCGCAGCCGCCGCCCGACGTTCCGGAGAAGTTCTGGGACCCCGACGCCGGAGCGATCCGGGTCGATGCCCTCCTGCGCTCCTACGTCGAGCTCGAGCGCAAACTGGGCCGAAGCCTCCCCCAGCCCGAGGGACCCGAGGATCGCGAGGCCCGCGAGCGGCTCTTGGCCGCTCTGGGCCGCCCGGCCAGCCCCGACGACTACCGGATCGACGTTCCCGACGAGCGTCTGCGACCGGACCCCGAGCTCAACCGACGGCTGCACGCCGCCGGGTTCACCCAGGAGCAGGTCCAGCTGGTCTACGAGCTCGCTGCCGACCGCCTGCTCCCCGTCCTCGACGAGCTCGCCCACGAGGCGGAGCGGGTTCGCCAGCAGGAGCGCTTGGCCCAGCATTTCGGCGGCCATGACCGTTGGCGCGAGGTCGCGCGCGAGATCAAGACCTGGGCCGAGGCCAATCTCGAGCCCGAAGTCTTCGCCACCCTGTCGACCAGCTATCAGGGCGTGCTGACCCTGCACCGCATGATGCAGGCGAGCGAACCCGCGCTGCTCGGTCGCGCCGATCACCCCGCCGAGCGGCTCGACTTGGAGGCGCTCGACCGGCTGATCCGCGATCCGCGCTACTGGCGCGATCGCGACCCGAGTTTCATCGCGCGGGTCACCGAGGGCTTCAAGAGCCTCTACGGCGACTGACGCGCCGCGCCGGACGGACAACCCACAGGGCCCGATCCGCGCCCGTTCCCGGCCGCCGCGGCCCCGGCTGGGACAACCGCGATCGCCGGGCACACCCGGAACCGCTCACGAGGAACCCATGTCGACGAGTATCGACCAAGCTTTCGTCAAGCAGTTCGAGCGCGAGGTCCACGCCGCCTATCAGCGGCAGGGCTCCAAGCTGCGCCCCACCGTCCGTACCAAGACCAACGTGCGCGGCAGCTCCACCGTCTTCCAGAAGGTCGGGAAGGGCACCGCGGGGACCAAGGCGCGGCACGGCATGGTGCCGATCATGAACGTGGACTTCACCAACGTGGAGTGCACGCTGGTCGACTACTATGCCGGCGAATGGGTCGACCGGCTCGACGAGCTCAAGACCAACATCGACGAGCGCCAGGTGCTGGCCAACGCCGGGGCCTACGCGCTCGGCCGCAAGACCGACGAGCTCATCATCGCCGCGCTCGCGCAGAGCCCGACGTCGGTCGGCTCGCCGTCGGACGGGCTCACCAAGCAGAAGGTGCTGGCCGCGTTCGAGATGCTGGGCACCCTCGACGTGCCGGACGACGGTCAACGCTTCGCGGTCGTCGGCTGGAAGCAGTGGTCGGAGCTGCTGGCCCTGCCCGAGTTCGCCTCCGCTCAGTTCGTCGGCGACGATCAGCTCCCTTGGCGCGGCGCGCAGGCCAAGACTTGGCTCGGCACGCTGTGGATCGCCCATTCGGGCCTGCCGATCGAGGGCGGGGTGCGCACCTGCTTCTGGTACCACCGCAGCGCCGTCGGCCACGCCTCGGGCCAGGACGTCGTCACCGACATCACCTGGCACGGCGACCGCGCCGCCCACTTCGTCGCCAACTGGATGTCGCAGGGTGCCGTCCTGATCGACGCCGACGGTGTCGTCAAGATCCCCTGCCTGGAGGCGTGATCATGGCCTACGACCCGAAGAACTTGAGCGCGCTGGCTTACGCCAACGGTTTCACGCTCTGGCACTACCGCACCAGCGACACGATGGCCGACCTGGCAACTGCCGGCTATTTCAACAAGGCCGCGGGCATGCTCCGGGTCGGTGATTTCGTGATCGCGAATGCCGGGGTCGGTGTCGTCCCGACGCACGGCCTGTTCGTCGTGCTCGGCAACGCCAACGGTGTGGTCGATCTCTCCGACGTGACGCCGGTCGGCTCGACCAACGCGACCTGAGGCCGCTCGGCCCGACCTTCGACCCGTGCCGGCGCGGTCGGGTGGGGCATCTCCCCCGCTCCCGGCCGCGCCGGCCCCTCCCCAACTCGGAGGCTCGACCCGGTGAGACGGTTCCTTGCCCGCCGCGTCCTCGCGGCGGCCTACCTGGTGCTCGCCTCGACGACAGCCGGCTTCGCCCAGGACCATCCGGTCTGCGAGGGGCCCGAGGTCGACGATCTGGCCGAGCTGTTGCCGCAGGCTCGTCGCTACGTGGTCGCCGCCGAGCTCGTGGCACCGCTCGTCCGGATCTGGCCGCTCGGTCCCGAGCTCGCCGGCCACCTCCGGCCCGATGGGGCCACGGTCCTGGCCCCCGGCGGGTCGGTCCTGCTCGTCGCCCTCACCCGGGGTCGCTGCGTGGTCGGCGCCTACGAGGCCGACCGGGCCCTCCTGTGGCGTCGCCTGCGCGAGGCGCTGGGGCCGGCCATCTGAGCGCACCTCCGGCACCCCGGCACAACGGAGCCCGACCATGTCGCATACCGATGTGAGCCTTTGTTCCGCCGCGCTCGCCAAGCTCGGTGCTCGGCCGATCACGTCGTTCGACGAACCGACGGCGGAGGCCGAGACCGCGGCCCGGCTCTACCCGATCGTCCGCGACGCCACCTTGATGGCGCATCCGTGGTCCTTCACCCTCGCTCAGGCGTTCCTGGAGCGCGATACGGCGGCTCCGGTCGGCGACTTCGCGTTCGCCTTCCGGCTGCCGGCAGACCTGTTGCGGACCATTTCCGCTGGTCAGGGAGGTTCCGGGCGCGGCCTGGTCTACCGGGTCTTCGGCGACCGGCTGCACACCGACGCCGATCGGGTTCTGTTGACCTACCAGCGCCGGCCCGCGGCCTCGGAGTTCCCGGCGCATTTCGTCCCGGCCCTGGTGGCTCGTCTGGCCGCCGAGTTCTGCCTGCCGCTCACCGAGAACGTCTCGCGCGCCGAGGTCCTCGTGCGGCTCGCGGCCAGCGAGCTCAAGCTGGCCAAGCTGATCGACAGCCAACAGGCCACCCCACAGCGGGTCGAGGACTTCACCCTGTTGCGGGCTCGCTTCGCATGACCCGCCAGATCGTACTCAAGACCAGCTTCGCCTCCGGCGAACTCGACCCGCTCATGCTCGGTCGCATCGATCTGCGCGCGCAGGAGGACGGCGCGCGTCGTCTGCGCAACGTCTTCGTGCATCCGGGCGGCGGGGTTTCGCGGCGCCCGGGCACCCGCGTGCTGGCCGAGATCCCCGATGCCCTGCGCCTGATCCCCTTCGAGGACACCGACGGGACCTTTCTCCTCGTGCTGGCCCCGTGGCGCCTGGTCGTCCTCCGCGATGCCACGATCGTCGCCGACCTCGAAGCACCGTGGAGCGCGGCGCAGCTGCAAGGCATCGATTGGGCCCGCTATCGTGACCGGCTCTACGTCGTTCACCCGGACGTTCGCGGCGTGGAGATCATCCGGCGGCGGCACGCCACCGGCAGCGGCGACGTGTGGGAGCTGCGCTACTGGCAGTTCGAGAGCGTCGAGGTGGAGCCCGGGATCGTTCGACCTCTGGCCCCTTTCGCCAAGATCGCGCCGCCGGACACCGCCGTGCGCGTGCGTCGGGACGGTACGAACCCACCGCCCGGCGCGGCTCCCGGCGACTTCGTCATCGTCGACGCCCGCCATACCGAGGGTGCGTCAGCCGACCGGGTGTTCGAACCGGCCCATTACGGCGTGTGGCTGCGCATCGCCGGCCGCCACGTGCGCATCGTCAACTACCTGGCGCCAAACCAGGTGTTGGCGAAGGCCTACGACGCCTTTCCCGACAGCGCCTGGACCCTGCGCTGGGAGGAGGAGGCCTTCAGCCCGGCCCGCGGCTGGCCACGGGCGGTCACCTTTCACCAAGATCGCATGGTCATCGGCGGCTCTCGCGACCTCCCCGACCAGGTCTGGATGTCGCGCAGCGGTCGGCCGATGAACTTCGACCCGGGCACCGGGCTCGACGACGAGGCGATCTCGTTCCGGCTGGCCGACGAGTCGAGCCACGTCGTCACCGCCCTCGTTCCCGGCCGGAACCTGCAGATCTTCACCTCCACCGGTGAGTGGATCGTCAAAGGTTTTCCGGTCACGCCGAGTGCGACACACGTGGAACGGCAGACCAGCATCGGCTCCCTCGTCTCGCCGCGCATCCGCCCGGTCGACGTCGACGGAGCCACGCTGTTCGTGTCGGCCAGCGGCCGCGAGCTGCGCGAGTTCCTCTACACCGAGGTCGAGCAGGCCTATCAGGCGGCCGATATCGCGACCTTGTCGCGACATCTTCTGGTCGAGCCCCGCGACCTCGGCTTCGACGGGAGCCGGCGGCTCCTGTGGATCGTCCGAGGAGACGGCAAGCTCGCCACGGTCACGATCGACCGCAACGCCAACGTCGCCGCCTGGTCGCTCCAGGAGACGGCGGGCGAGGCTCTGGCCGTGGCGCCGTCGAGCCGCGGGTTCGCGATGCTCGTTCGCCGACGGGGTCGAACCTTCGTCGAAAGCTTGGTCGAGGGGCAGTGGCTCGACCACGTCCAGGAGGTCGAGGCGGCGGTCCCGGCCACGACCTGGGGCGGCTTCGACCGATATCTCGGTGCCCCCGTGGTCGTGCTCGCCGACGGCGTCGAAGTCTTTCGAGGTGTTCTGGAGTCGGGGACGATCCAGCTTTCGGCTCCCGCGTCCCGGCTCACCGTGGGTCTCCCTTACGCCCACGAGGTCGAGCCCGCACCGGCTGCGGTGGCCTCACGGGGGGTGGCGCTCGACGCGCTGCACCGTCCCGTGCGCCTCACTCTCCGTCTGGCCGAGGCCCGGCGGTTGGTGATCGATCTCGGTGCGGGTGATCGGGTGGTCGTCCTGGGCCGGCCCGGTGAGCCACTTTTCCGCGGCGATCATTCGCTGCGGGCCACGGGCTGGCGGCGCGGCTGCGAGTCGTTCCTGTGGCGCATCCGGGACGATCACGCCGCGCCGTTCACGCTGCTCGCCGCACAAACCGAAGTGAAGGTGAACGACTGATGGGTGCTCTCACCAGCCTGGCGACCATGGGGCTCGAGCTGGCGCTCGCCCGGAAGGCACGCGACGATCAGCGAGAGCAGTTGAAGGAGCAACGCCGCCACGAGATCCGTCGCCTTCGACTCGCCGAAGAGGAGGAGCAGAGGCGGCAACAAGCGGCGCTCGCCCGGCGGCTCGCTCAGGAGCGCGCTCGGGCAGGGGCGCTCGGCATCGGCGGGTCCGGTGGCTCGATCGACGCCGTGCTCCGCGGGCTCGAGGAGGAGGCCCGGGCGATCCGGGAGGCCCGACAGCGGGAGACCGACGCCCGCATCGATGCGGTGCGGACACGTTACGACGCGCGGATGCGACGCAGTTTGCTCGACACGGTCTCGCCGCTGGCCGAGCTCGGTTCCCGGGCGGTCACCGGGCTCGGGTCCTCGCGACGCAGTCTGCTCGATTGATCCGGCCGTGCCGACCCGCGATGCGCGAACGCCGCCGGGCGGGGCTGCGGCCTCGCCCGGCTCGACCCGCCTCGTCAGCTTCAGTCGCTTCGTCTTTTTGTGGAACCATCTCCAGGGCCGCACTACGCCATGGTTGCACCTGCAGATTTGTCAATGGCTCGACGAATGCTGGCGGGCGAACGACCGACGCTTGCTCTTGCTCGTCTTCCGTGACTCCGGCAAATCGACCCTCGCGGCCCTCTACTGTGCCTGGTTGCTTTACGGCGATCCCGATCTTCGGATCCTCGTGCTTTCGGCCGAGCAGGCGCTCGCCACGAAGATGACCCGCAACGTGCGCGGGATCCTGGAGCGGCACCGGCTCACGGCCGGCCTCCTCGATCGGCGACCGGAGTGCTGGGCGGCCGATCAGTTGACCGTCCGCCGCACCCGGGTCGGCCGCGATCCCTCGCTGCTCGCTCGCAGCATCGGTGGGAACATCACCGGGTGCCGCGCCGACGTCGTGATCTGCGATGACGTCGAGGTGCCGAACACCGCCGACACCGAGGAGAAACGCCGGCAGTTGCGCGAGCGGCTGCGCGAACTCTCCTTCGTCTTGGTGCCCGACGGGCTTCAGCTCTACATCGGGACGCCCCACGCCTACCGATCGATCTACGCGGAGACGCCGCGGCCGGAACTGGGCGAATCGGAACCCTTTCTCGCGGGTTTCCGGCGGCTGACCATCCCCCTGCTCCGCCGAACGGGCGAGCAGCGTTGGAAGGAACGTTTCGACGACGAGGCCGTCGATCGGCTGCTCGAGCAAGCGGGACCCGCCAAGTTCCGCAGCCAGATGCAGCTCTTGCCGACCCGGCCCGAGGGTGTCCGCCTCGATCCGGATCTGCTGCTGTTCTACGATTCGCCGATCTCGATCGCCACGGTGCAGGGCCGGGACGTGCTGCGTATCGCCGGTCGGCGCATGGTCTCGGCGGCGGCGGCGTGGGACCCGGCCTACGGCCGTCCCGACCGAGGCGACGCGAGTGTCGTCGCGGCCGTTTTCCTCGACGAGGAGGGGCATTACTGGCTGCACGGGATCCGCTATCTGGTGGTGCAGCCGGGAGCCGATCCCGAGGTCGACGACGCCACGAGGCTGTGCCGAGCCGTGGTCGACTTCGTCGCCGCCAACCATCTCCCGTCGATCACCGTGGAGACCAACGGTATCGGCGGCTTCCTGCCCGCGCTCCTGCGGCGGGAGCTGCGACGGTCCGGGATCGGGGCGACGGTTCGCGAGCGGGCCAACACCACCTCCAAGGAGCGGCGGATCCTGGAGGCGTTCGATCCCTTGCTGGCGGCGCGTCGCCTGCACGTCCACCGCGACGTGCTGGCGACTCCGTTCCTCGAGGAGATGCGCGAGTGGCGCCCGGGGCGGCGCTGCCGCGACGACGGCCTCGATGCGGTGGCGATCTGCCTGCTGGCCGAGCCCGTTCGGCTACCCGCGGTGGCGGGACGTCCACCCGGCCCGGCGTGGCATCGGCACCCGTTCGGTTTCCAGGCCACGACCGATTTCACGCCTTGAAGCGCGCGACGGGTCCGCCGGCCCGCTCGCTTCCGCCGGACCTGCCTCGCCATCCGGTCACCGGCTTGACGGTGTGGCCGGCAGCTGCGTAGATGCCGTCAACGAGCGGCGGGCCGCGCGGCCCGCCTTTTTGTCGTCCGTCGAGAGGATCGAGCGATGGCCAGGCGCTGTGTGCTTTCCGGCAAGGGCGTGCTGACCGGCAACAATGTGAGCCACGCCAACAACCGCACCAAGCGCAGGTTCCTGCCCAACCTGCAGACGCGTCGGCTCTACAGCGAGACGCTGCGCGAGACGATCGCCTTGCGGATCGCCACGAGCACCTTGCGGACCATCGAGAAGCGGGGTGGCCTGGACGGTTATCTCCGCTCGGTGTCCGAGCGCGAGTTGCCGGCCGAGTTGGTCCGACTGAAGCGCCGGTTGGAGGCCCGCACCGGCGCTTGAGGCGCCCACTCCAAGGCCACCAACAGGGTCCGCTGCAGGCGGCTGAAATTGTCGTCGGAGACGAGCCACACGCGGATCCGGTCCGACCCCGGCACCGCTTCCACGGCGATACCCTCGAAATTGTCGACCGGGCCGGGTCCGCGCAACCGGGCGAGTTCGTATGCGGGTTCGAGGATCGGGGGCAACCGTTCGGCGTCCGGAAGCGCGACGGCTACCACTCGCGCCTCGAAACCGGTGAAGGGGCCAAATCGTCGCTCGAGCACGTAGAGCCATTCACCCAGGCGATCGGCGCCCGTGGGCGCGAAGCCGGGGGCCGCACGGTAAGCCGACAGACGCGGTGCGCCGGCGCCGATCACCATGGCGGTATGGGTACCGCCGGTCGCGTGCTCGGCGATCGCCAACACGGATCGATCCTCGAGCGGGGCCAGCGCCTCGACGCCTCGATTGGTGGGTAACGACGCCAAGGGCTCGGGTAGCGGTCGGGCCTCGAGGTCGAGCGTGGCAGCGGGATCGTCGAGCGGCAGGGCCGCCAGGGCGTGAGGGCTCTCGGTAGCGATCAGTGCGCGCTCGGGAGCTACCTTCGCGAGGGCCTCGGCGTCGGGTGGCCGGCCGCCGACCCGCAGGGCCTGGACCCGCCACGGCTCGAGGCGAACAGGCAGCGGCCCCGACGTGTCGCGCTCGGCCGACCACAGCCGACCGCGATCGCTCAGGAGCACGAAGCGATCGTCGTCGACGAGCAGGGCGGAGAAGCCCCCGAAACGGGGATCCTCGGCCTCGAGGCGCCAGGCCCCCACGAGCCGGAACCGCTCGTGCAAGTCGCTCGCAGCGGCGAGCTCGCCCGGGTCGAGCGCCACGGCTCGGACCCGTAACCCGGCATCGCCACTCGGCGATCGGGTGCCGCAGGCCGGCGGGATCGTGAGAAGGAGCAAGACCGCGGCCAGGCGCAGCGGGACCGGCTCGAAACGAAAGGAGCCCGCCTCGCGGCGGGCTCCCGATCGTGGAGCGACGGCAGCGCTCACTCGCGGTTCTGGCCGAACAGCTGCAAAAGCATCATGAAGAGATTGATGAAGTTCAGATAGAGGCTGAGGGCTCCCATGATGGCCTGCTTGGTCGCCAGCTCGCCACTCAGGCTCTCGACGTACTCCTCCTTGAGACGCTGGGTGTCCCAAGCGGTGAGGCCCGTGAAGACGAGCACGCCGATCACGCTGACGGCGAACTGCAGCGCGGAGCTGCCCAAGAACAAGTTGACCAGGCTCGCGATCACGATGCCGATCAGGCCCATGATCAAGAACGAGCCGAACTGCGACAGATCCCGCTTCGTCGTGTAGCCGTAGAGGCTCACTGCACCGAAGGTCGCAGCGGTGATGAAGAACACCCTGGCAATGCTCTGCCCCGTGAACACCAGGAAGATACTGGCCATGGACATGCCCATGACCAAAGCGAAGGCCCAGAAGGTGAGCTGAGCCGCCGCGGCGCTCATCTTGTTCACGCGGGCGCTCAAGAAGAACACGAAGGCCAGCGGTGCCAGCATCACCACCCACTTGAGTGGCGTGCCGAAGATCGGCTGGAAGAGCGCCGGTGTCGTGGCCACCACGAAGGCGGTGAGCCCGGTGATCGCCAGGCCCAGCCCCATGTAGTTGTAGATGGCCAGCATGTAGCTGCGCAGGCCTTCGTCGATCCGCTCGATCGCGACGCCGCGCGCCTGCGCTACCCTCGGATCCATTCCAAACGCCATGGCTGTCGTCCCTCCACGAGGCGCCGGGCCGTCCCGGTCACCCGATCCATATGTCGAGCCGGACGCCGACCGCAAGGGTCGCGCCGGCGCCCGACTTCTATTTGCCCGGCCGATCCTTTGGGCGGCTTTCGAGACCATGAAACCTTGTTCATGGCGTACGCCGACGGCGCGAGATCTCACCGCCGAGCAACAGCGACCGGATGACCTTGGGCGGCCGAGGACGGGGCCCGGACAAACCGGCCGGGCGATTCCGGGCTCGACGGGCGGTGGGGAGGGACGGATCGGGACACGCGACGTGTCCGGCCACCGCCTTCGACCCGCCGTCAGCTCGGTGCGGTGGTCTGCTCCGCCAGGCGGCGGGCGCGCTCGCGCAACTCGAATTTCTGGATCTTGCCGGTCGAGGTCTTGGGCAGGGGTCCGAAGACGACGGTCTTGGGTGCTTTGAAATGCGCCAAATGATCGCGACACCAAGCGATGATGTCGGCCTCGTCGACCGGCTCCGCCCCCGGCTTGAGAGTGATGAACGCGCACGGCGTCTCGCCCCAGAACGGATCCGGGCGAGCCACGACAGCCGCTTCCATCACCGCCGGATGCCGGTAGAGGACCTCCTCGACCTCGAGTGAGCTGATGTTCTCGCCGCCACTGATGATGATGTCCTTGGACCGGTCCTTGATCTCGACGTAGCCGTCGGGATGGCGCACGGCGAGATCGCCGGTGTGGTACCACCCACCGCGGAACGCCTCGGCCGTGGCGCTCGGGTTCTTGAGGTAGCCTTTCATGACCGTATTGCCACGCAGCAGGAGCTCGCCCATCGTCCGGCCGTCCGCCGGAACGGGGGTCAGCGTCTCCGGGTCGGCGACCTCGACTGCCGCCATCGTCGGGTAGCGCACCCCCTGGCGGGCGATCAGCGCCGCGCGAGCGGCAGGCTCGAGCGCGTCCCACGCCGGCTGCTCGACACAGACCGTGGCCGGCCCGTAGACCTCGGTCAGGCCGTAGAGGTGGACGACGTCGAAGCCCATCGCCGCCATCGCCTGGATCACCGCGGACGGCGGGGCGGCGCCGCCCGTCCCCACGATCACCCGCTGGCGGAACGGCCGCCGGACCTCGACCGGGCTGTGGATGAGCATGTTGAGCACCACCGGAGCCGCGCACAGGTGGGTCACTCCCTCCCTCTCGACCAATCGGAAGATCTCGGCAGGGTCCACCTTGCGCAGGCAGACATGGGTTCCCCCCGCCGCCGTGACACCCCAGGTGTAGGTCCAGCCGTTGCAATGGAACATCGGTAGGGTCCACAGATACACCGAGCGGGGCGACAGGCCGAGGACGAGCGCGTTGCCGAGCGCGTTCAAGAATGCGCCACGATGGTGATAGACGACGCCTTTGGGATTACCGGTCGTCCCCGAGGTGTAGCACAACGAGAGGGCGTCCCATTCGTCCCGCGGCTGCACGGGCTCGAAGTCGGGATCACCTTCGGCCAAGAGAGCTTCGTAGTCGATTTCGCCCAGGGGTTCGCCGGGAGCGTCGATATCGCGGATGTCGACGACCGGTACGGTCTTGGAAAGGCGAGCCAGCGCGGCCTCGGCCAATGGCGCGAGCTCGCTGTCGACCAGGAACAGCTTGGCCTCGCCGTGCTCCAAGATGAACGCGATCGTCGCGGGATCGAGGCGGGTGTTGAGCGCGTTGAGGACCGCCCCCACCATCGGGATCCCGTAGTGGGCCTCCAGCATCGGTGGAATGTTCGGGCACAGAACGGCCACCGTGTCCCCGCGCCCGATGCCCCGTCGGCTCAAGGCCGAGGCCAATCGGCGGCAGCGGCGTGCCACCTCGCCCCACGTCCAGCGCCGATCGCGGTGGATCACCCCGACCCGGTCGCGGAACACCTCGCCGGCGCGGATCAGGAAGTCGATCGGGGTCAACGGGCAGTAATTCGCCGTCGTGCGGTCGAGGCCCACATCGAAGATGCTCGAACCGCGGGTCTCGCTCATCGCTCGTGCCTCCCGTTCACGTGCAGCGGCTCCGCTGCTGCTTCTAAGCGGCAGGCGCAACCCGGGGAAGATCGTCGGGGACAGGAGCTCGGGACCGCCGGACCGGGTCATCGGGCCGTGGCTCGTCGGCGCCTTCGGCCAAGGTCACGAGCACGAGCACGAGAGCCGTGGCGTAGTAGATGCTGTTGAAATAATTCTGAAATAGGCTCTGGGCGAGCATGTCGGAGGCGATCGCGAGCATCGAAGCCCGCGGCAGGGGCCTCGTCTCGACGCGGGCGGCCCGGATCGCCGTGCGTAGGAGATGACCCAGTAGCAAAAGGACGAACGCGAGGCCGGGTAGGCCCGCCTCGACGAAGAAGCGCAAGGGCTCGTTGTGCGGCCATTCGAGGAAGCGTGCGCCATCGAGGGCGGGACGCCCGTCGCGCAACAGCTCGCGGACACCCCCGAACCCGATCCCGAACGGTTCCTCGAGGGCGAGAGCGATCCAGTGGAGCTGGCTCGTTGCCCGCCCGGAGGACCAATCCTCCGAGCTGCCGGCGAGGAGGCGACGGACGAAGTCGTCGCTGATCAGCATGCTGAACAGCACCACAGCTGCCGCGGTGGCGAGCGCCGCCGCCCCGGCCCGCACGAGCGTCCGACCCGTCTCTCGGGTGGTCGCGGCGTCGAGGACGAGATAGGTGGCAAAGGTCACGAGCGCGGTGCGGGTTCCGGTCAGCAAGACCATGACCGCGGCCGTGGCCGCGAGCGCACCCGATACCATGCGGAAAGGCCATCGCCGCGATTCGGCGAACCGCGCCAGTGTAGCTAGCAAATAGATCGTACAGAGGCCGGCGTGGGCGATCAGCGAGCCGGTGAAGTCGACACGCGCGACGTCACCGTGACCGCGGACGAGGAAGACGGGAGCAGCGGCGGCGGCGAGGAGGGCGGTGGTGAGCACGTACATGGTCAACAGCCACCAGAGCGTCCGGGCGAGCTCTCCGGCCGGGAACGCTGTGGCCAGGTTGGGAGCGAGGAGTAACAGGGGCGGGAGCAACGCCGCCTTGTAGTCGAGCGGATCGACGTCGCCCGAAAGGGCATCGGCCCCGACGATCGCGGCCAACAGGAGGGCCAGCAGCGCCAACGTGCCGGCGTCGCGCGAGCGCAAGAACGGGTCACGGCCGAGAACGAGCGCACACAGAGCGGCCAGCACCGCGAGGAACGCCACGGTGCGGACCCGCTCCGCGCCCCACAGCGCGGTCGCCTCGGCCGACAGGAAGGCGAAGCTCAGCAGAACCGCCAGCAGCACCCGCAACCCGCGGCCACCTCGTGCGACGCCGTTGCACCGGCGTTCAATTTATGGTTGAATCCGGCCCGTGTCGAGCTCCTCCGCCCTGTCCCGGCCGAAGGCCAAGCAGTTCCCGATCAAGCCGCGGCGACCCTGGTTGGTGGCCGTTCTCCAGAGTTGTCCGGCGATCCTGGTGGTCAACTGGTGCCTGCAAGGCATGCGCGGCATGGATCGAGGCGAGCTCGCTTTCCGACTCGTCCTGGAGACCGTGCTGTGGGCCTCGCTCGCGCCGCTGACGGGCGGCCTCGTAGCGCTCCTGCTCGCCCACAGCTTCAACTTTTTGCTGAACGGCCAGCTCTGGGTGTGCGCCCGATATTGTCTTTTCTGGCATCGTTCGCCCGCCGCCCTCGACCGGTTCCTGGCCCGCGTGGTGGGCGAGCTGCGCGCGCGGCCGTGGCTCGAGAGCGCGGTTTGCATCGGCTCGCTCGCCGAAGGCGCCGTGGCGCGACACGACCGGGCGGACATCGACCTTCGGTTGATCGCACCGCCGGGTCCCTCGGGATGGCTGAAAGCGAATCTGTTGCTGCTCGCTTTGCGGGCCCGAGCGCTCGTGCGGCTGATACCCCTCGATGCATACGTTTACGATTCCGTCGAGTCGCTCGGACGGTTTCGGCAAGACGAACCGCTCTTGATCGTCCTCGATCGGCGGGGCGAGATCGCCCGCCGTTTCGCCCAACGACGGTTGGTGACGCTGCCGTGACCGAGACGAGATATCACGAACGGCGCCGGACCTGTCTGGCTTACTCGGCAGGCGGGCATCTGGCCGAGCTCGAGCGAGCCCTCGACGGTATCGTATTCGACGATTGCTTTCACGTGACGTACGCGGGTGGTCGCGCCCCCACCATTCCTGCGCGGCGCATCTATCGGCTGTGCCATCCGCGGCGCTCGATGCTCCGGACGCTCGTCAACGCGTTTCAAGCTTTCCTGATCCTCTGGCGGGAGCGGCCGCGCCTCGTGATCTCCACCGGCGCCGACGTCGCGGTCCCGACCGTGTTGTTGAGCAAGCTCTTCGGAGCCGAGGTGGTGTACATCGAGACCGCTGCTGCTCTGGACGGGTCGCTCTCCGGGCGCTTGTGCTATCCGGTCGCCGACCTGTTCATCGTCCAGTGGCCCGACCAACTCCGGGTCTTTCCCCGGGCCGTCCTGGCCAAAGGGCCGCTCTTGTGAGCGCAGCCGGCCTGCTCGTTGCGGTGGGGACCTTCCTTGGCGGCTTCGACGCCCTGGTCGAAGCGGCCGACGCCGCTGCCGAGACGCTCGGGATCGACGGCTTCGCTCAGATCGGCGGCTCGCGCGTTCGCCCACGCCATCTCGCGTGGGCGCGCTTCGTGCCGCCGCTGGAGATGCGGGCGCGAATCGCCGCGGCCCGGGTGGTCGTTTGCCACGGTGGAATAGGATTGCTCGGCGAAGCCATGCGGGCGGGCCGACCAATCGTCGCGATGCCGCGACGGGGATCACCGAGCGCCCACCATCCCGGGGACGATCAGCTGCCTCTCTTGCGCCGGCTCGCCGAGCGCCACCCCATCCGGGTCTGCGAGACACCGGCCTCGCTTCGGGAGGCGATCGAGGCGGCGCTGAGGGGACCCGAATCGGTCGCGTACGCGCTGGGGAGTGACGTTCCCGATCTGCTGGCCCGCTATCTCGCCGCATCCGAGCGCGGCGCGGCGACCCCCTCGGTTCGGCGCCCCGCCAGCCGGTACACGTAAGCGATGATGCCTGCGACGGCCTGGTAATAGGCCGGCGGGATGGTCTGGCCGGGTGACAGCGCCGCGTAGAGGGCACGGGCCAGTGGCGGGTTCTCCACCACCGGCACGCCGTGGCGCCGCGCTACCTCGCGGATCGTGATCGCCAGTTCGTCGACGCCTTTGGCGACGAGGACGGGTGCCGCCATCTTCACCGGATCGTAGCGCAAGGCCACGGCATAGTGGGTGGGGTTGGTGATCACCACGGTCGCTTTGGGGACCTCGGCCATCATCCGATGGCGTGCCCGTTGCAGGCGAAGTTGCCGCAGTCGCTGCTTGACGACCGAATCGCCCTCGGTCTCGCGCAACTCCTCTTTGATCTCGCGGCGCGTCATGCGCAGCTGGCGGCGATGATGGACGCGCTGCCAGAACAAGTCGATCGCGGCCAGGAGCAGCATCGCTCCGAGCACGGCCCCGACCAATTGCAGCGAGAGCGCGAGAAGGCGCTCACCCAGACCGACCGGCCCGATTTCGACGAGCCCGGGCAACTCGGCCGGGACCGATCGCAGAACGAGCCCGGTCACCGCGCCGACGATGGCGAGCTTGACGAGCCCTTTGGCGAGCTCGACCAGGGTCGCGAGCGAGATCAGTCGGCGGATGCCGGCCAGAGGCGAAATGCGTTCGAGCTTCGGGGCGAGTGGTTTCGGGGTCCAGACGACCGACCGTTGCAGGAGCGGCGAGGCGAGGCCGGCGAGCCAGAGGGCGACGAGCCAGAGGAGGGTGATCGCCGCCACCTGGCCGAGCGCGATGCGCAACTCCTCCCGACCCGCCTCACCGAGATCGAACCCGACGCCGGCCGCGGCGAGCAGGCGCTGGAGCGTTCGGGCGGTGTGCTCGGCGCTCCACGGCCCCGCCGAGATGGCCAACGACAGGCCGCAGCCCAGAAGCAGCACGTGGCTCACCTCGCGCGAGAAAGCGACCTGCCCGCGCTCCCGCGCCTGCTCCAACCGACGAGGTGTCGGTTCTTCCGTGCGTTCCGCCTGGTCGCGCTCCTCGGCCACCGTCACTCAGCTCCCGAGCCAGGCACTGCTGCGATCGAGCAGAGCGAACGCGGCGGTGATCCCGCCGCCCACCGCCACGACCATGGTCGCCAAGGCGAGGAGCAGCTGGAGGGGTAGGGCGACGAACAGGACCTGCAGTGTGGGCACGAGGCGGGCGAGCAGGCCCAGCGCGAGGTTCGCGAGAAATGCCACCAACAGCACGGGCCCGGCGATCGCCAGGCCCACGGCGAACGCGGCGTTGCCGATCTCGGCGGCCAGCCCGAGCATGTCACCCGACGGCAACGGCGCGCCCACGGGCAAGGCGTCGTAGCCGGCGACGACCCTGGCCAACAGCAGGTGGTGGGTGTCGCTGGTCACCAGGACCACGAGGAAAAGCGTGGCGAGCAGGGCGCCCGGCACGGTTCCCTGGGTCGCCTCGGACGGATCGAAGAACAGCGCCGCGGCGAGGCCCGATTGCAGGGCGACGATGGTTCCCGCCACCTGCAGCGCGGCCAGGGACAAACGGAGCACCGTACCGATCGCCAGCCCGACCAGCACTTCGCCGCCGATCAAGCCGGCGAGGCGGGCGCCCTCGAGCATCGGCCCGGGTAAGCGGTCCCCCAACGCGCCGGCCACCAGCACGCTCGTCAGAAGCCCCAGCCACAGGCGCAACCGCGGCGACACGTAGCTTTCCCCGAACGCGGGAAGGAGCAGAAGGGCCGCCCCCAGTCGCGCGTAGACGACCAAAATCGCGAACAGCTCGGCCACGACGAGCTGGCTCACACTCGAGGCCCCCACTCTCCCACCTCGCGCCGCTCGCTCGTTCGGTCGCTCACGGGATCACCGGCATCTGGCCGATGCGCCCGAAGAGGCTCGTGGTGAAGCTCCGCAGTGTCTCCAGCGTCCACGGCATGGCCAGGACGAGCGCCAGCGCCACGCCCACGAGCTTGGGGACGAAGGAGACCGTCGCCTCCTGGATCTGCGTCAAGGCCTGCAGAACGGCCACGCCGAGGCCGATGACCAGAGCGCTCACCAAACCGGGGGCGCCGAGGAGGGCGGTCATCCAGATGGCCTCCCGGCCGATGTCGAGGATCTGCTCCGGGGTCATGGGCCGCGATCCGCTCACACGGGCATGCGCTGGATCTCTTGATAGGCCGCGATCAGCCGGTCGCGCACCGCGGTGACCTTCTGCAAGGTCAGCTCGGCGGCGGTGACCGCCTCCACCACCTCCTGCACGCTCGCCTTACCCAGGACACCGGCGACGGCCTTGCTCTCGGCGCGGGCCAGGGTGTCGACCGCGGAGCTCAGCTCGTCGCGGAGCACGCTCGCGAAGTCGGGGCTCGAGGCCGTGTTTTCGCTCGCGGGATCGGTGTGAAGGTCGCCGCGAACGGCCGCTGCCGCGTAAGCCGCGACGGCGCGCCCGAGGGTCGTCTTCATGGATCGTCTCCCGATCGTTCGTGATCACGAGGATCAGCGCAGGATGTCCAGCGTCCGCTGGACCATCGCTCGCGCCATCTGCATGGCGTTCAGATTCGCCTCGTAGGACCGTTGAGCTTCGCGCATGTCCATGATTTCGATCAGCGGATTGACGTTCGGGAACCGTACGTAGCCCGCGGCATCGGCCGCCGGATGGCCGGGCAGGTGCCGCAGCGGCAGCTCGCTCGGGTCCTGGGAATAGCGGCGGATCGCGGCCAGCAACGCGCCCGTCTCACGGTCCCGGCGGGCGCCGACTTCGAGAAGTTTACGGCGATAAGGCTCGCCCCCTGGGGTGGCAGCGGTGGATTCGGCGTTGGCCAAATTCTCCGCAACGACCCGCAGGCGGGCCGCCTGGAGCTTCATGCCGGCACTGGCGACCCGCATGGCGAGATCGAGATCCATCGCGGTTCACTCCTCCTGAAGCGTGGACGGCCCTCAAGTGCTCGGGCCGGCAAGCGCGGTGCGCAGCATCGCCACGTGCTTGCCGTAGAGGCTCGTGGCCAGTTGATGGTCGATCTGGGTTCGTGCGAGCTTCTCCATTTGCTCCTCCAGGACGACCGCGTTGCCGGACGGCGCCATCTCCCAGGCCCCGGCCCGGCGGGCAGCCGGATCGGGACCCCGCCGCACGGATGTGCCCGGCAAGTGGCCCGGTGCCGTGCGAGCCAGCTCGAGGCCCGCGCGGTAAGTGGCCTTTCCCAAGGTCCGCTCGAAGGGGACGAGATCGAGCGGCTGGAAGCCGGGCGTGTCGGCATGGGCGAGGTTCTGGGCGAGCACGCCTTGGCGCGCGGCGAGCCAGGCGGCACGTGAGGAGAGCAGGGCGAACAGCAACGAATGGGTCGGGACGGTCACGGGTTCCTCCGCGAGCGGCGGGATGCCGAAGCGGTTGCCAAGTTAGGGCCGCCACGGTTAACAAAACGTCAACGACTCCGGACCTATTCTCGCGCCGGGTGACGGGGCCGCGGAGGGTCGGTCGGCATGCTCTACCTGACACGACGGCAGGGCGAGGCGGTGATCATCAACAACGAGATCACGGTGCGCGTGGTCGAGCTGCGGGGGCGGACGGTGAAGCTGGGCTTCACGTTCCCGACGGGTGCTTCGGTGTTGCGCGAGGAGCTCTTCGCGCAGATCCGAGCGGCCAACGAGGCCGCCTCGCGCTCGGCCGCGGTCCTCGACGATTGGGGCGCTGCCGAATCGACCACCGAGGAAAGGGGGGACACCCCGTGAGCGCGCCGGCGCCGCTCGTGGCGGTGGTGATGGGAAGCCGCTCGGACTGGGCGGTGATGCGCCACGCCGCGGCCGTGCTGAGCGAGCTCGAGGTGCCGCACTCGGTGCGGATCGTCTCCGCCCATCGCACCCCGGAACGCCTCTACGCCTTCGCCCGTGGGGCGGCGGCGCAGGGGCTTCGCGTGATCGTGGCCGGAGCCGGTGGAGCCGCCCATCTGCCGGGTATGATCGCCTCGCTCACCCCCTTGCCCGTGTTGGGGGTTCCGGTTCCGAGCCGCACGCTCGACGGGCTCGACAGTCTTCTGTCGATCGTCCAGATGCCGGCAGGTGTGCCGGTCGGGACGCTCGCCATCGGCGAGGCGGGCGCCAAGAACGCGGGGCTCCTGGCAGCGGCGATCCTGGCGCTGGCCGACCCCGCCCTGGCCGAGCGGCTCGCGGCCTGGCGGGCGCGCGCCACGGCCGCGGTGGGCGAGCATCCCGAGGAGCCCCCCTCGGAGCCGAGCGAACGAGGTGTGCCCACGTGATACCCCCGGGCTCGACGATCGGGATTCTCGGTGGAGGGCAGCTTGGTCGGATGACGGCGTTGGCCGCCGCCCGGCTGGGCTACAGCTGCCACGTATTCGCCCCCGAACCGGACAGCCCGGCCTTCGCCGTGGCCCGAGGCACCTGCGCGCCTTACGAGAACGAGCGCGCGCTCGCGGCCTTCGCCGCCGAGGTCGCGGTGGTGACACTCGAGTTCGAGAACGTGCCGCGCGGCGCTCTCGACTTCCTGGCGCAGCGGGTGCTGGTGCGACCAGATGCCGCGGTGCTCGCCGTGACCCAGGATCGGCTGGCCGAGAAGCGGTTTCTGGTGACCCATGGTTTCCCGGTGGTCGATCACCGAGAGGTGCGCACCCCCGAGGAGGCGGGGCGGGCCCTGGTCGAACTCGGCGGCCGGGGTGTGCTCAAAACCACACGGTTCGGCTACGACGGACGCGGGCAGCGGATCGTGGCGAGCCCGCAAGAGGCCGCCGACGCCTTTGAGAGCTTGGGTGGGGGCGCGTTGGTCCTCGAGCGGTTCGTCGCGTTCGAGCGGGAGATCTCGGTCGTCACCGCCCGCCGCGCCGACGGCGCCCGAGCGAGCTTCCCGCCAGTGGAGAACCGCCACGAGAGGCACATCCTTCGGGCCACGGTGGCCCCGGCACCCATCGCCCCGGCGTTGGCCGAGCGGGCCGTGGCGCTGGCCGAGGCCATCGCCGAAGCCGTGGGCGTGGTGGGGCTGCTCGCGGTCGAGATGTTCGTCACCCCCGAGGGTCGGCTGCTCGTCAACGAGTTGGCGCCACGGCCGCACAATTCCGGCCACTGGACGCTAGACGCCTGTCCGGTGAGCCAGTTCGAGCAGCTCGTCCGCGCCATCTGCGATCTCCCCTTGGGCGACCCGACGCCTTTCGCGGCGGCCGTGATGGAGAATTTGCTCGGCGAGGAGGTGAACGCCTGGCCGAGGCTGCTGGCCGAGCCGGGGGCGCGTCTCCACCTCTACGGCAAACGCGAGGTGCGGCCCGGCCGCAAAATGGGCCACGTGACGCGGCTGCGGCCGCTCGACGGCTCGATCAGGCGATGATGTCGGGTAGCCTTTGCCGTTCCAAAAAGGCGATACGGTCCTTGAGGGCCAGCTTCTGCTTCTTGAGCCGCTGGAGCTCGAGCAGGTCCGGCGTGCCCTCCGCGCTGAGCTGTCGGATCCGGTCGTCCAGTGCCCGATGCGCGGCCTTCAAGGTCGCGAGCCGCGTGTCGATGTCGGTGGCCTTACCGTGCTCGCTCATCGCTACCGGACCCGAGCCTTCGCCCTTGGTGGATAGCACATTTGCCGAGCGGCTTCAGCCCCGCGCCGAGTCGCAGACGCGTTCGAGCCGGGAGATGGGGAGATGCGCATCGGCCTTTTGACCTCGGGTGGTGACTGTGCCGGCCTCAACGCCGTGATCCGCGCCGTCACGTTGCGGGCGGTGCTGGGTTACGGCTTCGAGGTGTGGGGCATCCGCGAGGCGACCCATGGTCTCTTGCAGCGGCCGGTGGCCGCCCAACGCCTCACCCCGGAGAGTGTGAAGGGGATCTTGCCCTTGGGTGGGACGATCCTGGGAACCACCAATCGTGGCAATCCCTTCGCCTATCCCCTCCCGGACGGGACGACGGTCGACCGCTCCGACGAGATCGTCGCCGGCTATCACGAGCTCGGGCTCGACGCTCTGATCGGGGTCGGTGGCGACGGGAGCCTCGCCATCCTCCGGCGCTTGGCGAAGAAGGGCGGCTGGAATCTCGTCGGCATTCCCAAGACGATCGACAACGACCTCGGCCACACCGAACGCTCGGTCGGATTCTCGACGGCCGTGGACATCGCCACCGAGGCGGTCGATCGCCTGCACGTCACGGCGGCCAGCCACAACCGGGTCATGGTCCTCGAGGTGATGGGCCGTGACGCGGGACACATCGCACTCCATGCCGGGATCGCCGGCGGCGCGGACGTCATCTTGATCCCCGAGATCCCCTACGACATCGAGAAAGTCTGCGCGAAGATCGAGGCGCGGCGGGCCAGCGGGCGGAATTTCAGTCTGGTCGTGGTCGCCGAATCGGTCCGTTCGACCGATGGTGAAGTGCAGACCTACACCGACGCGCACGGGCAGTCCCGCTACGGGGGGATCGGCCGGGTGATCGCCGAGGCCATCGCCCGCCGGACGGGAGCCGAGAGCCGCGTCACGGTGTTGGGCCACGTGCAGCGCGGCGGCTCGCCCGTGGCCCTCGATCGCGTGCTCGGCGCCGCATTCGGCGTGCACGCCGTTGATCTGGTGGCACAGCGGCGCTTCGATCGCGTCGTCGGCTGGCAGAACCGGCGGGTGGTCGATCTGCCGCTCGCCGAGGCCTGCGCCGCCTTCAAGGCGGTGGATCCCCACGACCCGCTGGTCTGGACCGCCCGTGGGCTCGGCATCTCCTTCGGCGATTGAGCCGGATCCGGGGGCGGGGCTCGAGGCCTACGGCGCCGCGCTGTGGCGCCTTCCCGGTGTGGCGGAGGCGTGCCTCGAGCTTCAGGACCGGTCGGCTGTCGACGTGAGCCTCGTCCTCCTCGCCTGTTGGCTGGCGGCTCGCGGCGTCGCGCTGGAGCCCGAGACGGCCGAGCGCCTGCGCTCGCTCGCGCGACCCTGGAACGAACAGGTGGTGACCCCTTTACGCGAGGCGAGGCGGGCGTTGAAACGGCTGGCCCAGGAGCCGGAGGCGGCCGGTTCGGGTGCGCCGATCGCCTCGCTGCGGGCGGCGGTGGCGCACAGCGAGCTCGAAGCGGAGCGGATCGTGGCTCGGTTGCTCGAGCGGGCGAGCGTCGGGCTCGCCTGCGCGGCGCCTCCCGGTCCGGGCACCGCGGCGGTCAATCTCGAGCACCTGATCGGGACGGCGGCCGCCAACTCACCGGCGGCGGCGACCTTGCTGGCCGCAGCCTTCGATGTGTGAACCGGGGGTGTAGCGATCGCTCGTGCAGCCCTACCTCTCGGCTTTCTTTCCCTCTGGCGACACCGCCGGGGAATCACTAAACTGCCATACTGTAGGCAGATCGGGGGGTGTGCGACGATGCCCGTACAGGAGCATGTCGAGAGCCTGCGCGCCAAGCACGCGCGTCTGGAGCAGCTCATCGAGGAAGAGCTGCATCGGCCGCTCCCGGACCAGAGCGTGATCTCCCGCCTCAAAAAAGAAAAGCTCAGGATCAAGGAACAGATCGAACAGATCCGCGCGGCGTCGCCGACCACCGAGGCGGTCGCCGAGCATTGAGAAGGGGGGAGCCGGACGGGTCCGGCTCCGTTCCCGTCAGCGGCCGGCGAGGAGCCCACGAGCGGCGAGATTGCGCATCAGCGCACCTGTGCCGAACGTCCAGGGCTCGGCCCGGTCGCTCGTGGTCACGCGATTGACGAGCGTGCCCAGCCGCTCGGCCCGAATACCGACAACGTCGCCGATTTTGTGGGTGAAACCCATGCCCGGAGCGTCACGGTCCTGGGTCGGCGCGAACATCGTGCCACAGAAGAGGACGGCGCCATCGGGATAGTGGTGGTGCGGTCCGATCAGCTGGGCGACGAGCTCGGCGGGATCGCGGCTGATTTCACGCATCGAACTGCGGCCCTCGAGACGGAACCCGTCCGGTCCTTCGACCTCGAGGAACACCTCGGCCGACCGGACCGCATCGAGATCGAAACGGTCGTCGAACAGGCGGATGAACGGCCCGATCGCGCACGACGCGTTGTTGTCCTTGGCCTTGCCCAGCAGGAGCGCACTCCGTCCTTCGAAATCACGGAGATTGACGTCGTTACCCAAGGTGGCGCCCACGATCTCGCCCGAGGAGGTCACGACCAGGACCACTTCCGGCTCGGGATTGTTCCAGGTCGAGCGAGGGTGGAGGCCGACCTCGGCACCGTGGCCGACCGCCGACATGGGCTGGGCCTTGGTGAAGATCTCGGCATCGGGGCCGATACCCACCTCAAGGTATTGCGACCACAGGCCCTCGGCCAACAGATGCTCCTTGACGCGGGCCGCTTCGACGGATCCGGGTCGCACGTCACGCAGCGAACCACCGACGAGCGCTTCGAGGCGTTCGCGGATCGCTTGTGCCTTGCTCGCGTCGCCGCGAGCGCGCTCTTCGATCACCCGCTCCAGCATGCTGCGCACGAAGGTGACGCCCGCGGCCTTGATCGCCTGCAGGTCAATCGGGGCCAGGAGCCACGGCCGATCCGGGCTCTTCCGGTCGTACCGAGAGTTGTGCAGCACGTCCTGGAGACGGGCGATCGGCCGGGCGGGTGCCTCCCGGACCACGGCCAGTCGATCGGCACGCTCCAGCAGAAGGCTCACGGTGGGGGCCACGGGCGTGAGGTCGACCAACGTGTCGCCCCGCACCGCCACCACCGCCGGACCCTTGGCATCGGGAAGCCACACCCGCCCCAACAGCGCCGCCGCCGCGGCATCCGCGGGCAGCGTGGCCTCGACCTCGAGGTACCGATCCATGCGCCCTCTCCCCCGTCTCGCACGCCGCGGCATAGCTAGAGCGTGACGCGCGCCACGCCTAGAGCCGAGCGCGCCCGGGAGATCGGCGGATGGCGATGGATCGGGATCGGTTCGAACGCTCGTTGACCGCGGACGAGCCGCCGAGCGGGCTGTCACCCGCGCTTCGTGCCCTCTGGCACGGTCTGCGAGGGGAGTGGTCGGTTGCCCACGGCATCGTCCAGGACCACGAGGACGACCCGAGCTGCCGATGGGTGCACGCCTGGCTGCACCGCATCGAAGGCGATCTCGCCAACGCTCGATACTGGTACGGACGAGCGGGGCGACCACCCGGCTCCGGCCCGACGGAGGCCGAGGGTCGGGCGATCGCCGACGCTCTGTTGGGAGCCGGGAAGAGCTGAGCGCGCGCGGTCCCCACCGTCCGGCGCGAAGGGGTCGAGCCTCAGAGCTGTTTCGCGCGCTCGCGCAAGAGGAACTTCTGGATCTTGCCGGTCGAGGTCTTGGGCAGCGGCCCGAACACGATGGTCCGCGGCACCTTGTAGTGGGCGATCTCGTTGCGGCAGTGGGCGACGAGCTCTTCGGCGGTGACCGACGCCCCCTCCTTGAGGGCCACGAAGGCGCAGACCGTCTCGCCCCACTTCTCGTCCGGCTTCGCCACCACGGCCGCTTCGAGGACCGCCGGGTGCCGGTAGAGCGCGTTCTCGACCTCGATCGACGACACGTTCTCCCCGCCGGTGATGATGATGTCCTTCGAGCGGTCCTTGATCTCGAGGTAACCGTCGGGGTGCACCACCGCGAGGTCCCCGGAGTGGAACCACCCCCCGGCCAGTGCCTCTTCGGTGGCGCTGGGGTTCTTGAGGTAGCCGCGCATGACGATGTTACCGCGGAACATGACCTCGCCCATGGTCACCCCGTCGCGCGGCACGGGCTCCATGGTGCGCGGATCGAGCACGTCGAGCTGCTCCAACACCGGGTAGCGGACACCCTGACGAGCCAGCTTCTCGGCGTGCGTACGGGGGTCGAGCCGCGCCCAGCCGGGTTGCGGCTCACAGACCACGGCGGGCCCGTAGACCTCGGTGAGGCCGTAGACGTGCGTCACCTCGATCCCCAACGCCGCCATCCGCTCCAGCACCGCGGCCGGCGGCGCCGAGGCCGCGGTCATCATCCGCACCTTCTGGGGGAACGGCCGGCGCACCTCGTCGGGGGCGTTGACGATCATACCCATGACGATCGGCGCTCCGCACAAGTGGGTGACGCCGTGCTCGGCGAAGGCGTGGAAGATCGTTTCCGAGCTCACCTTGCGCAGGCAGACGTGGACCCCCGCCTGGAGCGTGATCGTCCAGGGGAAGCACCAGCCGTTACAATGGAACATCGGTAAAGTCCAAAGATAAACCGGCGCTTTGGGGAGGCTCCACACCACGACGTTGCCGATCGCGTTGAGGTACGCGCCACGGTGGTGGTACACGACTCCTTTGGGATTGCCCGTGGTGCCCGAGGTATAATTGAGTGCGATCGCCTGCCACTCGTCCTCGGGCAAGAGCGGCTCGAACCCCGGATCGCCCTCGGCCAGCAGCGCCTCGTAGTCGAGCTCGCCCAGCCGCTCGCCACCGGGACCCTCGGGATCGACGATGTCGACCACCAGCGGCTTGCGCGCCGACCGGGCGAGCGCCTCCTTGATCACCGGCGCGAACTCGGTGTCGGTCAACAGCACGTTCGCCTCGCCGTGCTCCAGGATGAAGGCGATCGTTCCCGGATCGAGGCGGGTGTTGAGCGCGTTGAGGACCGCACCGGCCATCGGCACCCCGAAATGGGCCTCGAGCAGGGCCGGAACGTTGGGGGCCATCACCACCACCGTGTGGCCGGGTCGAACGCCCCGCCCGACCAGCGCCGAGGCCAGGCGCCGGCAGCGCTCGCGCAACCGAGCGTAGGTCGTGCGCTGCGAGCCGTGCACGACGGCGAGAGCCTCGGGCCAGACGTCGGCGGTCCGCTCGAGAAACAAGATGGGTGTCAAGGGAGCGTAATTGGCCGTGCGGCGGTCGAGGCCCACGGCGAAGATCCCCTGTTCGGCGTAGCGGTTCGCAGCGGGCATGGCCATCCCCGTTTCAGGTTGACCGGCCCGTCCACGGGCCGGGCTCTCGGCCTCGCCGATGTCCCAGTCCCGCTGGTCGGGTCAAGGAGGGTGCGAGGGGCTGCTTGCGCTGTTGCTTCCGCCCCGCTTATCGAGCGATATCGAGGGCGACGTTTGCTACCTCTGAGCGAGTACGGGTATGGATCGCGCAACCCGAAAGGGCCCGCTCGTGCCGGTGCTGCTGGCGGGGGGCTCGGGCACCCGGCTGTGGCCGGTCAGCCGCGCCGCCTTCCCCAAGCATTTGGTGGAGTTGATCGACAAGGAATCGCTGCTCCAGGCCACCGCCCGACGGGTGCTGCGGGTCGCTCCGGCCGAACGGGTGGTGACCGTCGCCGCAGCCGGCCAGGCGGTGCTGGTCCGCCGTCAGCTGGCCCGCATCGACGAGGTGCTGCTTCGTCACCTCCTGCTCGAGCCCGAGCCGCGCAACACCGCGGCGGCCGTCGGCCTCGCGGCCCGCTACGCGGCACTCCGCGTCGCCGAGCGAGCGATCTTGTGGGTGTGTCCCTCCGATCATCTCGTCCGCGATCCGGATGCTCTGTTCGGCGCTCTCGAGCGGGCGCTCGAGCTGGCCGCCACTGGACGGATCGTCACCTTCGGCATCACGCCCACTCGCCCGGAGACCGGCTTCGGCTGGATCGCGCGCGGCGAACCTCTCGACGTCCCGGGGACCTTCGCCGTGCGTCGTTTCGTCGAAAAACCGCCGCGCCCCGAGGCCGAGGCGATGCTCGCCGCCGGCGGTCACGAGTGGAACAGCGGCATGTTCGTCATGCGCGCCGACGTGCTCTGGGACGAGCTCACGCGGTTCGAGCCCGATCTCGCTCGGGCACTGGAGGCGATCGAGGCGCGCCACGCGATCGACCCCGACGCCGTGCTCGACGCCGCTGGATTCGCTCGGCTTCCCTCTCTCCCGATCGACAAGGCGGTCATGGAGCGCTCGGCGCGGATCGCGGTCGTACCCTGCGATCCGGGCTGGTCGGACGTCGGTTCCTGGCAGGCGCTGTGGGAGCTGCACCCCAAGGACGCGGACGGCAACGTCACCTCGGGCGACGTGGCGCTGGCGCGCTCGAAAGACAATTTGGTCAAGGCCGAACACCGGCTCGTCGCCCTGGCCGGGGTGCGCGATCTGGCGGTGATCGAGACGGCCGACGCGGTGTTGGTCGCCGATCGGAGCGACGGCGAGGCCGTCAAGCAGCTGGTGGGCGTCTTGGCCGGCGCCGGCCGCCGCGAGACGGTCTGTCACGCCCGCGAGGTGCGGCCGTGGGGCGGCTTCACGACGCTCTTGCGCCGGCCCGGGCTCGAGATCCGGCTCGTCGAGGTCGATCCCTTCGCCGCCTCGACGCTTCAACGACACGGCGGGCGAGAGGAGCACTGGCTCGTGGTACGCGGACGCGCGGTGGTCGAACTCGCGGACCGCAAGCTCGAGCTCGGGGTGGGCGAGGCGGTGCGGATCGGCCGAGGCGTGTGGCATCGTCTCACCAACTCGGCGGCACAGCCCCTCGAGCTCGTGGAGATCCGGCTGGGCGAGGTGCTCGACGAGAGTGCCACCGAGCGCCTTGCGAGCGAGTGACGATGTCGCTCGTTATCGACGGCGCCGGCCCGCTCGGCTAGATGCGGAGCGGCCGTGGCGCGCAACTCTGCCATCTTGCCGCCCGTGCCGAGCGAGCATGCGATGAGAGAGCCGGAATTCCACCGAATCCGCCGTTTACCGCCCTACGTCTTCGCCGAGGTCAACCAGATGAAGGCCAAGGCGCGGGCCGCGGGGCGCGACATCATCGATCTGGGAATGGGTAACCCGGACACACCCACGCCCAAACACATCGTCGACAAACTCGTCGAGACGGTCCGCGACCCCAAGACCCATCGCTACTCGACCTCGCGCGGCATCCCGGGTCTGAGGCGGGCCTTGGCCGCCTATTACGCCCGCCGGTTCGGGGTCAAGCTCGATCCCGAGACGGAAGTGTGCGTGACCCTCGGCTCGAAGGAGGGGCTCGCCAATCTCGCCCAGGCGATCACCGCGCCCGGTGACACGATTCTCGTCCCCAATCCCTCCTATCCGATCCACCCTTACGGCTTCATGATCGCCGGGGCGGCCATCCGCCACGTCCCGTTCGGTCCGGGCATCGATCTGGTGGCCGAGTTCGCTCACGCCTACGAGCACACGGTCCCGGCGCCGACGGCGATGGTCCTCAATTTTCCCTCGAACCCCACGGCATTGACCTGCGATCGGGCGTTCTACAAGGAAGCCGTCGACTTCGCACGCAAGCGCGAGATGTTCATCCTCTCAGACATCGCTTATGCGGAGATCTGGTTCGAAGGAGAACCGCCGCCTTCGATCCTCGAGGTCGAGGGGGCCTTCGACGTGGCGGTCGAGTTCAGCTCGCTCTCCAAGACCTACTCGATGCCGGGCTGGCGGGTCGGCTTCGCCGCCGGCAATCGCCGGCTGATCGCGGCGTTGGCGCGAATCAAGTCCTACCTCGACTACGGCGCCTTCACGCCGATCCAGGTGGCCGCCACCGCCGCCCTCAACGGTCCGCAGGACTGCGTCGAGCAGCTGCGGGCCCTCTACAAGGAACGGCGCGACGTGCTCGTCGACGGCCTCACCAAAGCGGGCTGGCCGGTGCCACGGCCCGCCGCCTCGATGTTCGTCTGGGCGCCGTTGCCGGAGCCCATGCGCGCCATGGGCTCGCTCGCCTTCGCCAAGCTCCTCCTCGAGGAGGCGGACGTGGCGGTCGCACCGGGTATCGGCTTCGGTGAATACGGCGAAGGGTTCGTGCGCATGGCTCTGGTCGAGAACAAACATCGCTTGCGCCAGGCCATCCGTTCGATCCGAGCGGTGTTGGCACGCTACGGGGTGAGCCCGCCGGCGCGCTCCAAGACCCCTGCCCTGGCGGTGGCCTGAGCCGTGCGGGAGCCTCTGCGCATCGGCATCGCCGGGCTCGGCACGGTTGGCTGCGGGGTCGTCGACCTGTTGCGGCGGAACGCCGAACCGATCGCCCGGCGTACCGGCCGCCCCCTCGAGCTCGTGGCGGTCTGTGCCCGGGACCGCCGGCGCGCCCGCCCGGTGGCGCTCGACGGATTGCGCTGGCACGACGATGCCCGAGCGCTCGCCGAAGATCCCGATGTCGATGTGGTGTGCGAGCTGATCGGGGGAGCCGATGGCATCGCCCTCGAGCTGGCGCGCCGCACGCTGGCCGGAGGTCGGGCGCTCGTGACCGCCAACAAGGCGATGCTGGCCCATCACGGTGCGGAGCTGGCTCGGCTGGCGGAGGATCGCGGTGCCGCCCTCGGCTTCGAGGCTGCGGTCGCCGGCGGGATCCCGATCGTCAAGGCCTTGCGCGAAGGCCTGGCCGCCAATCGGATCCGCCGGATCTACGGCATCCTGAACGGCACCTCGAACTACATCTTGACGGTGATGCGGGAGACGGGGCGCGACTTCGCCGACGTGCTCGCCGAGGCCCAAGCGCTGGGCTACGCCGAGGCCGATCCGAGCTTCGACGTCGACGGGATCGACGCTGCCCACAAGCTGGCGCTGCTCGCCGCTCTGGCGTTCGGTGGCCGACCGCGGTTCGATGCCATCCACGTCGAAGGGATCCGCCACGTTGCCGCCGTCGATATCGCTTACGCCGAGGAGCTCGGCTATCGCATCAAGCTTCTGGGGGTGGCGCGGATGACCGACGCGGGCCTCGAGCAACGGTTGCATCCCTGCATGGTTCCCAAGGACGCGCCCATTGCCCAGGTCGAAGGCGTGTTCAACGGTGTGGTCGCCGAGTGCGAGGACGCGGGCCCGATGGTCTTCGAGGGCCGAGGTGCGGGGGCGGGAGCGACCGCCTCCGCGGTCGTCGCCGATCTGATCGACATCGCGCGCGGCCACACGCTGCCGGTCCTGGGTGTTCCCACAGCGCAACTCGTCGATCATCGGCCGGCACCGATGAGCGCGCATCGCGGCAGCTATTACATCCGGCTCATGGTGGTCGATCGTCCGGGCGTGCTCGCCGACATCGCCGCCGTCTTGCGCGATCACGAGGTCTCGATCGAGGCTTTGATCCAACGCGGCCGCAACCCGGGTCAGGCGGTGCCGATCGTGCTGACCTCGCACGAGACCACCGAGGCCGCCATGACCGCCGCGCTGGCGCGGATCGGGAGCTTGGCGGCGGTCCTGGAGCCGCCGCGGATGATCCGTATCGAGCGGTTGTGACGAGCGAAGGCGGCTCGAGGTCCGGAGAGGGGGAGGTCAGAGGATGGAGGCCTATCAGGTCAGCGACCGCAACCTCGCACTCGACAGCGTGCGGGTGACCGAGGCGGCGGCTCTGGCGAGTGCTCGGCTCATGGGGCGCGGCGACGAGAAGGCGGCCGATCAGGCGGCCGTCGATGCGATGCGGCGTGCCCTCAACGTGCTCGACATCGACGGGACGGTGGTGATCGGCGAGGGCGAGCGCGACGAGGCGCCGATGCTCTACATCGGCGAAAAGGTGGGGACCGGTCGCGGCCCGAAGATCGACATCGCTCTCGATCCACTCGAGGGTACGACGATCACCGCCAAAGGTGGCTCGAATGCGATTTCCTGCCTGGCGATGGCGCCGGCGGGCGGGTTCCTCAACGCCCCCGACATCTACATGGACAAGATCGCGGTCGGCGGTGGCCTCCCACCCGGTCTCATCGACATCACCAAGCCGCCGGCCTGGAACCTGCAGCGGCTCGCCGAGGCCAAAGGGGTCGCGGTCGAGGATCTGGTCGTGCTGATCCTGGATCGGCCCCGGCATCAGGAGCTGATCGCCGCGGTCCGCGCGGCCGGTGCTCGGATCCGGTTGATCAGCGACGGCGACGTGGCCGGAGTGATCGCCACGGCCCGCCCGGAGAGCGGCATCGACATCTACATGGGGATCGGCGGCGCACCCGAAGGGGTGCTGGCGGCGGCGGCCCTGCGCTGCATCGGTGGCCAGTTCCAGGGTCGGCTGGTCTTCCGCAACGACGACGAGCGGGCGCGGGCGCGGCGGATGGGTATCACCGACCTCGACCGGGTCTATCAGCTCGAGGATCTGGCCAAGGGTGATGTCATGTTCGCGGCCACCGGGGTCACCGACGGGACGATGCTCAAAGGCGTCAAGCGGATCGGCCAGAAGGTCTACACGCAATCGATCGTGATGCGTTCCAAGACGGGCACCGTGCGGTTGATCGAGGCCGAGCACAACATCTCGCTCAAGGCCGGCGTCGTTCCCTATTTCACCCGCTGAACGCTCGCCCGGGCCGATTGCGAGCGTGATCGTCGAGCGAACCGCCTCGGGCCGCCCCTGGCGCCTGCGCCCCGCGGACCCGTTGCGCACGGCGGCGATCGCCCAGCGCCACGGCCTGCCCGAGATCGTGGGCCGGGTGCTGGCTGCGCGTGGCCTCGATCCGGGTGATGTGCCCGCTTTTCTCGATCCGCGTTTGCGAGACGTCCTGCCCGACCCGTCGCATTTGGCCGATCTCGATCGGGTCGCGGCGCGCTTGGCGACCGCCGTGATCGAGGGGGAACGCATCGGCATCGTCGGCGACTACGACGTCGACGGCGCCACCTCGAGCGCCCTCGCCGCGGCCTGGCTGCGGGGGGTCGGGATCGACCCGGTGATCACGATCCCCGACCGGCTGGCCGAGGGCTACGGAGCCAACCCGGCGATCCTGGCGCGCCTGGCCGCGGCCGGTTGCCGGCTCGTGCTGACCCTGGACAACGGCACGAGCGCCTTCGAGGCCCTCGGTTGGGCGGCGGCGCACGGGCAGGAGGTCGTGGTCGTCGACCATCACGCAGCCGAGGCGCACCTGCCGCCGGCCTACGGCGTCGTCAACCCGAACCGCCCCGACCAGGAGAGTCCGCTTCGCAACCTGGCAGCGGTCGGGGTGACCTTCGTCGTGCTGGCGGCCACCGCCCGCGAGTTGCGGCGGCGACGCTTCCCGCGCCCGCTGCCGGATCTTCTGGCGCTGCTCGATCTCGTGGCGCTCGGCACGGTGTGCGACGTGGTCCCCCTCGACGGCGTGAACCGCGCGCTGGTGCGTCAGGGGCTCAAAGTGGCGGCGCGCGGCGGACGCGCGGGCCTGACCGCACTGGCCCGGGCCGCTGGCATCGAGACGATCGAGCAGAGCTGGCACTTGAGCTTCGCGTTGGGACCTCGGCTCAACGCCGGGGGCCGGCTAGGCGAGCCGATGTTGGCGACACGGCTCCTGCTGGCCGAGGACGAAGCGGAGGCGCAGGCCCTGGCGGCGCGGCTCCACGAGCTCAATGCTCGCCGTCAAGCGCTGGAGCGCCAGCTCACGGCGGCGGCCGATGCGGCCGTTCAGCCCCAGCTCGATGCCGATGCACCGATCCTGCTCGCTGCCGGGGAGGGTTGGCACAGCGGTGTCCTCGGGATCGTCGCCAGCCGCCTGGCGGAACGCTACATGCGCCCGGCCTTCGTCGTGAGCGTCGAGGAGGGCGTGGCCAAAGGCTCGGGACGCTCGATTCCCGGGCTCGATCTCGGGGCGCTCGTGATCGCCGCCAAGCGCGCCGGCCTCCTGCGCGAAGGCGGCGGTCACGCCATGGCGGCCGGCATGACGGCTGATCTCGACCGACTGGACGCCTTCCGCGACTTCGCGCGCGAGCGGGCCGAACGGATCGCCCGGGACGAGCGACGGCCTCTCGAGCTCGACGGGACCTTGGCGGTGGCCGGGGTCACCGTCGATCTGGCATGCGAGCTCGACCGGCTCGCCCCCTTCGGCCCGGGCAATCTCGAGCCGCGCTTCTGCTTGACCGACGCCTGCATCGTCGAGGTGCGCGAGGTCGGTCGGGGCCATCTCGCTTGTGTGATCGCCGGGACCACGGCCGGCCGGGTCCGCGGGATAGCTTTTCGGGCCGCCGACCAGCCGCTGGGGCGAGCTCTGTCGTGCCGCGGGGAAGCGCTTCGCCTGGCTGGCCGGGTGAAGCGCGAGCACTGGCGGGGGGAATTGCGGGTGAGCTTCGAGATCGAGGATGCGGCGATCGGTCGAAGCGAGGTGGGCGCGGCTTGATTTCCCGCGCACCACCACCTAAAGGGTATGCAGCGTCCCCATCGTCTAGAGGTCAGGACACCACCCTTTCAAGGTGGAAGCACGGGTTCGAGTCCCGTTGGGGACGCCACCCGGTGCCCGAACCAGCTGGTAGCATCGGTCGGCGTGCACGGTACGAATCGCCGACCGAGGGTCGCTCGGTGGCCGTGACGTTTTCGTGCGACGCGTTCGGCGTGAGCCGTGTGCGTCGTTTACGTCGTGGTACGCTGCCGGAGGCGATCGATGGAGGCGTCCTCTCTGCTCTCGTTCTCGCTGTTCCTGGGGCTCAATGTCCTGGCGGCCCTGAGCGGTGCCTATTTCCGGCCCGGGCCATGGTATCGAAGCCTCACCAAACCGCGTTGGCAGCCGCCGGACCGTTTGTTCGCACCGGTCTGGGCGATTCTCTACCTGCTCATCGCGATCGCCGGTTGGCTCGTGTTCGAACGCACCGGTGCCGGTTCCGCGATCGCCGTCTATGTCCTGAGTCTCGCCTTCAACGCCGGCTGGTCGCCCATCTTCTTCGGCCTTCAGCGGATCGATTGGGCGCTCGCCTGGATCGTCCTACTGTGGCTTTCGATCGTCGCCACGATCGTGGCGTTCTGGCCGATCGCACCGGTGGCGGCCGTGCTCCTGCTTCCTTACATGGCCTGGGTGTCGTTCGCCGCGGTGCTCAATGCCGAGCTTTGGCGGTTGAACCGGGTGCCCGGAGAGGCGACCAGTTGATCGGTACCGCTCGGCTGGCGATCGAGCTGGCACGGCGCGATCCGCGACTTATCTGACGAGCCGATCGGCGGCGGGCGCCGCCGCGCGGGGAGTTGGTCATGGCTGGGCTCAAGGCGGCGATTGTGCCCGTCACTCCGTTCCAACAGAACTGCACGATTCTCTACGACGAGACCGGCAAGCGTGGGGTCGTGGTCGATCCGGGTGGCGAGGTCGAAAGGATCGCGGGTCTGATCGCCGAGCGCGGGATCCAGGTCGAGCGGATCCTCTTGACCCACGGCCACATCGATCATGCCGCAGGCGCGGCGGCACTCAAGGCGATCCTGGAGCGGCCGGTGCTCGGCGCCTCGGCCCTGGCCCGGACCGTTCCGATCGAGGGCCCACATCGCGCCGACGCTTTCCTTCTGGAAGGGCTGGAGGAGCAAGGTCGGCTCTACGGCATCGCCGGTGCGAGAGTCGTCACGCCGGATCGGTGGCTCGACGAAGGCGACCGGGTGGCAATCGCCGATTACACCTTCGAGGTGTTCCATTGCCCGGGGCACACCCCCGGCCACGTGGTCTTCTTCAACGCGCAACTGGCGCTGCTCGTCGCGGGTGACGTGTTGTTCCGGGGCTCGATCGGCCGGACCGATTTTCCTTACGGTGATCACGAGGCCTTGATCGCAGCGATCCGCGACAAGCTCTACCCGCTCGGCGACGAGGTCCGGGTCCTCTGCGGGCACGGTCCGAGCACGACGATCGGGCAGGAGCGCCGGACCAACCCGTTCGTGCGCGGTTGAGCTGAACGCGACCGCGACCGCGGCGGTGGATCCTCACCCGCCCGCGAAGATCCGATGGACGACGCGGTCACCGACGGTGATGCCGAACCGGCGGGCACTGCCACCCGCGATCTCCAACACCGCGCGCACGGGGCCGCGCGAGGGGATCGGCTCTTCCGAGAGTGGCGTGGCCCGTTCGTGGAGATGGCGGATCACGCCGTCTCCGCCGATGAAGAGCATATCGAGCGGTATCAAGGTGTTGCGCATCCAGAACGTGACCGGCTGCTCGTAGCCGAAGTCGAACAGCATGCCGTGTCGCTCGGGAAGCTCGGTTCGGAACATCAGGCCCTTGGCATGCTGCTCCGGCGTGAGCGCGAGCTCGACGGTGAACTCCACGGGCCCCGTGCGTGTGACGATGTTGAGCCGCTCTGCCGGCGGCACCGCCGTCCCGTGCCTGGGCGTGGCGAGGAGTGCACCCGAGCCGACGATCACCGCGCGCCGCGATACCTCTCCCAAGGGTCACCCTCCCTCACCCGCTTCACACCGAACGCGGGCCGTCGGGTCTTCTGCGGCGGTCGACCCGGGATCGAGGCCGGGGCTGACGCGAGATCGGCCACCACGGGTCCTCGCTCCGTCGGCCGCTGCGCGGCTCGCGAGCGATCTTAGCCGAACCTAGGCTCCGTGGCACCGCCGCGGATCGCCCGATTGGAGGCGGCCGGAGCACTCCGCCCGTCGCCCGCTCGCGAGTGCGCGAGGCTACCTGTCGCCGCAGCGCCGAGCCGGTCGGGGAACGAGAGCCACGCCGAGGTCACGTGGCGCGTGTGATCGTCGCTTCGCCGGGTACGGGTGCTCGCAGGGACTGCAGGACGACGCAATAGCGCTCGGTGAGCGAGAGCAGCCGGTCCAACTGCTCGGCCGGCGCGTCGGTATCGAGCTCGAAGCGCAACCGGACGGCTCGGAAGCCGACCGGAGCGGACTTGTCCACGCCCAACGTGCCGCGGAAGTCGAGGTCCCCCTCCACCTTTACTCGTCCGCCGCGCAGCTCGATTCCCAGTGCCGTGGCGACGGCCTTCAAGGTGACGCCAGCGCACGCGGCCAACGCCTCGAGGAGCATGTCGCCGGAGCAGGCTTGAAGACCCGAGCCACCGGTGGCCGGGTGCAGTCCCGCCTCGATCAACCCTTTGGCGGTGTCCACTCGACAGGCGATCCCTTCGCCGAGTTCGCCCTCGGCACGCAAGGTGATCCAGGCCGCCTCGGGAGTCTCGCGATAGCGAGCCTTCAACGGCGCCTGTAGCGTCTTGAGCTCCTCGGGGGTCGATGCCGTCGGCTCCTTCACTCGAACAGGTCAAGCCGCGCGCAGGTTGGAGGACGGCAGCGCCGATAGCAACCGGCTGCGCAGCGCTCGGAAGGGCGGCGTCGCGGGATCCCTCGGCCGCGCCAGCTCGATCGTCTGCGTGGCGACGACCCGGCCCGGTCGCCCGCCCAGCACGACCACCTCGTCGGCGAGGAGCACCGCCTCGTCGAGATCGTGGGTCACCAGGACCATCGTCGGCCGATCCTCGTTCCACAACGCCAACAGCTCTTGCTGCAATTGCGCGCGCAACAGCGCATCGAGCGCACTGAACGGCTCGTCGAGTAGGAGTACCGGGGGTCGGGCCACGAGCGCCCGGGCGAGAGCGGCGCGCTGCGCCATTCCTCCCGAGAGCTGCTTGGGTAGCGCGCCCACGTTCGAGCCCAGACCCACCCGCTGGCACGCCGAAAGCGCCAGGGCGTGCCGTTCGCGCCGGGGCAGGTTGCGTGGTAGAGCGAAGGCGACGTTGTGCAGGACGTCGAGCCAGGGAAACAGTCGCGGTTCCTGGAAAACGACACCAATTCGGGGTGACGGGCCGGCGAGCTCCTTTCCGTCCAAACGGATCGTACCCGAGCTCGGCCGCTCGAGGCCGGCCACCAGTCGAAGAAGGGTGCTCTTGCCGCAGCCCGAGGGACCGATGACGGCGACGATCCGACCCGCCGGGAAAACCAGGTCGACGGCCTCCAAAGCGAGGTGGCCGTTCGCGTAGCGTTTGGTTACACCGACGAGCTCGAGCACGGCGTGCACCGTCACGGCTTGAAGCTGTCCTGCCAGCCGACGAGACCGCGGGTGCTCGCGACGAGGAGGGCGTCGCTGATCTTCCCCAGAAAAGCGAACAGCAAAAGAGCCCCCAAAATGATGGTCGCGTTGCCGCTCATCTGACCGTCGACGAGGAGATAGCCGAGCCCTTCGGAGGCCCCCATCAACTCGGCCGCGATGACGAACATCCAGGCCAGCCCGAGGCCTCCCCGAACCCCGGTGAGCCACGCGGGCAGAGCCGCCGGCAAAAGGACCCGTCCGATCATCGCAACCGGCCCGAGATGGTAGATCCGCGCCACTTCGACGAGCTTCCGGTCCACGCCACGAATGCCGGCCTCGAGCCCGAGATAGACGGGGAAGAAGGCACCGACGGCGATCAACAACACCTTGGGTGTCTCGAAGATCCCGAACCACAAAACGAACAGCGGGACCCAGGCAATCGACGGGATCGCCCGAAGAGCCTGGACCGTCGGGTCGAGAAGACGTCGCACGATCTCGAACGTACCGGTCACGGCGCCGGCCACCGTGGCGACAGCGACCCCGAGGCCGAACCCGAGCGCCACCCGACGGAGCGTGGCCTCGAGGTGACGGGTGAGCTCCCCCGTCTGGGCGAGTTCCCAGAGCTGCATCGCGACCGCCGAGGGCGGCGGCAGTAGCCGTCGGGCGATCCATCCTCGGGCGGCCGCGACCTCCCACGCCAACCCCAGCCCCAAGGGCAACAGAAGGCCGAGAAGCGACGCCGGCAGCCTTCGGCCGAAACCGGTTCGCGGCCGGCCGACCGAGCCGATCGGCCCCGACGGGCTTTCGATCACCGCGGCCATCAGCCGATCACCAGCTCTGCGGTGAAGCGTGGCTCGAGCAACGCTTCGACGACCGCGAGGACGTCGACTTGTGGGCGGATCACACCGGCCTTCTGCAGCACGAGGCCGGCTTCTCGGATCGACACCCTCTGCGCTTCGCCGATCCGCGGATCCGAGAGGTCGGTGCGGGCGAGTTGGCGGGCGGCCACGGCCTCGTCGAGGCGTGCCGTCTTCCCCAGGAGTGCGCGCAACTCCTCGGGGTGAGCGAGGGCATAACGGCGCCCCTTCTCGTAGACCTCGACCACGGCCTCGATCAGATCGGGCCGGTCGGCGATCAGACGTTCCGGTGCATTGAGCACGCCCCAGGTGTTGGCGTCCGGATCCCGATAGAACAGGATGTTTCCGGCCTCGAGCTCCGTCTGCGCCATCATGGGATCGAGCCCGGCCCAGGCATCGACGTCGCCGCGCTCCAATGCCGCTTTGCCCTGGTCGTGTTGCAACAGAACGAGCTGCACGTCTTGTGGCGTCAATCCGTGACGTTCCAGCGCGCGCAGCAAGAAGATGTACGGGTCGGTACCCTTGGTGGCCGCCACGCGCCGGCCTCGCAGGTCCTCGACCCGGGTGATCCCCGTGTCCGGCCGTGTGACGAGGGCTGTCCATTCGGGCTTCGAGAAAACGTAGATCGACCGAATCGGGTTCCCGTGGACCCGGCCCAAAAGAGCCGCCGCACCGGCCGTGGATCCGAAATGCAGGGAGCCCGCGTTGAGGAACTCGAGAGCCTTGTTCGAGCCCAAGGATTGCACCCAACGAACGTCGACGCCGTATTTGGCGAGCGCTTCCTCGGCCCAAGCTTTTTCTTTCAGGACGAGGCTGACCGGGTTGTAGGTGGCCCAGTCGAGGACGATCTCGCGTATGTTCGACGAACGGGCGATCGTAGGCGCGCCCAGCACCGCGAACGCCGAGCCGGAAGCGAGCATGGATCGGCGCGAAAGGTTCATGTCGATCTCCGACCAGCTGACGAGCCCGGGGCTCGAGGTCGACGTTGGCGGGCGGACGGGCGGCGTTTCCGTCCCGAGCCCGGTGGAAACGACGGCGACAGGAGGCCGGCGAGCCGTCCACCCGGAGCACCGCCGCGCCCGGACGGTGCATTCTCCAGATGAGCGTGTCAATACGCTGTGTTCTACAAAAGCAAGCCGTATTTTACCCCCCCCCTGGTCCTTTCCCACATGGGCTCGCTCGCCGCGACGCACCTGCTCGACCCCGCTCGCCGCGGTCGGCTAGCCTGCCGATCGTGTCGGGATCGCAAACACCGACGGGAGACGACGAGATGACCATGCCCGAAGAACGCCCCGGGCGAGGGGGATCGGCCGACGGGGCGCCTTGGCCGGAGTGACGGCCCTCGCCGGCGCGCTTGCGGCACTCGGATCGCCCGCGGCGTGCCGGCGCGGGCCGTCGTGGTCGGTGGCGGCTTGGGCGGGCTCGGCGCCGTGGGGGGTCTCGCGCCCGCCGAAGGTGTCGACCTCACGCTGATCGAACCACACCCCGCCTTCGCGTCGTGCCCGCTCAGCGTCCACTACATCGTGGGCGAGCGCCTTTCACGGAGTTCGAGCACCCCTATTCGACGCTGGAGCGGGCGGGGGTGCGGCGGATCGCCGAAGCCGCCGTCGCGGTCGACCGCGAGCGTCGGGAGGTGGTCACCGCGACCACACGGGTGCCCTACGATTTCCTCGTCCTGGCACCGGGCGTGGAGTACGACGAGGACGCGATTCGGGGCTACGGCGAGACGCGCGAGCGATTGCCCGTCGGATCGCGTCCCTTCGAGCAGCACACCGTCGAAGCGCTGGTCGATCGCTTCCTGGACGAGGGCGGGATCTTCTTGATCACGGTTCCCGAACCACCCTATCGCTGTCCACCTGCTCTTTACGAGCGCGCCTGCATAATCGCCGAGCGGACCGCCCGGCGCATCGCGGGGCGGCCCGAGCCGGCACCCGGCCCGGCGGAGCTGCCCGCCGGGATCTGCTTCGCCGCGGTGACGCACGATCAGACGATCATGATCGCCGTGGATTCGACCTTCGTTCCCGGCGAGGGCGCCAAGGCCCGGTTCCAGGTCGATGCGGCACCGAGCCGTGAATCGAGCGAAGCGGCGGCGAGCTGGGGCCGCGAGATGTGGAAGGCGATGTTGGACTGACGCCGGTCGGCCGGACGGGACCGTGCCGCGACGCCGCGCGCCGCGGGACGGTCAAAAGGCGAGCTCGTTGACGGCCAGGACCGCGGCCAGGATCGAGACCACGATGCCGCCCACGAGCACACCCAAGGTGACGATCACGAGGGGCTCGGCCAGAGCCACCAGACGTGTCAGGCGCGTGGCCGTACGCTCCTCGAAGGCCTCGGCCAGGTGCTCGGCCACCGCGGCGAGCCGGCCGCTCTCCTCCCCTACCCGGAGCAGCCGCACGGCCAACGGCGCCAGGACGTCGGTCTCCGCGAAGCAGCTCCACAACGCGCGACCTTGGCGCACACCGATCGTCACTTGATCGAAAGCCGCCCGGGCGGCACGGTTGGCCAGCATCTCGCGTACGAGCGGAAGCCCGCTCGCCAGGTCGAGGCCTCCGCCGAGCACCGTGCCGAGCCCCCGCATCGCCTGCGCAGTGGCCCGCTCGCGTGCGATCGTGCCCACGACCGGCAGGGCCAGGATCGCCCGGTCGAGAACGAGACGGACCGGTTCGCTGCGGCGGGCGAGCAGTGCGCCGGCGAGCACGAGGGCCAGGACGATCGCCAACAGCTCGCCCTGCTCGGCCAACGTGGCGGCCAGAGCGAGCGTGACCCGAGTGCTCGCCGGGAGCTTTTCGCCGGCCTGGGCGAACAGTGGGGCGAAGCGGGGCACCACGACCAGCAGCATGACGCCGAGCGCACCCAGCGAAGCCGCCAACAGAACGGTCGGGTAGATCATCGCCGAGACGAGCTTACGCTCGAGCTGCTCGGCCCGCTCGCGTAGCCGTACCAGACCTTGAAGGCTCTCGGGCAGGCGGCCGGCCGCCTCGCCCGCCCGCACGAGACCCACATAGGCGCGCGGGAACGCTTCAGGGTGGAGCGCCATCGCCTCGCTCAAGGCCTTACCGCCCCGGACGGCGTCGCGGACGCTCGCCAACACGGCACGAAGCCGGCGATGCTCGCTCGTCTCGATCAGCAAGCCGAGCGCGGCCTCCAATGGTTGGCCGGCGCTCAGGAGAAGCGCGAGCTCGCGCGTGGCCACCGTGACCGCCCGTGCGAGGCCACGGCCGGCGGCCGGCACCCCGGCGGTACGTGTCTTCACCGGCTCGGCGCTGATGGGGATGAGCCCGCGGTCCTGCAGCCGGGCGATCGCACTGCGGTCGTCGGCCGCTTCGATTTCCCCCGAGACCGGCTCGCCCGTGGCACTGAGCGCGCGATAGACGAACAGCGGCACGCCGAACGGTTCCCGTGACTTACCAGTCCTCGGTGACCCGCCCGACCTCTTCGAGCGTGGTCGTTCCCGAGAGAGCTTTGGCCACGCCGTCCTGCCACATCGTGCGCATGCCAGCGGCCTCCGCAGCCGACTGGATGGCCTGCGTCGGCGCCCGCTCCCGGATCAGGGCGCGCATCCGATCGTCGACCTCCAGCAGCTCGAAGATACCGATCCGTCCCACGATGCCGAGGCCGCCGCAGCGGCCGCAGCCCGGCGCACGGTAGAGGATCGGCCGGGGTCCACCACCGCGGCCAATCAATTCGAGCTCGCCGGGCTCGGGCGCTCGCGGCTCGCGGCAATGGGGGCACAGCACGCCCACCAGGCGCTGGCCGATCACCGCGCGGAGCACGGAGGCCAGGAGGTAGGGTTCGACGCCCATGTCCAGAAGCCGCGCTACGGCACCGGCCGCGCTGTTGGTGTGCAGCGTGGAGAGCACGAGATGGCCGGTGAGCGCGGCGTGCACCGCGATCTCCGCCGTCTCCGGATCGCGGGTCTCGCCGACCATCAAGACGTCGGGATCGTGCCGCACCACCGAGCGCAGCACACGCGCGAAGTCGAGCCCGATCTCGGGACGCACGTGGATCTGGGTCACGCCCTCGATTTGATATTCGACAGGATCTTCGACACTCACGATTTTGAGCGTCTCGCGGTCCAAGCAGCGAAGCGCCGCGTAGAGCGTCGTCGTCTTGCCAGAGCCGGTGGGCCCGGTCACCAGCAGCAAGCCGTGCGGCGAACGAAGGATGTCGCGCAATCGGGCCTCGACGTCGGGTGCCAGGCCCAGCTCGTCGAGGCCCACGCCCCGCCGATCGGTCGCCAGGAGCCGGATCACCAGGCTCTCGCCGTGCACGGTGGGGGCGGTGGCCACCCGCAGGTCGACCTGCCGCCCGTCGAGTTCCAGCCGGGCACGGCCGTCCTGGGGCAAGCGCCGCTCGGCGATGTCGAGCCGCGCCAGGATCTTGATGCGCGAGACGATCGCCGCGGCGTAACGGACCGGTGGTGAGGCGATCTCCCGCAAACGCCCGTGGATACGGTAGCGCACCCGCAGCCGATCGGGAAACGGCTCGATGTGGATGTCGGACGCCTGGAGGTGGAGGGCGTCGGTCAACAGCTGGTTGACCAGTCGGACCACCGGGGCCTCTCGGGCGCTGTCCAACAGGCGCTCGACCTCCTCGCCACCCGCCTCGGGGTGGCCGTCGAGGTCCGAAACCAGGCGCTGCAGGGCTGCGGGTCCGCGGTCGAACCACCGCGCCAGAGCCGCCTCGACATCGTCCGGGACCGCGGCCACCGGTACTGCAGCGAGACCACAGGCGAGTTCGATCGCCTTGAGGGTCTGCGTGTCGGTCGGATCCGCCATTGCGACCCACACGTGCCCGTCGTCGCACGCGATCGGCGCTGCCCGCACGTTCCGCAGGAACCGCGGGGAGACCATCTCGGCCAGCGGTGGGCGTTCGGGGAACGCCTCGGCTCTCACCCGCTCCAGACCCAGGGCTTCCGCTGCGGCATCGGCCCATTCCTCGCCGGTCACCGGCCCTTCGCGGATCACCCGTAAGACCAGTGGCTCCACCTCTTCGGCTGCTTCGGCCGTGATCCGCCGGGCGGTCGCCGGGTCGATCCGGCGCTTGGCCACCAGCTGGCGCAGGACCGGGTGGCCGATGCCGGCCGGGACGGGGCTCGCCGGGGACGGCGCCTGGCCGCCGGTCCCGGTCGGGTCGTTCGATACCGGGGATGTGGGTTCGCTGGGCACGTGGCTCCGGTCGGGTCATCGTCGGCGAGTTCGAAAGGGATGTGTGGCACAATCGCGCGCGCGTGCCAAAGGGGGCGCGCCCGCGAGGTCCCGACCGCGGCCCGGTCCCGGGCCCGCCGCTCGTGCGGTTGCGCGAACCGGCGGCCTCTGCCACCTGAGCGCCGTCGCGCCCGCGGCCCGACCGCTTCGAACCAGGGAGACCCGCGATGCCGTTCGCCGATGCCGGAGGCCTGCGCCTCCACTATCAACTCTCGGGGCCGGAGGGGGCCCCTGTCGTCCTGTTGGCGAACTCGTTGGGCGCCGACCTGTCGATGTGGGACCCGCAGGTACCGGCGCTGGCCCAGCGCTATCGCGCTTTGCGCTACGACATGCGGGGCCACGGCCGTTCCGACGTACCGCCCGGGCCCTATCGATTGGAGGAGCTCGCCCTCGACGCCGTGGCGTTACTCGATGCGCTGGGCATCGAGCGGGTGCACTTCTGTGGCCTGTCGCTGGGCGGTGCCGTCGGGCAATGGCTCGCGATCCATCGCCCCGAGCGGGTGCGCTCGCTCGTTCTCTGTGCCACCGCCTGCCGGTTCGGGACACCGGCCAGTTGGGACGAGCGCATCGCAGCGGTTCGAAGGGGCGGCGTCGAGGCGATCGCCGATGCGGTCTTGGAGCGGTGGCTCACCGCCGGCTACCGTGCCCGCCTGCCCGCCGAGGCGGCACGGCTGCGCGCCATGCTCTGTGCGACACCGGCCGAAGGCTACGCGGCAGCGGCGGCCGCGGTCCGCGACACCGATCTCTGTGGCGACGTGCACCGCATCACCGCCCCGACGCTGCTCGTGGCGGGCAGTGCCGATCCGGCCACGCCGCCGGCCCGTCTGGAAGAGCTGCGGGCGCGGATCCCGCGCGCCGAGCTCGTCGTTCTCGAGGCCGCCCACATCCTCAACGTCGAGGCCGCCGAGGCGTTCAATCGGGCGTTGCTCGCTTTCCTCGACGAGCAGGAAGGAGCGGGCGTGGAACTTCCGAAGGATCTCTACGCTCGGGGCTTGGAGATCCGGCGCGCCGTTCTGGGCGATGCCTGGGTCGACCGAGCGTTCGCTCGAACGACCGAGTTCGATCGGGCGTTCCAGGAACTGCTCACCACCTGGTGTTGGGGAGCGGTGTGGGGCCGCCCCGGGCTGCCGCGCCACACCCGCTCGCTCCTCAACCTGGCGATGCTGGCGGCATTGGGGCGGCACGAGGAGCTGGCGTTGCACGTCCGCGCAGCGCGGCGCAACGGGGTGAGCGAGGCCGAGATCGCCGAGGTGTTTTTGCAGGTCGCGGTCTATGCCGGGGTGCCGGCCGCCAACAGCGCCTTCCGGATCGCCAAGGAGGTGCTGCAGGAGACCGCGGGCGGGACCGCCCAAGGCTCCGACCGGCTCGCCCCGGCAGATTAACTTTTGGTTGAGAACTGGCCTCGTTCGATGCCATCGGGCGCCGCGCTGCCCGCGCCATCCCCGGGATTCCGCCTGCTGCGACGAAGGGTTGGCGGTGTTCGCCACCTGCTCTCCACGGTCCGGCGCACAGGATCATCCACCATCTTGTGGATAAATCGTCACCGAACGGTCACGCGTGCGTCTGTCCCACCCGGCCCCGGCGCGGAGATCGCGGGGTGAGGCGGCTCGATGCCGACCGGCTCAAGCGCCTCGTCGCGACCACGAGTGTGGTCGTCGCCGTCGCGCTGACCGCACTCAAATTGGCCGTGGCCGCCCTGTCCGGCTCGGCCGGGGTCCTGGCCTCGGCGGTCGACAGTCTTTCCGACGTGGTGGCCTCCGGCATCACCTGGTTCTCGGTGCGGATCGCCCAGCAGCCACCCGACCGACGCCATCGATACGGCCACGGGAAGGCGGAATCGCTCTCGGCGCTGGCGCAAGCGGCGATCGTGACGGGCTCCGCCGCCTTCGTGCTGGTCGATGCGGCCGGCAGGCTCGTGGCGCCCCGGGCGGCGATCGATACCCGGCTCGCGCTCCTCACCATGCTCGTCGCGATCGTGGTGACGGCGGGACTGCTCGCTTTCCAGAGCTGGGTCGTCCGCCGCACCGGCTCGCAGGCGATCGCCGCCGACGCGCTCCACTACAAGAGCGACTTGGCGACCAATCTGGCGGTGATCGTCTCGCTGCTCCTGGTCGAGCACACCGGCCTCCAGTGGGCGGACCCGCTGGCCGGAGCGGCGGTGGCGGCCTGGCTCCTCTACGGTGCGTTCTCGATCGGCCGGATGGCCGTGAACACGCTCATGGATCACGAGCTGCCCTCGGCTCAACGCGAGCGGATCGCCGCCATCGTCCGCGCCCATCCCGAGGTCGTGAGCTTGCACGATCTGCGCACCCGGGAAGCCGCCGGTATCCCGTTCATCGAATTCCACATCGAGCTCGACGGCGACATGACGGTGCGGGAGGCACACGTCGTGACCGACGCCTTGGAGGCCGAGCTGCGATCCGCCTTCCCGGATGCCGAAATCATCATCCATCAGGAGCCGGCCGGGCTAGAGGATGATCGCCTCGACCACCGGATCCAGGCCCGCGCAGGCTCGCACCGCCGGCGCTGAGCGGCCGGCGCCGTCGGCGGAAGAGCCTCTCGATCCGGGTGCCGTTGCCGCCGCCGGAACGCGGGTGTTAAGGTCCGGTCTCGGCGGTCGAGGACCGCCGAGGCGGTTCGGGAGAGCACGTGGCGGTGATGTGGAACGACCGGCTCGACAGGTTGCAGGAATTCCCGTTCCGCCGGCTGGCTCGCCTGTTGGCCGGGATCGATCCCCCTCGTGGCGAGACCTTCGATCTGAGCATCGGTGAGCCGCAGCACCTGCCGCCGGCGCTTCTCGCGGAGACCGTGGCGCGGCACGCGCACGAATGGAACCGCTACCCACCGGTCAACGGTACGGCAGCGTTCCGTCGGCAGGTGTGCGCTTGGCTCGCCAAAAGATACCATCTACCCGAAGAAGCCCTCGATCCCGAGCGCCACGTCCTCCCGGTAGCGGGCACCAAGGAGGCCCTGTTCCTGGTTCCCCAGATCGTGGTTCCCGAGCGGCCGAGCGGACAGCGACCGGCGATCCTGGTGCCCAACCCGGTCTATGCCGTCTACGTCGGGGCGGGGGTGCTGGCCGGCGCCGAGGTGGTCTATCTGCCGGCTGCGCGCGAGACCGGCTTTCTCCCCGATCTGGACTCGCTGGAGCCGCGCCTGCTCGATCGCACCGCGGCACTCTACCTCTGCTCACCGGCCAATCCGCAAGGTGTGGTGGCCGACCTCGCCTACTGGCGCAAGGCCGTTCGCCTGGCCCGCCGGCACGGCTTCTTGCTCCTGGCCGACGAGTGCTACGCCGAGCTCTACGACCGGGACCCTCCGCCGGGTGTGCTGGAGGCGGCCTGGGCGGAGGATCGGAGCTTTTCCGGCGTGTTGGCGTTCCACTCGCTCTCCAAACGGTCCAACGCCGCGGGGCTCCGCTCCGGCTTCGTGGCGGGAGACCCCGAGGCTCTCGCACGCTTCTTGCGGTTGCGGGCCTACGGCGCCGCCGTTCAACCTCTCCCGCTCATGGCGGCGGCCACCGCGCTGTGGGCCGACGAGGAGCACGTGATCGCCAACCGAGCTCGCTATCGGCGCAAATTCGATCTGGCCGAGCGACGCCTGTCGAACCGCTTCGGCTTCTACCGTCCAGCTGGTGGCTTCTTCCTGTGGCTCCACGTGGGGGACGGTGAGCGGGCGGCGGTCCGCCTGTGGCGCGAGGCTGGTGTCAAGGTTCTACCCGGCAGCTACCTGGCGGTTCCTGATCCGGACGGTTCCAACCTCGCCGAGCACTACATCCGGGTGGCTCTGGTGCACGACGAGAGCCTGCTGGAGCGCGCGCTCGACCAGATGGTTGAAATTTTGGGTTGATTGCGGGACGTTCGCCACGACCTCGCCATGGCCACCGATGCCCTTCCGGCCCTGGGTGATCCGCGGATCCGGCGCTGGCTGGCCGGCGCCGGCCGGCTCGCGGCGGGCTGTGCCCTCGTCGCGGGCGGCCTCTGGCTGGCCCTTGCCCTCTGGGGCTTCGATCCCGCCGATCCCAGCCTGAACCACGCCACCGCGCCGGGGGCGCCGGTCGTCAATCCGGCCGGGCGGGTCGGGGCCACGGTGGCCGATCTCCTCTTCCAGTCTTTCGGTCTGGTCGCCTGGCTCCTGCCGGTGGTGGCGCTCGCCCGCGGCGTTCGGCTCGCCCTGGACCGGCCGCTCGCCTGGCCATGGGTGCCGACCTTGGCGCTGCCATTGGCGCTGCTCGCCGGAAGCGCCTTCCTCGCCGGCCGGCCCCTACCCGAGCCGGCCGCGTGGCCCTTCCGGGTCGGGCTCGGCGGGTTCGTCGGCGATTACCTGTTGAATCAGCTGCGACTGTGGCTCGGGGCCGGAGTTTACCCGTGGGCCACGGGAACGATGGCGCTGGCGACGAGCATCGCCGCCCTGGGTCTGCGTTGGGGCGAATCGCGGCGCGCCCTGCGCCTGGGCGCCACCGTCTCGATCCGCGCCGGGCGAGCACTGGGCAGTGCAGCGCGCGAGGGCGGTCGGGCCGCGGCCGGCGTACTTCGCCGAGCCGCTGCGGGCGCTTCGGCGCCTGTTCCCGAACCGCGCGACCCGATCGGGACCCTCGCGCGCCTGCTGCGGGTCCCGGGCGCGCTGTTCCGCCGGGCGACGCCGCAGCCGATCGAGGAGGCGTCGCGGACCACGACCGTCTTGCGGCCGATCCGGGCCAGACAGGCCCCGTCGCGGGAAGCCCGACCGAGCGAGCCGGCGCCCACACCTGCGGAGGAGCGCCGGCGGCGGCCGACCAAGCTTTCGCCGGCGGCGGCACAGGTCGAATCGGTCGAAGAGCCTTCGCCGCTCGAGGCGAGCGAGGCCACGGTCGTTCCGAGCGACACGGACGGCTTCGTCCTGCCCTCGCTGGATCTCCTGGCGGAGCCCAAATCGGTGGGCGACGCGGGCCAATCGCGTGCCGCCCTCATGGAAACCGCTCGGCAGCTCGAGGCGGTGCTCGACGATTTCGGGGTGCGCGGTCAGATCATCGACGTCAAGCCCGGGCCGGTGGTGACGCTCTTCGAGCTCGAGCCGGCGCCGGGCACGCGCTCGCAGCGGGTGATCAGCCTGGCCGACGACATCGCTCGGTCGCTCTCGGCCATCTCGGTGCGGGTCGCCACCGTGCCGGGGCGCAACGTGATCGGAATCGAGCTGCCGAACGAGCGCCGGGCCACCGTCTATCTGCGGGAGCTCCTGGAGTCTCCCACCTACCGCAACAGCGACGCCCCGCTTCCGCTGGCCCTGGGCAAGGACATCGCCGGCCAGCCGGTGATCGTCGATCTCTCGCGCATGCCGCATCTGTTGATCGCGGGCACCACCGGCTCCGGTAAGTCGGTGGCGATCAACGCGATGATCCTGTCGCTTCTGTACCGGCTCACGCCGGCACAGTGTCGGATCATCATGATCGATCCCAAAGTGATCGAGCTTTCGGTCTACGAGGACATCCCGCACCTGCTGGCACCCGTGGTGACCGAGCCGCACAAGGCGGTGGTGGCGCTCAAATGGGTCGTCCGGCAGATGGACGAGCGCTACCGGCTCATGTCGCACCTGGGCGTGCGCGACATTTTCGCCTTCAACCGCCGGATCCAGCAGGCGCTCGCGCGGGGCGAGACCTTGACCCGTCGCGTGCGCACCGGCTTCGAGCCCGGCACCGGCTTGCCGATCTTCGAAGAGCAACCGATCGAGATGCGGCCGTTGCCGCTCATCGTCGTGATCGTCGACGAGGTCGCCGATCTCATGCTCACCGCCGGCAAGGAGATCGAACACTGCATCCAGCGCCTGTCGCAAAAGGCGCGGGCGGCCGGCGTACATCTCATCGTCGCCACCCAGCGCCCGTCGGTCGACGTGCTCACCGGTGTGATCAAGGCCAATCTGCCGTCGCGGATCAGCTTCCGGGTCTCCTCGAAGATCGACAGCCGCACCGTCCTGGGTGACGCCGGGGCCGAACAGTTGTTGGGGCAAGGCGACATGCTCTGCCTGATGACCGGCGATCGGATCGTGCGGGTCCACGGGCCGCTCGTGACCGATGCCGAGGTCGAAGCGGTGGTCCGCCACCTCAAGGCGCAGGGTGCACCCGACTATCAGGACGGTGTCACCGAGGAGGTCGACGAGAACGGTGGTGGACCGGGGCCGGCCGGGCCGCTCTTCGCGGGCGCCGAGGGGGGCGAGGCCGACCGGCTCTACGCGCAAGCCGTCGAGATCGTGGCCCGCGACGGCAAGGCCTCGACCAGCTACCTGCAACGCAAGCTCGCCATCGGTTACAACACCGCGGCCAAGCTGATCGAACGGATGGAGGCGGAGGGGCTGGTGAGTGCGGCCGACCACGTGGGACGGCGGCAAGTGCTCGTGGGCCGCGGCGGTGTCGATGGCACCGAGCCCACGAGGCTGTGAGATGTCGGGGCGTGATCGAGCGGGCGCGCGCGGCCCCTGTTGGTCGGGCGAGAGGCGCGCCGCCGTTAACCGCCGCGCACTGATCGGCTCCCTGCTCGCGATCGCCGCGGGTCCGGCGGCGTGGGCCGCCTTGCCACCGGAGGACCGGCAGATCGTGGCGCGGATCGAGGGCTGGCTGCAGGGCATCACCACCTTGCGCGCCCGCTTCACTCAACTCGCACCCGACGGGAGGATGAGCACGGGCCGGGTGTTCCTGCAGCGACCCGGTCGCTTGCGCTTCGATTACGATCCGCCTTCGCGGGTTCAGCTGATCGCCACGGATTGGCGGCTCATCTTCGTCGATTGGGCGGCGCGCCAGGTCAACGTGCTGCCGCTCTCGCAAACACCGCTCGCCTTCCTCTTGGATGCCGAGGTGCGGCTCTCGGGTGAGATCGAGGTCCGCTCGGTGCAGCGCCGGGCCGGGGAGATCGCGCTCGAAGTCGTCCGGACCAGGGAGCCCGATCAGGGCAGCGTGGTCCTGGTGTTCGCCGAAGAGCCGCTCGAGCTGCGGCGGTGGGCGGTGACCGACCCGCAGGGGCTCACCACGGTCCTGCTCGTCGAGGAGCCGGAATACGGCGTGCCACTCGACCCCGCGCTGTTCCGCTTCCAGGATCCGCAGATCTTCGGCTGGCCGGAGGGGTGAGCGGACGGCTCACCACAGCCGCTCGGCGAGGACGTGCTCCTCCTCGAGCTGGCGGGCCATCCGCCCCACCTCCTCGTAGGGCAGATCGCGGGCGGTCAGCACGCCGACCACCCGTCCGTTCTCGACCACCGGCAGGCAGCGGAAGCTGCCCTCGTCCATGACCCGGATCGCCTCGCGGATCGGCGCGTCGGGGGCGATCGTCACGGGGTTGACCGTCATGACCTTCTCGACCGGCACGTGCGCCGGATCGAGGCCCTGGGCCACGACCCGCCGCAGCAGATCCCGCTCGGTGAAGATACCCAAGAGGCGCTCGCCGTCGCAGATCAGCACGTGGCCGCAGCATTGGCCGGCCATCCGCCGGCACGCCTCCTGCACGCTGTCGCCGGGGGCGCAGCACAAGGGTGGGCTGGACATGATCTCGCGAACGGGACGAAGGGGCACGGGCGTTCTCCCGAGATGCCGATGCTCGATGACCGGCGAGCATGCCCGCTCCGCCGGCCCCTGCCAACGCGCTTCCTGAGCGCAGGGGCAGCGCCGATCACCCCTGATCCCGCCGCCGCTTCGGCCCGCGGGCGAGGGCGTGGGCCGCGATCCCGACGAGCACGAGCGCGGTGGCACCGAGGATCGCCCGGTCGAGCGGCTGCCAGCGGGTGGCCCCCGGCACGTACCGCTCGAAGGCGATCGCCCTGTTGGTGAACCCTTCGAGCCCCTGCGGCTCGTCGGTGACGAACCGATAGAGGCGCCGCACCAGCACCGTCTCGTCCCGGTGACAGTCGACACAGCCCGCGGCCCTGCGTCCGTCCAAGAGATCGTGGGCCACCGCCCGGCCGCGACTCGCGTGGCAATCGACGCAGCGCACCGCCGCCAGATGAGCGCGGGCATGCGGAACGGCGGCGTGGACCGCGAGCGGGTCCGGGCGCATCGGATCGGCGAGCGGCCCTTGCGCGTCGGCGCCGTGGCAGGAGAGACAGGGCGCATCGTGGTCGGCACGCAGCCGCTCCGGTCGAGCCAGATCGGCGCTGCGCCGCATCACGTGCGGGTGATGACACGCTTCGCAGTCGCGCTCCCCGCGAACGCGTCGGAACGCCCCCGCATGGGCGGTCGTGGCGTGCTCGGCCTCGATTCCCGGCCAGTCGGCCGCCGCGTCGACCGCCGCTCCTTCCGCTGGGGTGCTGCGCGGATGGCAATCGCGGCAAGCCGGGAAGCGTCGTTCCGCCGGCGGGCGGTGAGGAAAGCGATCGAAGCCGCGATCGTGACAAGTGGGACAGGCGAGCCGGCCGTGGACACCCTCGGCCATCTGCGCGAGGACGACCGTCACGTCCTTGTGCGCGCCGGTCCGGGCATCGGTCACGATCCGTCGTGAGGTGGGCGTGCCGGAATGGCAACCCAGGCAGGGAAGCGGCGGGAACCGGCGCTCCTCGGCCACACCCGAGCTCGTGGCACTCGCCACCAGCGCTGCGAGCAGTCCGACGGCGAGCCTTCGCCGCCACGGCAGCATCCGGCCGGGCTCGGCGAAGCGCGCCATGTAGAGATGCACGATCGAGAACAGGCTCGCGACCAGCGCCAGCGCAGCGTGGACCGTCGCCAGCGTCGCTCGCGTCCGAGGCCCGCTCACGACGTCCACCCCCACCGCCGGGGCGAGGAGCAGAAGGCCCGTGATGGCGAGGCCCGGCAGGACGATCGCGACCAGCGGCGCGTAAACGAGCCGTTGCGCTGGGTTGAGCCGTGGCTTCCGGCGCGGGGTGGCGGCGGTCGTCGATGCATCCGGCGCACGCTGCAGCGTGCGGGCGATCTCCTGCGTCACGGCCCGCCAAGGGTGCCGCGGCGGTCGATAATCACGCCAGCGTCCCGTGGCGAGGAGTGCAGTCGGGTGGAGCAGGGCGAGTGCGGCGGCGACGAGGCCGAGTGTCTCGTGTAGCCGCACCGAGGGCGCATAGCCCCACAGCTCCCAGGTGCCGAAGCGCAGGTGCCAGCCCGTGACGAGTAGCGGCAGGAAGACGAGCGCGTGGGTCCAGTGCCAGAGCCGGATCCACAGCGGTGCCAGCGCGACGGAATCGGTCGCGGGACCATGCGGGCGCTCGGCTCTGCGCTCGAGCTCACTCCTCGAGGAAGAAGTCCTCGTCGATGCGCTTGACGTGGAAGGTCTCCGCGATCCGCACGCCGATGTCGTGGCGGATCATGAGCCGGGCGAGATCGTCGCCGTCGATCAGCACGATCCGTTGCGGGAGGCGGGCGGCGGTGGCGCGAGCGTCCTCGGTGAAGCGCGAGGTCGTGATGAACACACCTTTGCTCGCGCCGCGCTGCGCCAGAGCGCCCGAGAACTGGAGGATCATGGGCGAGCCGATTGGATTGCCGTCGGCGTAGCGTTTGGCCTGGACGTAGACGCGATCGAGCCCGAGCGGGTCTTGATCGACCAACCCGTCGATACCGCCATCACCCGTTCCACCCACGACCTGCGCCGAGCCCCCGTGCTGGTGGCCGTGGCCCATCGCCACCAAGAGGGCGACGACGGCGCGCTCGAAGAAGTGCGGAGGGGCCCGGCGCAGCCGATCGAGGAGTTCTCCTCGCAGGTCCGCTTCGAGCTCGGCGTGCGCGGCTTGGATACGTTCCTGCGGCGTTCGGAGTTCCACCCCCGTTTCGTCCCGAGCGACGAAGACCGTCGAGGTCTCGGCCCCGTGCCCTCTCGATTTCTCACGAAACTCGCGGAACTCCGGGAACTCGCTCAACACGCGATTGTCGATCCGCGCTAACCCACGCGCGAGCACCTCGCGGCCGCGCGCAGTGATCCGAACCCAACCGTGGCGCGGCCGCTCCAACAGCCCGGCCTTCGCCATATAGGTGATCGCCCAGTGGGTTCGATTGGCGATCACGGTCTGCCTACCGGACGGGAGCAGCTGCTTGCGGTCTTCGTCACCGAGGCCGAGACGATCGGCCACGGCAGCGACCAGATCAGCGGTTCGATGCTCTCGCCCGTCGGCGCAGAGCTGGATGACCGGAAGCATCAAGTCCTGATAATCGGGGATCGGCATGGATAGCGGCACCGCCGACTGCTCGTTCACCTCGCGAGCCAGAACGTGTCGGGACGGTAGATCCCGAACTGGGCGTGCGGCTCCCAGTTCCAAATCGCTTCCTCGGGCACGTTCCTGAGGTTCTTGCGAACCGCCACCGGCTGGAGGACGTTGGCCACCGTGCCGATCGTCCAGCACTGCTCGGCGTAGAGCTCCAGCATCTCCTTCCAGATGGCGGCCCGCTGCGTCGTGTCGGTGGCGCGACGCCACGCCTGGTAGAGTTCGAGCAGCCGGGCCGCTTCGGGGATGTCCGGTGGCTC
>FWPV01000753.1_pt1 | contig 98106 bp, 96 predicted proteins | sample 2228371 | NCBI WGS metagenome assembly FWPV01 (sample SAMEA103939776, study PRJEB20133) | metagenome
GGGGGGGATGGTATCCACAGCCTTTTCCGCACTGGTCTTCTTTGGAGTGTACTTTTGGTCCCAACACAATCTATGGGCGGCCATTCTTGTGCATGGTGGCCATGATACCCTGGGTTGGCTCCCTGAGACCCTTCGGGTTTGTGCCCTACGACTTATGATAAGGAGGGACTTATGGATTTCCCGTCTTCCCCGTCGGATCAGCCGGCGCATCGCTTCCGGCTGTGGCTCTACTTGCTCATCGTCTTTGGCGTCTCGTGGCCGTTTCTCATCCTCGGCACGCTCACGGCGCGCACCACGGCCGAGGCATACGTCTGGAATAGCACCGGCATGATCATGGTGACGGCAGGCACGTTCATCGCCGGGCGCTGGGTGTTCCGCGATGGCTTTCGCACGGCCGGGCGGCGTTGGGGCAGCGCGCGCGCCTGGGCCTTGTCTCTGGGGCTGGTGCTGCTCATCTGGGCGGTGCCGGCGGTGTTGGACACGTGGCGAGGCAACCGCGTCCCGGCCCCCTTCACCTGGGATAAGGTCTGGCTGACGCTGGCATTCGTCTTCTTCAATCCCATTTCGGGGTTCGGGGAGGAGTTTGGCTGGCGCGGCTACCTGCTGCCCCGGCAATGGTGGTTAGGGCCGCGCCGGGCTGTGCTGGCGAACAGCGTCATCTGGTGGGCCTGGCACCTGCCCATCACTCTTCTGCCCCTGATCGTGAACGCGCCGGCCATCGCCGCGGCCGGGAACATGCCGGTCGAGCTGTTCCTGCTGGTGTCCGTGCCGATCCAGGCGGTGGCCGTTTTCGTGGCGGCCATCTGTGCCGGGATCATCTTCTGCTACGTCTGGGTGCGGTCCGGGAGCATCGCTGTGACCGCTGTGTTCCACGGGGCCTATGACGCCGTGCGTGACGCGCTAACGCTGTGGCTGTTGGGGAGCAGCATCGTGGGGGGCCTGTTGCCCATCCTGATCATCATCGTCATCGCGCCCCTGCTGCTATGGCGCGGCCGGTGGGTCTTGCCCGCCGGGGAGCATTGACCACACAGAGGCCCGTTTTCCCGCTCGGGGAAAACGGGCCTCTGGTTCGTCGGCGCGGCCGCTCAGTACATCCGGACGACGTTCTTGTACGTGCGTGGCTGCCGGCACTGCATGATCTGCAGGTCCTCGCGGACCTTGCGCACCTCGTCCAGGTCAATGCGGGCCACCATGTAGCCCTCGTGGTCGCCCTCCACGATGGCGTGGGTCTTGCCGCGCGGGCCGATGACCCGGCTGCCGCCCAGGAACTCGTAGGAGGGCTCCGCACCGACCCGGTTGGCTGCCGCCACAAAGATCGCGTTCTCGTAGGCGCGACTGTACACGTAGGAGCGCCATTCTGGCTCATTGGGCTTTTCCCAGTTCGCCAGGACGCACAGCAACTCGGCCCCATCCAGCGCGTAGGATCGGGCGACCTCTGGGAAGGCCAGGTCCCAGCCCAGCAGCAGCCCCACCAGGCCGAAATCCGTCTCCAGGACCGGATAGCGGAACCCGGGCCGGAATACCAGCCGTTCCTCGCCCTTGAGATGGACCTTGTGATAGGCGCCGGCCAGCTCCCCCTCCGGCCCCACCAGCACCGCCGCGTCATACAATATGCTCTCCACCCGGGCCTTGGCGGCCATCCCAAAGGCGATGTAGACGGAATACTCGGCGGCGTGTTGGGCGATGATATTGACGGTCTCGCCGGGGATGGTCTCGGCCAGGTCGGTGAACCCCATGCCGCACTCGTAGCCGGTGGTGCACAGTTCCGGGAACACGATGAGGTTCACCTCCTCCGTGCCGCAGATCTCCTCGATGCGGCGTTTGATCTGGTAGGTATTGCCTTCCACGTCCCCCAGCCGGGGATTGGTCTGCACGATGGCGATGCTGATCTCGCGCATGGATTCGCTTCCTCCCTCGTGAATCGTGGGGCAGCCTTTCCAGGCTGCCTGTTTGCGACGGAATGGGTATTAGAACATCTGTTTCAATGCGATTGTATCATGACCGGCCCGTTCTGTCAACTGTGGGCACGCGCGCCGGCCGGCGGGGATGCAGACGGGCTGGGAATCACAAGAGCGACGCACTTCCCCGGTGCGTTGCTCATCCCCTCTAGACTGCGTCGAGCGTCCAGATCACGCCGCGCTGCGACCAGGCTCTCCTCCGCTTTGGACCACCAATAACTCACCACGGCCGCGCGCTGTTCCTCTGCATTCATAGTCGAATACCGTCCCTGAGGATCTCTTCTCGCAAGGGCAGCACGGAAAAAGGCCCTGTCTCCCAGGAGCAACGGTCTACGACCAGGGTGCTGACGTTCGTGCCATAGCGGAGGTTCACTTCAAAGGCTGCGTCCGTGATGGCGTGGCGAGCCGAACGTGTGAACGGTTGCCCGGTCACGATCAACAAGTCGAGGTCAGATTCCGCATCGGCCTCACCCCGCGCGGCAGAACCATACAGGATCACTGCTTCCGCCTTGAATTCGCTGAACAATCGCTGACGCAATTCACGCAGGGCTTGTCGTTGGTTTGGTGTGAGAGTCTTGTCGCCTCGTCGCTTCATCGTCTGGGTCTCCACCCCGGTTCATCCCCCGGCCGCCAACTGTATCATACCACACTGCCCCCCGGCCGTCAACGCTTGGCGCGCGCCGGGCGGGGTCAGAACTGCGTCAGGCTGCCTTCCACCTTCGCCCGGCGCACGGCGAACCGGAAGGCCAGGAAACTCAGGGGCAGCGTCACCACGGCGAAAGCCGCCAATGCCAGCAGGTCCGGGGCCAGCGTCTCCAGCGAATCCCCCCGCAACACCGCCCGGCGCATGGCCCGCAGGGAGTAGGTCAGCGGCACCAGGTATGACAGCGGCTGCAACCACGTGGGCAACACCTCGATGGGATACATAACCCCGGCCAGCAACCCAGACACGGCCCCGAAGAGGATGTTGATCGGGTTGCCCTGCTTGAACACCATGATAAAGCTGGCAGACAGGATGCCGATGCCGCTGAAGGCCAGAATGGTCAGGATTTGCGCCAGGATCGCCCCCATCAGGTTGACGCGATCCAGGTGCAAACCGAACAGCACCATCCCCAGGAACAGGTACAACAGCACCTGGAAAGACGTGAAGGCAAAGCTCCACAGGCTGGAGGATACCAGGATGGTCGAGAGCCGGGTCGGCGTGACCAGCATGGCCTCCAGCGTGCCCATCATCTGCCCGGACCGGATGGTATCGGAGAACGAGGTCATGGCGACGCCCTGGTAGCCCATGAAGGCCACCCCCACCAACACGAACGCGAAATAGTCGCCGCCGTAGGCTTGCAGTTGGGGGATCACGGCCTGACCAAAGAGTTGCGCCACAAAGTAAAAGCTCGCCAGGGAGAACAGGATGCCAGCGATCTGGAGGACGAACGAGAGCCGATAGCTGGTCTGCAGCCGGAAATCGCGGCGCAAGAAGGCCAGGGCCGTGCGCAGCCCCTGCCGGAGATGGAGATCGGGCCTCGCGGCGACCGCAGCCGGCTCTGCCGGGAGGCCCGGCGGGGCTGGTTCTGCTGGCGCACCCACGTCTTCCGCGCCATCCCCCGATGTCATCGTGAAGCGCTGGAACACCTCGTCGAGCGACGCTTCCTCGGTCCGACACCGCTGGATCTGTCCGCCGCTCTCGACGATGGCCTGCATGACGGCGGGCAGGTGCTGACGGCTGTCATGCAGGCAGATGTCCACCAGGGCTGGCTGGTCCGTGGTCGGCGGTTCCACGTTCAGGCTCGCCACGCCGTCCAGTCGGTGCAGGCGGTCTACGGCCCAGGGGGTCAGGCCCGCCACCTCAATGAGGTAGCGGTCTTGGGGCTGGATCAGCCGGCGGAGTTTCTCCACCGCATCTACCACCTGCAAGCGGCCCCGGTGCATGATGGCGACCCGGTCGCACAGTTGCTCGGCCTCGTGCAGGTTGTGAGTGACCAGGAGCACCGTGTGGCCGTGTTCGCGCACCAGGTCCCTGATGGTCTGGCGCAGGCGGGCGGCCGCCACCGGGTCCAGGCTGGCGGTTGGCTCGTCCAGGAAGAGGATCTGCGGCTCGTGCAACATGCCCCGGGCCAGGGCCAGGCGCTGCTTCATGCCGGAGGAATACTGGTCGAAGCGACGGTCCAGGAACTCGTCCAGGTCCAGGATGGCCGAGAGTTCGGCGATCCGATCCTGGGCCTGGGCTGGGGACAGGCCGCTGAGGATCGCGTAGAAACGCAGGTTCTCGCGGCCGGTCAGTCGCCAATAGAAGCTGCGCTCGTTGCCGGTGACCAGGCCGATGGAGGCTTGCACCTGGCGCTCGGCGCGCAAGTCATAGCCGTTGACCCGGGCCGTGCCGGCCGTGGGCACGATGAGGGTCGCCAGGAGCTTGATGAGCGTGGTCTTGCCCGCGCCGTTGGGGCCGAGCAGGCCAAACAACTCGCCATGCCGCACGTGAAATGTCACGTCCTGCACGGCCAGGATCCCCTCGTCCCGCCTTCTGGCCGGGGCACGAACGGCATCCAGCCGCCCCCAGTACCGCAGCCAATCCTGGACCTTGCGAAGCCCGGAGAAACGTTTGGTCAGGCCATATGTTTCGATGGCGTAGGTCAAAGGCACACCTGCAACAGTCCTGTTTGCGCGCATCATTATAACACGGAGGCAGGGAACCGACAAGGCGCGGCACGCATTGCATTCGCCCCCCGATCTGTGGTACAATGTAGCTCCAGTGAGGAGGTGATTGGTCTGTGGGCGTTATCACCACCCTGACCGTCGGGTTTGAAACCCTCAATCGCCGCTTGTGGCTGTTGTTGTTTCCCGTCGGCCTGAACCTGCTCCTGTGGTGCGGGCCACGGGTCTCTATCGCCCCGCTGGTGCGGCAAGTGGCGGCCCGGTGGATCACGTCACCGCTGGCCCGCGCATATAATCAGACACAGATCGTCTTGCTGCGTCAATGGCTGGAGGGCATCGCCCAATCGGCTAACCTGCTCGATTGGCTGGTCCTGGTGGCGCCCAGCCAGGACGTGGCGGGCCGGCTCTGCGCCTATCTCTTTACCAATGTCCTGGTGATGCCGGTCCTGGCTGTGCCCAACGATCCCCGGACGGCGCCGGCGCCGGCCCAATTGCCCACCATCGAGCTGAATGAGTGGGGGATGCTGGTCGTCGCAGCGGCTGCCATATGGCTAGGCGGGGTGCTCCTGAGCGCGCTGTTTCTGAGCCTCATCGTCCGGATCGTCTGCCCCGATGAGCTGGAGCAGACCGCGTGGCTCAGGCAGGTGGGGGCCAGCGGCGGCCGTATCGCTGGCTACCTGTTGCTGGGCGCTGCGCTGCTGGCGCTGTGGGCGGCTCCGCTGCTGGCCTGGGCCGGGCCGCTACTCCTGACGCTGCCGCCCCCCGGCGCGTGGCTGGCGATCATGCCCTGCTTGTGGGCCGGCATCTATTTGTTCTTCACACCCGGGGCGATGCTGGTGAGCCAGGTGAACCCAGCCCGAGCGGCCTGGTATAGCATCCAGATCGTGCGTATGGACCCCTGGCAGGCCGTTGGGCTGATCGGGAGCATGACGGTGATCCAGATGGGCCTGCCGTTGTTGTGGCAGCAGATCACGGCCTGGTCTGGGGGCCTGCTCATTGCCATGATCGGCCATGCCTACGTGGGGACCGGGCTGACGGTGGCGTATATGATCTTCTATCGGGACCGTTACCGCCAATGGCGGGAACTGGTGATGGCTGCCGGGCCGCGATAGACGCTGCCCGGGGGAGCCAGCGCGCGTGGAAACGGTGGCAATCCTGTTCGGCATAGCCCTGATCGGCGGGCTGATCTATGCCCTGTGGCGGGCCGGGCCAACCTGGCGCGACGCCCGCAGCCGGCGCCTCTCCCGGCTGGCGGCGTTGCGCTGGGCCGCACGCGAGGTCGTGCAGCCCGGTGGCTATTGGTGGGGCCAGCGGCTGGCTCTCCTGCGGCCTGACGAGGCCACCCACATCCTGGCCGCCGAAGCATCCCGGCTGGGCCTGCGTCACGTGACGAACGCGACCTGCGCCCTCTGCGGCGCAGAGATGCCGGGGGTCCTGGCCCTGGATGAGACGGGCGCGCTGACGGCCCGGCGCGAGTCCGTCTGCGCCGCCTGTGGGTTTCGGCTGGATGCGTGCCGCTTCTGCGCCCACTTTCGACCGCATACCCAATCCAGCCTGGGGGGAAGCGGCTGGGCCGGGCTATCGTTCAGCCCGGACGACGAGAGCCGGGGACGCTGTCAACGCTACCGGGCCTGGCAGCCGGTGCAGGAGCTGGCCCCACACCTGGCCCGCAAACTGGAGGAGATGGGCTATGAGGGGTTTCAGGCCCCGGCGCCCATCCCCGATTCCTACGTCCCTCTGGATGAGTGCCGGGCCTTTGCTTTGGACGGCAAAAAACTGCGGCGGGCCGGCCTTAAAAACCTGGATCAGCGCCGGGCGGCGCTGATCCAACTGGCCCAACGTGCTCAGAAACGCGGGTAGTTACTCTCGTTCACTCATTGCCCTCGTCCATCTGCCGGGCCTGAGAGAGCAAATGCCGCATCTCCTGGCGCACCACCGGGTCCGGGATGTCTTCCACACGCTTGTAGGTCTTGCCGCCGATCTGGATGACCTTGACCTCTTCCATGCCACCGGCCTGGTCTGATTCCATCAGGATCGCCCGCACCTCCTCGCGCAGATCGGGGTCGGGGATGTCCTCCACGTCGTAGTACTTCTGACCTTCGATCTGGATCTCCAGGTCAAAGGCGATGCTGGCCCGGCCCAGGCGCAGGCCCTCCTCGCTGGTGAGCCGCCGGGCCTGTTCCGCCAGCAGGCGCACGCCCTCGCGCACCTCCGGATCGCTGATCTCCGTCAGGTCATGATAGAGCCGGCCGTCCACCTCCACGGCGAACGGCTCCCCGCGTTCCGTCACGAACGTGCTGGCCTGCTGACGACGGCGTTGCGCATCGGCCTCTCCCAACCACTTGATGCGCACCTCATGGTCGGCCAGGGGCGACAACCCGCCCTTTTGCCGGCGCACCAGCTCGATCACCTGGCGCACCTCCCGGCGCAGGCGCGGGTCTCGGATCTGGCTCGGGTCCGTGTAGGGGACCCCATTGATCATGATCTGCTGCTGGCCGTCAATCTGCGTCACGCTGACGGTGTGGCTCTGCGTCATCCCACGCATGAGGCCCTGGAGCCGCCGGGCCGAGCGGGTCCGCGCCGTGCGGTCCAACGCGGTGACCCGTTGATCGCGGAGCCATACCAGCACATAGAGGGCCAGCAGGATAAAGATGGCGATCAACAGCACGATGATCACCAGTTCAGCAAATTGAATGCCCATATGCACGCCTCCCAACAGGGGTATTATAGCACATCTGGGACGCTATTGCCATGAGGTTCGGAACGTGGTAAACTAGGGCCTGTAGCGACCGTCTCGATGAAGGACGCGCATCAACCTGAGGAGGTGCATCGTGGCCCATACCCTGGCAGAACCCTATCGTATCAAAGTCGTGGAACCGATCCGGGAAACAACTCCAGCCGAACGTGCGGAGATCGTCCGGCAGGCCGGCTACAATGTCTTTAACATCCGCGCGGAGGACGTGACCATTGACCTGCTGACGGATAGCGGCACGGCGGCGATGAGCGACAATCAGTGGGCCGGGATGATGGTGGGCGACGAGTCCTACGCCCGCTGTCGAAACTATTTCAGCCTGGAGCACGTGGTCCGGGACGTGTTCGGGTTTCCGTACTTTGTGCCCACGCACCAGGGCCGGGCCGCCGAACACGTCTTGTTCCCCCTGGTGGTCCAGCCGGGCGACATCGTCCCGTCCAACATGCACTTTGACACCACCCACGCCAACGTCGCCGCGGCCGGGGGCCGGCCGGCGGACCTGGTGATTGATGAGGGGCTGGACCCCCAGAGCGAGCATCCCTTCAAGGGCAACATGGATGTGGACAAGTTGGAGCGGCTCATCGCCGAGGTGGGGCGCCAACGCGTCCCGCTGGTCATGCTCACCATCACCAACAACAACGGCGGCGGCCAGCCGGTCTCCCTGGCGAACATTCGCGCGGTACGTGAGGTGTGTGACCGGCATGGTATCCCGTTCTTCCTGGACGCCTGCCGCCACGCCGAGAACGCCTACTTTATCCGGCAACGGGAGCCGGGCTACCAGGATGTGCCGGTCCGTGAGATCGCCCGGCAAGTCTTTGACCTGGCCGATGGCTGCACCATGAGCGCGAAGAAAGATGGCCTGGCGAACATCGGCGGGTTCCTGGCCGTGCGGGACGCGGCGCTATACGAGCGCATCTGCCAGCGGCTCATCCTCATCGAGGGCTTTCCCACTTACGGGGGACTGGCCGGCCGGGACCTGGAGGCCGTGGCCCGGGGCTTGCTGGAAGCCCTGGACGAACGGTACCTGGCCTGGCGCGTGGGGCAGGTGCGGTATCTGGCGGAGCGACTGCAAGAACAGGGCGTACCCATCCTGGTGCCGCCGGGGGGCCATGCCGTCTATCTGGACGCGCGGCGGTTTCTGCCGCACATCCCGCAGAACCAGTTCCCAGCCCAGGCCCTCTCCGTGGCGCTCTATGTGGCCGGGGGCATCCGCACCGTGGAGATCGGCTCGGTGATGAATGCGCACCAGGACCCGGCGACCGGCGAGTGGGTCTACCCGGCCCTGGAGCTGGTGCGCCTGGCGATCCCGCGCCGGGTCTACACCAATAGCCACATGGACTATGTGGCGAGCGTGGCCGGCGAGCTATATCGCCGCCGCGAGGAACTGCGCGGGCTGCGCATCGTCTATCAGGCGCCCTTCCTGCGACACTTTACCGCGCGATTCGAGCCGGTGGAAGCGTGATCACCGCGCACGGGGACTCGTTGACGCTCGCTGCCCCCCGTGTTAAAATGTGCGCGTAGCCACGAACATGCCTGAACATGAGGAGCCTGGTATGTCTATCCCCCCAAGCCCTGGGTCCACGCTGCCGGCCGGCCGGCCGTTCGCGCTGCGCCTGCGCACCAAGCTCATCATCCCCTACGTGATTCTGACGGTGATCGTCGTGTTGGCCGGGGCCTACCTGGCCGCCCACACGATGGCCCGCTCTCTCCAGGAGCGTTTCGATCAGCAGTTGCACGATGCCGGGACCGTGGTCGCCGACAGCGTGGTGGAGGTGGAGCGCGAACACCTGGCTACGCTGCGTGCCATCGCGCACACCGAGGGCCTGCCCGCGGCCGTGGAGCAGGAGGACGTGGACGCGATCCGCGCCGTGGTGCTGCCACTGGTTTTTAACGCCAGGGTGGATTGCGCGGACGTGGTGAGCCTGGCCGGCCAGGGCCTCTGGGCCATGCACCGCCGCCAAGACATGGAAAAGCTGGACTATGATACCCCCCTGGCTTCCTCCTACGCCTCCTGGTCCCTGGTGCAGCGCGTGGCCGCTGGCGAGGTGGACGAATTCGGCGACAAGTTTACCGCCCTGGTACAGGCGGACTGGGGCGACGTGTTCTATACCGCCGGACCGATCAAGGACGGCGACCGGCTGGTGGGCGTGGTGTTGGTGGGAACCTACGTGAACGAGCTGCCCCGGCGCTTCGATCAGGTCTCCCTGGCCCGGGTCACCCTGTATGACCTGCGGGGACACGTGCTGGCAACCTCGATGGGCACGCGAGACCCGGCCGCCACGGGCCTGACGGCCGAGCAGGTGGCGGCCATCCTGCAAGACCAGCGCACCCTGGTGCACCGGCGGCTCCTCACCGTGGGCAGCGTGGACTATACGGAGATCTTTGCGCCGTTTGAGGCGCGCCACGGCCATGACCTGGGGGTGTTCTCCGTGGCCCTGTCACGCGGCCTGATCGCGGAAACCAGCGAGCCGCTGCGCCAGTGGCTGGTCGTGCTGTTCAGCGGCGCCATCCTGGCCATCATCGCCATTGGCCTCGCTCTGGGGACGCACATCGCGCGGCCGATCCTGGAGCTGGTACAGGCTACGCGCCGGGTGGCGGAAGGCGACCTGAACACCCAGGTATCGGTGCGCAGCGGCGATGAGATCGGCATGTTGGCCCACGCCTTCAACCAGATGGTGCAGGGACTGCGCGAACGCGACTTGATCAAGGACGCCTTTGGCCGCCTGGTCACGCGCGAGGTGCGTGAGCAGATCCTCAGCGGAGAAGTCAAGCTCCACGGCGAATCGCGCGTGGTCACCACCCTGTTCACCGACATCCGCGAGTTCACTCGCCTGAGCGAACGCTACGACCCTGCCGAGGTCGTCAAGTTCCTGAACGAGTACTTTTCCGTGGTGGTCGAGGCCGTCGAGCTTTATGGCGGCACGGTGAACAAGTTTGGCGGCGACTCGACCCTGGTGATCTTTGGCGCGCCTCAACACCAGCCGGATCACCCCCTGCGTGCGATCCAGGCCAGCCTGGAGATCCGGCAGCGATTGGGCGAACTCAACATCCAACGCATCGCCCGGGGCGAGCTGCCCATCTATACCGGCATGGGCATCAATACCGGGGAAGCAGTGGCCGGCACCATCGGCTCCGAACAGCGCATGGAGTACACCGTCATCGGCGACGCAGTGAACGTGAGCGCGCGTATCCAGGGGTTGACCAGGCAATACGTGGGCTATGACATCCTGGTCAGCCAGGCCACCTATGATGCCCTGGGCGACAACCGCGCCCAGTTCCAGTTCCAGGAACTCGGCCAGGAGATGATCCGGGGCCGGCGGGAGTCAATCACGATCTATGCGCTGCTCGATCGTGCTGCCCGCGCCGCCGACCCAGCGGTGACGGTGACGACGCCCCTCGCCCAAGACGATGAGGCGCCGGGCCGGGAGGTGGCAAGTGCGGACTAGGAATGTGTGGGCAAGTCTCGCGGCCCTGTTGGCGGCGCTGTTGCTCGCGGTCACAGGGATTTACCTGGCTGTGAATCTGGCCTTTGCCGATCCCGGCCGGGCGACGTTGCCCGGCGACCTGGCCTCGCGCCTGTGGGCCGATTACAGCGTGGACCCGGTGGCGTTTGCGGCCCTCCGGCCCCTGTCTACCACGGTCATAGAAGAGGCCCGCCGCGAACATCAGCAGGCCCCTGTGCCCGGAACGCCAGAACCATCCCCTACCGTGCGTCCGCCCGATACGGTCCCGCCCAGCAGCCCAACCCCGACCACGCCACCCCCGCCGCAGGGTACAGGCACGACCAGCCCAGCCAGCCCCACACCCTCGCCGGCCGGCACGCCCACGGCCCGTCCATCGCCTTCCCCTTCCGGCCCGGCGCGCCCCACGAGCACGCACACCGTCGTGCCTGCGCCTCCCTCATCACCTACTCACACGCCACTGCGGCCCCCCACCCACACACCATCGCCGCCCACCGATACGCCACCACCACCACCGACGAACACGCCGCCGTCACCACCGACGAACACGCCGCCGCCACCACCGACGGACACGCCGCCGCCACCACCGACGGACACGCCACCGCCACCACCGACGGACACGCCGCCGCCGTATCCGCCACCGTCCCCCCCGCCAACAGCGTATCCTCTTGGGGCCGATGCGCGGGCCGAGATGCCCATTGCGCCGGCCCACCTGGTCGCCTTGGGGGCGGTGCTGTGGGGGGTGTGGGTTGTCGGCGTTCAGCTTGGGGGCGGCCGGCGCTGATCATCCGGGCCGCAGCACTCGTGTAACCATCGCGAGTGACAGGCGCGCGAGTGCTTGCCTCTCGCCGCAAGTTGTACTATAATGAGCGATTGAAAAACTGTATCTGCCCTGCCCACCCTCCCGCAGGTTGTCTTCACGAGCCGGGGAAATCTGAATCCCGCTCAGAACCGGCGTTTGGCCGGTACTGTACATATCCCTGCGGGAGGGCGAGGAACATCGCCTGGAAAAACGTCATATGAACGATACCTCCACATTGAGTAGCGCATCAGAAGTCCGCCCTCTGACGAACCGGGAATGGTGGCAGAGCCTCCTCCATGAGATCCTGGAGACGGCCATCATCACCCTGTTCATCTTTTTTGTGTTGCAGATCGGGATCCAGAATTATAAGGTGCTGGGATCCAGCATGGAGCCGAACCTTCACCAGGATCAGTACCTCCTGGTGAACAAGATCGAGTATCGGCTGCGTCCCCCGGCCCGAGGCGACATCATCGTCTTCCATTACCCCAACAACCCGGCCGATGACTATGTGAAGCGCGTCATCGGCCTGCCAGGGGAAAAGATCGAGATCAAGGACGGGCAGGTGTTCATCAACGGCGTGGCGTTGGAGGAACCTTACCTGCACGGCCCCACCACGAGCAACTACAGCGGCGTGGTGCCGGCGGACGCGGTCTTTGTGATGGGCGACAACCGGGGCAACTCTAGCGATTCGCGGATGTGGGGCGCGCTGCCGTACAAGTACATCGTGGGCCGGGCCGTATTGTGCTACTGGCCGCCGGAGCAGTGGGCCGTCTTGCCCGGTTACAGCTATGCGATGCCGTGAAACGTCAAACGTGTGACCCGCGACCTGGGATTTGGGGGAGACTCACACGCGCCCCGGCGCACCCCCGGGCACGAAAATGCCCCCAAACTCGTGCCCCCGCTCTGCGAGGGCGCGCCAGGGAAGCCCCCTCGCCCTACCAGGGAGAGGGCCGGGGTGAGGGTGGAAACCGCCGGGCGCAGGCAAACTAACACGCGAAGCGTGCCCCACGATTTACGAGGGAGGATGATCCATGTTTGATTCGGTGCGATTGAAGGAACTGGCCGACGCGCAAGATCAGTGGGCCAAGACCACGCTGCGCGAGACCCTGGACAAGGCCCCGGAGCGGCAAGAGTCGTTCATCACCACCAGCAGCCGGCCCATCCGCCGGCTCTATACCCCGCTGGATGTGCAGGACACGGACTATTTGCGCGACATCGGGTTCCCCGGCGAATACCCGTACACGCGCGGCGTCCACCCCACCATGCACCGGGGCCGGCTCTGGACCATGCGCATGTTCGCCGGGTTCGGCACGGCCGAGGAGACCAACGCCCGCTACAAGTACCTGCTGGAGCACGGCGAGACCGGCCTCTCCGTGGCCTTCGACATGCCCACCCTCTACGGCTACGATACGGATGACCCGGAGGCCGAGGGCGAGTTCGGCAAGTGCGGCGTGGCCGTCAGCTCCCTGGCCGACATGGAGATCCTCTTCGACGGCATCCCGGTGGACACCGTCACCACCTCCATGACCATCAACTCGCCGGCGGCCGTCATCTGGGCCATGTACATCGCCGCCGCCGAGCGACGCGGCATCCCCATGCACGTGCTGGGCGGCACCATCCAGAACGACATCCTCAAGGAGTTCATCGCCCAAAAGGAGTTCATCTTCCCGCCAGAGCCGTCCATGCGCCTGGTGGTGGATACCTTCGAGTTCGGCGCGAAGCACCTGCCGCGCTGGAACACCATCTCCATCTCCGGCTACCACATCCGCGAGGCCGGGGCCACTGCCGCCCAGGAGCTGGCCTTCACCCTGGCGGACGGGCTGGAATACGTGCGCTGGGGCATCGCGCGCGGGCTGGATGTGGACGAGTTTGCGCCACGGCTGAGCTTTTTCTTCAACTCCCACAACGATTTCTTTGAAGAGATCGCCAAGTTTCGGGCTGCGCGGCGCATCTGGGCGCACGAGATGCGGCATACCTTTGGGGCCAAAAACCCCCGGTCGTGGTGGCTGCGGTTCCACACGCAGACGGCCGGCTGCTCGCTCACAGCCCAGCAACCGGAGAACAACGTCGTGCGCACGGCCATCCAGGCGTTGGCGGCGGTGCTGGGCGGCACCCAGAGCCTCCACACGAATAGCATGGACGAGGCCCTGGCCCTGCCGTCGGAGTACGCGGTGCGCGTGGCCCTGCGCACCCAGCAGATCATCGCCCACGAGTCCGGCGTGACGAACACCGTGGACCCGTTGGGCGGCAGCTACTTTGTGGAGGCACTGACGGACGAGATGGAAGCCAACGCGCGGGAGTATTTCCGGCGCATCGAGGCGTTGGGCGGCGTGATCCCGGCCATCCAGAAGGGCTTCTTCCAGCGTGAGATCGCCGAAAGCGCATCGCGCTACCAGCACGAGATCGAGACGCGGCGGCGGATCGTGGTGGGCGTGAACGAGTACACCACCGACGAGCCGCTGCGCATCCCGCTGCTCCAGATGGACCCGGAGGGCGAGCGTCGGCAACGGGCGCGCCTGGCCCGCGTTCGCGCCGAGCGCGACAACGACGAGGTGCAGCGTTGCCTGGCGGCCCTGCGCCATGCGGCCGAGGGGACAGCGAACCTGATGCCCTTCATCCTGGACGCCGTGCGGGCCTACGCCACCCTGGGCGAGATCTGCCGGGTCTTCCGCGACGTGTTCGGCGAGTACCGGGAGCCGGTGTTTATGTAGCTCGTATCGCCCCGGCTCGCGGCGGGCACAGCCTGCTACGTAGCTATACGGTGACGCTGGGGGAGTTTATGGACGTGCTCTAAAAACAAAAGCAACCCGGGGGGCTTGCGCCGCACTACCTGGATTACACCCACGGGATGGTTACCGTGGGGAGGCCAGGTCACCGGGTGCTCGATGATAAGATACCACAGATCACGTGGTTTGTCAAGCAGGAACAAGGAGGTCACCCACTCGATGAGGAGTTTTCTATCCGCAAAAGCGCGCAGCGTCCCGCCATCCGGCATCCGCAAGTTCTTTGACATCATCGCCACCATGGATGACGTGATCTCGTTGGGCGTGGGCGAGCCGGATTTCACCACCCCCATGCACATCCGGCAGGCCGGCATCCGGTCGCTGGAGGAGGGCCATACCAGCTACTCGTCCAACGCCGGGCTGCTGGCCCTGCGCCAGGCATTGGCCGAGCACCTGGACCGGCTCTACGGCGTCCAGTACGACCCGGCCAGCGAGCTGATCATCACCGTGGGCGTGAGCGAGGCCCTGAGCGACGCGCTCATCGCCACCATTGACCCCGGCGACGAGGTGATCGTGCCGGAGCCGTGCTTTGTGAGCTACAAGCCCGGCGTCATCTTCGCCGGGGGCACGCCGGTCTCCGTCCCCACCTATGCCGCCAACGACTTTCAGCTCACCGCCGACGATTTGCGCGCGGCCATCACCCCGCGCACGAAGGCCCTGTTGTTGGGCTATCCCAACAACCCCACCGGCGCAGTGATGACCCGCGAGCGGTTGCTGGAGGTGGCGGCCCTGGCAGAGAAACACGACCTGCTGGTCTACTCCGACGAGATCTATGACCGGCTGGTCTATGGCATGGAGCACACCTGCTTCGCCAGCCTGCCGGGGATGCGCGAGCGCACGGTGCTCCTGGGCGGGTTCTCCAAAGCCTACGCGATGACCGGCTGGCGGGTGGGCTACGTGGCCGCGCCCAAGGAGATCACCGGGGCCATCTACAAGGTCCACCAGTACGCCATCATGTGCGCGCCCACCGTCAGCCAGTACGCGGCGCTGCAGGCCCTGCGCGCGGGCGAGCCGGACGTCCAGGCCATGCGCGCCGAGTACGACCGGCGGCGCAAGGTGCTGGTGAAGGGCCTGAACGAGATCGGGCTGACCTGCTTTGAGCCGCGTGGCGCGTTCTACGCCTTCCCGTCCATCGCCGCCAGCGGCCTGACGTGCGAGGAGTTCAGCGAGCGGTTGCTGTTCGAGGAAAAGGTGGCCGTGGTGCCCGGCTCGGCCTTTGGGGAGTGCGGCAAGGAACACGTGCGCGCCTGCTATGCCACGTCCCTGGAAAAGATCGAAGAGGCGTTGGAACGGATGCAACGCTTTGCCCGGCGTTGGGGTTAAAAAAACAGACCCGAAGGGTTTGTGCAAACCCTTCGGGTCTGTTCGTTGACCACTATATCTTGTTCATGGTGCGCAGGCACTGCGTGCAGATGTTGACGCGCCGCCTGCGCCCGGCGATGACCACCGTCTTTTTCTGCACGTTGGGGCGCCACATGCGATTGGTGGCCTTCATGGAAAACGGGCGATTATGCCCGAATTGGGGACCCTTGCCACAGATCTCGCACTTGCCAGCCATAACATACCTCCGTGTATTCCGTGATTAATAGTCCGCTGCCATTCCCCCGCCTATGCTCCAAACGGGTTGGCAAACCGCGCCGTGGTCGGGAGCACGGCGCAGGTTTCGCCTGTGAGCACCGGGCTGTCAGTACCCTCTTGACGTAGCACGTATAATATCATAGATACAGGATTTTGACAACCGTGCGCTGACGGTTTGAATCAGGTGAGGTGCAACTTATGGACGCGACAAAGTTGGGCAAGATCGAAGTTTCGCCCCAGGCCATCGCCACCATCGCCGGCCACGCGATCACATCATGCTACGGCGTGGTGGGCATGGCCTCTACGACCCTGAAGGACGGCCTGGCCGAGATCCTGCAGCAGGAGAACTACAGCCGGGGGGTCAAGGTACACCTGGCAGACGACCAGATCATCATAGACCTGTACGTGGTCATCGAATACGGGGTCCGCATCTCCGAGGTGGCGCACAACATCATGAGCAGCGTCCAGTACGCGGTAGAGCGATCCTTGGGGCTGCCGGTGGCCCAGGTCAACGTCCACGTGCAGGGCCTTCGCATCAGCGATGTGTCCTGAGGTGAACCGGGCGAAGGTTCTGAAATGGGGATAAGTGAGCGTGACTGAGAGAAGAGCACCAGCCCGCAGAGGGCTACGGATCTGCAATGGCCAGGGGTTAAAGCGGATGATCATGGCGGGCACTGCCTGGCTGGAACGCAACGTGACGGCCATCAACGCCCTGAACGTGTTCCCGGTGCCGGACGGCGACACGGGCACCAACATGTTCCTCACCATGCAAGCGGCGTTGAAGGCCATCGCCGATTCGCCGGAGCATTCCGTCTCCTCCATCGCCCACAAGGTGGCCCACGGCTCGCTCATGGGCGCGCGGGGCAACTCGGGCGTGATCCTGTCTCAGTTCTTCCGGGGCATCGCTCGTGCCCTGGACGGCAAGATGTCCTTTACGGCCGCGGACCTGGCCGCCGCGATGGTCGAGGGGTCGGCGACAGCCTACAAAGGCGTGCTCAAGCCGGTGGAGGGCACCATCCTCACCGTGGCCCATGATGCCGCCGCCGCCGCCCAGGCGGCTGCGGCGACCACCAAGGACCTGGGGCATCTGCTGGAGCGGATCGTGGAGGCAGCGCGCGTCTCGGTGGCGCGCACGCCGGACCTGTTGCCGGTCCTCAAGAGCGCGGGGGTCGTGGACGCCGGCGGGCAGGGCCTCTACATCATCCTGGAAGGCATGTTGCATTACTTGCGTGGCGAGACCATCGAAGAGGCGACGGCGGCCCTGGTGGAGGCCGTGGACCTGCACCCGCTGGAAGGCGGCTATGGTTATGATACCCAGTTCATCATCCAGGGACGCGACCTGAACGTGGACGCGATCCGCGCCCACATCGCCAGCCTGGGCGATTCCGTCCTCGTGGTGGGTGATGGCAGCCTCATCAAGGTCCACGTCCACACACCTACCCCGGGCGCAGTCCTGGACTATGGCATTCGCATGGGCAGCGTCAGCAAGGTGATCATTGAGAACATGCAAGAACAATACCAGGAGTTCATGGCCCTTCAGCCGCTGGTCTCGCCGACCGAGGAGATCACCGACATCGCCACCGTAGCTGTGGCCGCGGGCCGGGGTCTCACCGAGATCTTTCGCACCCTGGGGGTGAGCGCCATCGTGCCCGGCGGCCAGACCATGAATCCCTCCACCGAGGAGATGCTCCAGGTGGTGAACCAACTCGGCAAGGACCAGGTGATCATCTTGCCGAACAACAAGAACATCATCATGGTCGCCCAGCAAGTGCAGGGCCTCACCACCAAGCAGGTGCGGGTGGTGCCCACCAAGACCATCCCGCAGGGCATCTCGGCGCTACTGGCTTTCAAGTATGATGCGGATCTGGACAGCAACGTCGCCGCCATGGCGCAGGCGATAGACCTGGTGCAGACGGCCGAGGTGACGCGGGCCGTGCGCTCGGTGGACATCAACGGCCTGGCCGTCGAGGAGGGCCAGATCATCGGGTTGCTGAACGGCCTGTTGGTCACGGCAGGCACCGACGAGGAGACCATCGTGCTGGACCTGCTGGCGCGCATGGACGCAGCCGAATCCGAGATCATCACCGTGTACTATGGGGCGACCGTCGAACGGCCCCAGGCCGAGCGCCTGGTCATGATGATTCGGGAGCGTTACCCAGACCAGGAAGTGGAGCTTCTGGATGGAGGCCAACCGCATTACAGCTACATCATCTCAGCCGAGTAGGAGCGCATGATGCCTCGTCGCAGAGTTAGCGTGGTCACTGATAGCACCGCCGATATTCCTTTGGAGCGCGCCCAGGAATTGGGCCTCACCGTGGTGCCGCTTAACATCCACTTTGGGTCAGAAGTGTTCCAGGAGCAGGTGGATCTGAGGACGGAGGAGTTCTTCCAGCGATTGGAAGAGTCCCGCACGCTGCCCACTACCTCGGAGCCGTCGCCGGGTTTGTTTCATAGCATCTACGAGCGGCTGGCGCTCGAGACGCGCGACATCCTGTCCATCCATGTTTCTGGCGGGTTGAGCAAGACCTGTGCGTCGGCCCGCCAGGCGCGGGACATGATGCTGGGCCGGTCCAATGTGATCGTCGTGGATTCGTTGACCACCTCGGTATGCCTGGGGATGCTGGCGACGGCGGCGGCCCGGGCGGCCTTGCGCGGCGAATCGCTCTACCAGATCGCCAAGATGGTGCGGGGCATGATCCCGCAGGTACACATCCAATTCTTTGTGGATACGTTGGAATACCTGGACCGGGGCGGCCGTCTGGTCCCTACCTTGCCGGCGGAGGCCACGCCCAGCGTAAAGCCGTTGCTCAAGCTCGAGCAAGGGCGGATCGAGTTGGTGGAACGGGTGCGCAGCCGGGCCAGGGCCTTGGACAAGCTCTTCGAGTTCGTGGCGGATTTCCCCCGGGTGGAAAAGCTCGTCATCGTGCACCATGCCCCTCCCGCCGAGATCCAACGATTGGTTTCGCGGATCGTCACCATCGTGCCCCCCGACAAGATCTCGGAGGCTCCTTATGGCCCGGTCCTGGGCGCTCATCTCGGCCCTCAGGCCATCGGCATCGCCGTGTATGAAGGGGAGGAAGAATCGTGAGTCGGCCGGTTCGGGTCCTCGTGGATAGCACGGCGGACATCCCCCCGGCCCTGTGCGCAGAACTGGGCATCACGGTGGTGCCGGACCTCGTGCACTTTGGGGACCAGACGTACCGGGACGGCGTGGACCTGTCAAACGACGAGTTCTTTGCGCTCCTGGCGACCAGCCCGGTCCATCCCACCACCTCCTCGCCGGGCGTGGGCGTCTTTGCCGCGGCCTACCAGGAGCTGATCGGCGCCGGGGCGGACGTGGTGTCCATCCACCCGGAGGCCGCCTTCAGCAGCATCTATAGCACGGCGTTCCTGGCGGCGCGAGAGGTCGCGGCGGGCCGGGTGGTCGTCATGGACTCGCACCAGGTGACCCTGGGCACCGGCTGGCTGGCGATCCTGGCCGCCCGCGCGGCCCGTCAGGGCGCATCTCTGGCAGAGGTCGTGGCGCTGGTAGAGGAGGCCCGGGAGCGCGTGCGGCTCATCGCCCTGTTGGACACCGTGGTGCCCCTGCAAAAGAGCGGCCGGCTGGGGCGGTTGGGTGCCCTGATCGGGACGTTGCTGGAGATCAAGCCCATCTTTGCCGTCTGTGTGGGGCGGCCGGACCTCCTGGAGCGACCGCGGACCTGGCGCAAGGCGCGGGAACGACTGTTGGAGCGGGTACGCGCGCTGGCCCCCTTCCAGGAGCTGGCTGTGCTGCATACCGCAGCCTGGGACGAGGCCCAGGCCCTGGCCGACGATCTGGCCGACCTTTATCCGCGAGACCGTATCCTGGTGGCCCAGGCCGGGGCAGCCATGGGCACCCATGTGGGACTGCGGGCGTTGGCCGTCTGTGGCCTCGTGATGGGGACGCGATCCTGAGGGAGACCCACACGCGCCCTGGCGCACCCCTGTGGCACGAAAATCGGCCGGGCGTAGGCAAACTAACACGCGAAGCGTGCCCCACGATTTACGGGAGAGACGTTCACGCGCCCCGGCGCACCCCGTAGCATGAAAATGTGCGTCCGGCGGCGACCTAACCCCCCAGCCCCCTTCCCTACGAGGGCAGGGGGAGCCTGGGGCCAAAGACTCCCCTCCCCGCGTCGGGGAGGGGTCGGGGGAGGGGTTTATTTACGAGGGAGCGTATGAGCAGCAAACTACCCCGGGTGGGCGTCGTCACCGATAGCAACGCCGACGTGCCGCTGGACTTGCGGGACCAATATGGCATCGTGGTGGCGCCGCTCACTGTGCATTTTGGGGCCGCGCAGTATCGTGATGGGATTGACATCACCGCCCGCGAGTTCTTTGCCCGGCTACGGGCTGGCGGCGTGCTCCCCACCACCTCACAGGTCTCCACCGGCGGGTGGACTGCCGCGTATCTGCAGGCTATCGAACAGGCCCAGGCCGCTGGCACGGAACTGACCGGCCTGGTGGTGATCACCATCGCCAGCAGCTTCAGCGGCACCTACAGTGCGGCGTGCGCGGCCGCCGCAGGCATGGACATCCCCATCGAGGTCATTGACTCGCAGCAGATCTCGTTAGCCACCGGCTGGCTGGTCCTGGCCGCCGCCCGGGCCGCCCAGGCGGGCCACTCCCTGGCCGACATCGCGGCCCAGCTCCGCGAGATGGTGCCCCGGATACGCCTGTGGGGAATGCTGGATAGCCTGGAGTACGTCCAGCGCGGCGGGCGGATCGGCAAGGGGTCGGCCTTGCTGGGCAACTTGTTGAACGTCAAGCCCATGCTCCAGATTCGAGAGGGAGAAGTCCTGCCCATCGGCCGGGTGCGTACACGCCAGCGCGCCTTCCAACGCCTGATCGAACTGCTGGAAGAGGAACAGCCCGTCGAGGAGTTGGGAGTCATCCACAGCGATTTCCCGGCGGCCGCCGCCGAACTGGCCGATATGGTGGCCGACCGCTGGCCCCGGGAACGTCTGCTCGTCGTCGAGATCGGCCCGGTATTGGGCACGCATCTGGGGCCGGGGGCCATCGGCCTGAGCTGCGTGAAAGCAAAACGTGATACGTAATGCGTAATGCGTAATGCGTAACGAGCGGCGCAAGCTCATGGTTCGCGAATGACGTTTGGCTCGTTACGTTATAGATTGGTGGCGTTATGCCGAGAGCATCGTCCTCACCATTCGAGAAATTGACCAAAATCCTGGCCCTGGAAGCCCAGCAAGGCTACCGGGGTCGCTCCGTGATGGGCGGCCTGGATCGCCTGGTTGAGCGCTGGGCTGGCGAAGTGGAAGATGCCGGGGGGGACCCGGAGACGGTGGCGGCCGCCCGGCGGTGGGCGGAACGCTTTGCGGGCTACATGGAGCAATCGCCGGCCGCGCGGCAAGCCGTGGTGGACGAGGCCCTGGCCTGGCTCCGCGAACAGACGTCTGAGCCGGGCCTCTCTCCGCCGGCGCCACACCCGACGCCCGCTCCTCCGCCTGCTCCACGCGCCGCGCCCAGCCTGGGTCCCGATTCGCCGGTGACGGTGATCCGAGGCGTGAGCACGGTCATGGAGAAACACCTGGCCCGGCTGGGCATCACCACCGTGCGCGACCTGCTCTACCATTTTCCCCGTCGCTACGATGACTTTAGCCAGCTCAAGTCCATCAATCAACTGGTCCCCGGGGAGGAAGTGACCATCGTGGGCACGGTCTGGGAGGTGAACACCCGGCGTTCCCGAGGCGGCATCCCCATCACCACCGTCACCCTTTCTGACGAGACGGGCATGCTCCAGGCGACCTGGTTCAACCAGCCCTATCTGGCGCGCCAGATCCAGCGTGCCCGGCAGATCGTTCTCAGCGGCAAGGTGGACCTCTACCTGGGCCGGCTGACGCTTCAGGCCCCGGCCTGGGAGCCACTGGAAAAAGACCTGATCCACACGGCCCGGATCGTGCCGGTCTACCCGCTCACGGAAGGGCTGAGCGCCCGCTGGCTGCGCCGCATCATCAAGCGCGCGCTGGACCGCTGGGCCGGGGCCATTCCCGACCACCTGCCCGCCTACCTGCGGCACCGTCAACGGCTGCTGGACCTGCCCGTGGCCCTGGGGCAGATACATTTTCCCGATAACTGGGACCGACTGGCGCAGGCTCGGCGCCGCCTGGCCTTTGACGAGCTCTTTCTCATCCAGCTCGGTGTATTGCAGCGCCGCCGGGTATCTCGAGAGTTGCCCGCCCCCGCGCTCCACGTGGACGAGCGTGTGGTGCGCGGCTTTATCCGGTCCTTGCCCTTCTCCCTCACCGGGGCGCAGGACCGGGTCCTGGGCGAGATCCTGCACGACCTGGCCCAGCCCCAACCCATGCGCCGGCTGCTGCAAGGCGATGTGGGTTCCGGCAAGACCGTGGTGGCCCTGGCGGCGGCCCTGGTGGCCATACACAACGGGATGCAGGCCGCCATCATGGCCCCCACCGAGGTGCTGGCCGAACAGCACTATCAAACAGTGCGGACGTTGCTGGGCGAGGCGCCGGTGCGGGTCGCCCTGCTCACCGGCCGGCTCAGGAATGCCGAGCGCGAGCAGGTGCGTCAGGCCATCGCCCAGGGCCAGGTAGACATCGCCATCGGCACGCACGCCCTCATCCAGGAAGGCGTGGTCTTTCCGCGCCTGGCCCTGGCCGTGGTGGACGAGCAGCACCGTTTCGGCGTGATGCAGCGCATCGCCCTCAAGGACCGGAGCGGCCTCAACCCGCACATGCTCGTGATGAGCGCCACGCCCATTCCCCGCTCCCTGGCCCTCACCATCTACGGCGACCTGGACCTGTCGGTTCTAGACGAGATGCCGGCCGGCCGCCAGCCGGTGGACACACGCTACCTGACGCCGCGCCAACGCGAGCGGGCCTACGGCTTTATCCGGGGCCAGGTGGAAAAGGGCCATCAGGCCTTCATCATCTGCCCCCTGGTGGAGGAATCCGAAAAGACCGAGGCCAAAGCCGCCGTGGAGGAATATGAACGTCTGCACAAGGAGGTCTTCCCGGACTTGCGGCTGGGCCTGCTGCACGGTCGCATGAAGTCGCAGGACAAAGAAGCCATGATGACCGCCTTCCGCGACGGCCAGTTGGACATCCTGGTGAGCACCGCCGTGGTCGAGGTAGGCATTGACGTGCCCAACGCCACGGTGATGCTGGTGGAGGGCGCAAACCGCTTTGGCCTGGCCCAGTTGCACCAGTTCCGCGGCCGGGTAGGGCGCGGCGAGGCCCGCTCCTACTGCCTGCTCCTGGCCGACGACCCCTCCGAGGAGGCCGAGGAACGGTTGCGCATCGTGGAAAGGACCCACGACGGGTTCGTGCTGGCGGAGGAAGACCTGCGGCTGCGCGGCCCCGGCGAGTTCTTTGGCACCCGGCAGAGCGGCCTGCCGGCGCGCAGCGTGCGCGTGGCCCGCATCAGCGACGTCGCCCTGCTGGAAGTGGCCCGCGAGGAGGCCGTGCAGCTTTTCGCGCGCGACCCCGGGCTGGAGCAGGCCGACCATCGCCTCCTGGCAGAGAAGGTGGCGGAGCTATGGCGCGCGCAAGCGGCCGAGATGGAATGGACCACGGAGACGATTTGAGGTGTGACAGCAGCCCTGAAGAACGTATATGAGGATTTCACCCCCGCCTGGCAACCGGGCGGTTGATGACCGGGGTTTCAAAGATCGCCCAGGTATGCTATAATACGTCGCAGGCTGAGCGCACCGCTGAAAGGCCGAGTACAGCATCGGGGTTTGCATGACTATCGCCATCTATCCAGGCTCTTTCGATCCGATCACCAATGGGCACATAGATGTCGCGCAACGCGCGGCCCGTATATTTGACAAATTGATCGTCGCCGTGTATGATGCTCCCGCCAAAGACATCGCCTTCTCCGTGGCCGAGCGCGTGGCCCTGGCCCGCCAGGCGTTGGCCCATCTGCCCAACGTAGAGGTGGAAGGATACAGCACTCTGACCGTCGAGTTTGCGGCCGACAAGGGGGCGACCGTGATGGTGCGGGGCCTGCGGACCAATGAGGACCTGGCCGCCGAATACCAGATGGCTCTGACCAACCGGCAGATCGCCCCGGACATTGACACCGTCTGTTTTATGGCCAGCCCGGCGTATTCGTTCCTCCATTCAAGCACCGTCAAAGAAGTCGCCCGGCTGGGCGGCCGCGTGGACGACCTGGTGCCCGCCCACGTCGCGCAAGCCCTGCGCCAACGCTTCCCGCGGGCGACCGCAGGGAAGAGGAGGGATTGAGATCGATATCCTGTATCTCGTGGACCGTCTGGAAAACCTGCTGAACGATGGTTGGCATCTGCCCCTGACCACCCGGACCCTCATTGATGAGCGCGCTTTCCTGGACATCATAGACCAGATGCGCATCGCCGTGCCGGAGGAGATCAAGCAAGCCCGCCGCATTTCCCAGGAACACGATCAGCTCATCGCCCAAGCCCGGGCAGACGCCGAACGGATCCTCACCGAGGCGCAGGAGCAGGCCGCGTTTCTGCTGCAAGACAGCGAGCTGCTGAAACAGGCCGAACAACGCGCCAAAGGGATCATCACCGAAGCGCAGAAACAGGCCACCGAGGTGCGCCGGGGGGCAGACGAGTACTCCCTGGAAGTGTTGCAACGGCTGGAGTCGCAACTGGAATCGCAGATCACCACCGTGCGTAAGGGCATCGAGGCCCTGCGACGTTCGAGCTGAACGGCGGCGGGCGCAGGGCGCCGATTTGGTGGATAACTCCCTGGAAATGAGGTTGGTCCCGACCCCCGGGTGGGCACGGGACGGAAGCCACTATGCAATTCAACGTGGGGCAACTGCTGGTCGGACCGGTGGGCGCCACGCGACAATATGAGCTGGACGAGGACATCACCGGCCTGGACCCGGAACTGGATCCCACCCAACGCCTGACCGGCACGGTCCACTTCCTGCACACGTCCAGGGGGGTGTTGGTTCAAGGCACGCTGGTCACCCAGGTCCGCGTGCCATGCGCGCGTTGCATGGAGGACGTGCTGGTCAAGCTGGAAATGGTGCTGGAAGAGGAGTTCCTCAGCCTGCTCAATCCGCGTACCGGCCTGCCCGCCGAGATCCCGGCAGATAGCGATGCGTTCCTCATTGACGAGCACAATATCCTGGACCTCAGTGAGGCGGTGCGGCAATACGCCTTTCTGGCATTGCCCATGCAGCCACTCTGCCGACCGGACTGCGCCGGCCTGTGCGTGCGTTGTGGTCACGACTTGAACGCCGGGCCGTGCCATTGTCCACCGACGCCATTGGACGAACGATGGGCCGCCCTGGCCCAATTGCTGAGCACATAAACCAAAAAGGAGTAGATCATCATGGGAGCAGTACCCAAGCGTAAGCTTTCTCGCCGGCGACGGGGCAACCGCCGCAGCCATCAGGCTTTGCAACCCACAGCCTTGGTGGAATGTCCGCAGTGCCACGAACTGCGTCTGCCCCACCGGGCCTGCCCGCATTGTGGGACCTATCGGGGCATGGAAGTGATGCCCGCCCAGAAAAAGTAACGACCGACCGGCGGGCTATCGCTGTGACGCGGGGGCTGGCTTGGGGCCAGCATCCCCGCGTCGCGTGTGTTGGGAGGCTCTGGTGATCCACACGGCGCTCTGCGACCTGCTGGGCATCGAACATCCCATCATCCAGGGGGGCATGGCCTGGATCGCCACGGCGGAACTGGCCGCCGCCGTCAGCGAGGCTGGCGGGCTGGGCATCATCGGGTCCGGCAGCGCGCCGGGCGCGTGGGTCCGCGATCAGATCCGCCAGGTCCGCGCGCGCACTGCCAAGCCCTTTGGCGTGAACATCCTGCTCATCTCCCCCTGCGCCGATGAGGTGTTCCGCGTGGTGCTGGAAGAGCGCGTGCCGGTGGTCACGACCGGCGCGGGCACGCCCGGCGCGTATGTCGCCGCCCTCAAGGCGGCCGGGACCCGGGTGATCCCGGTGGTCTCCTCAGTGGCCCTGGCCCGCCGGCTGGAGCGCCAGGGCGCAGACGCCTTTGTGGCCGAGGGGATGGAATCCGGCGGGCACATCGGCGACGTGAGCACCATGCCCCTGGTCCCCCAGGTGGTGGACGCAGTGCGCGTGCCGGTCATCGCCGCCGGCGGCATTGCCGACGGCCGGGGCCTGGCGGCCGCCCTGGCCCTGGGCGCGGTGGGCGTCCAGATGGGCACGCGGTTCATCTGTACCACAGAGTGCATCGCCCATCCCAACTTTAAGCGCAAGGTCCTGGAAGCTCAGGATCGGTCCACCACCGTCACCGGCTACAGCCTGGGCCACGCCGTCCGCGCCCTGCGCAACCCCATGACCCGGCAGTTCGCCCAGATGGAGCTGGATGGCATCGGCATGGCGGACCTCATCGAGTTCGGCACCGGCAAGATGCGGCTGGGGCTGATCGAGGGGGACGTGGAAAACGGCTCGCTGATGTGCGGGCAGGTGGCCGGCCTGGTGAATGACATCGTGCCGTGCCGCGTGCTCATCGAGCGCATCGTGGCCGAGGCCGAGGCGGTGATGGGTCGCTTGCCAGGGATGGTATGGCGTGATGCGTGATGCGTGTCACGCATCACGCATTATGAAATGCAGGAGCACCGGACAAATGGAGAACCATACCGCCATCGTATTCCCCGGCCAGGGCGCCCAGCAGGTGGGCATGGGCCGGGACCTGTATGAGACTTACCCAGCCGCCCGCGCCGTCTACGACGAGGCCGACGCGGCGCTGGGCTTGCCGCTGTCCCGGCTCTGCTTTGAGGGACCCAAAGAGACCCTGGACGCCACCATCAACGCCCAGCCGGCCCTGCTCGCCACCAGCATCGCGGTGCTCCGCGTCCTGGAGCCGTGGATCTCCCCGCCGCCACTCTTTTACGCCGGCCACAGCCTGGGCGAGTACACCGCCCTGGTGGCGGCCGAGGCCCTGGCCTTTGCCGACGCGGTGCGGCTGGTGCGGCGTCGGGGCGAGTGGATGGCCGCCTGTCCCCCCGGCGGCATGGCGGCCGTGTTGGGCCTGGATGACGAAACCCTGGCGCAGGTCTGTTACGAGGCATCGGAGGCGTGCGCCGCCCCGGTGGTCTGCGCGAACCTGAACGCCCCGGGTCAGGTGGTGCTGGCCGGCGCCCAGGTGGCCCTGGAAACGGCCGCCCGCTGGGCCAAAGAGCGCGGCGCGCGGCGCGTGGTGCCCCTGGCCGTGACCGTGGCCGGGCACTCCCCCCTCATGCAGGCCGCCGCCGCCGAGTTGGCGATGGCCCTGGCCCAAACCGAGATCCGCCCGGCCCGGGTGCCCGTGGTGAGCAACGTCACCGCCCGGCCCGTCACAGCACCCGACGAGATCCGCCAGGCCCTGGTCCAGCACCTCACCTCGCCACTGCGTTGGGTGGAGAGCGTGGAGTACATGTGTGCCCAGGGCGTGGCCCGCTTTATCGAGATCGGGCCGGGGAACGTGTTGGCCGGGCTGATCCACCGCATCGCCCCGGCGGTCCCGGTGACGAGCGTGGGGGATGCGCGGGCGGTGGAAGCCTGGCTGGCGCGCACCGCCTGACGCCAGACGCCGCGTGCGAGGACGGACACAACGGCCCCGGGGGATCCCCGGGGCCGTTGTGCGTTTCTGATTCTAACGGATTCTGTGGTTAGCGCCGGTCAGGCCCATTTGGAAGCCAAGAAACCCGTTTTCTGATGATTTCGCAGATGAGATCCAGGCGAGTTCCGGCTTTTCCGGCGCGATCCAGGGCGATGCTAAGAAAACGGGTTTCTGAGCAGAGCCGGACTAGAGTCGCAGATAGCTATCAGCAAAGATCACCTGGTTTTCCAACACCCGGATGGTCTTGTAGATGTCCACCTGTTCCGGATCATCCATATCCACCACGTCCGGGTTGAACGGCTCCATCGCCGCCACGTTGTCATACAGGGCCAGCAAAAGCCGCCCCACGCCGGTCGAGTCGTCGCGCTCCTCCACGATGCGGATAAACTCGTTCTGCTTCTCATCCAGCGGGTCCGCGATGGCCGTATCCAGCCCGGCGGCCATCAACATCACCAGGAAGGTGCGGTTGATGAGGCTGCGCATCTCGTGGGGCACCTGGTTGGAGATGTTGCTCAGGCCCACCGTGGTCATGCACGGGGGTTCGGTCAGGGCTTTGAATACGCGCACGGCATTCAGGGTCTCTGGCGCGTGCTCCTGCGTGCCCTTCACTGTCAGCACCAATGGGTCCAGGTACAGGTGCTCGTAGGGGATGCCATACTCGTCGGCCGCGGCGATGAGCTGCATCGCTAGCTCCACCCGGGCATCGGTGGTGGTGGGCATCCCGGTCTTGCCCAGGGTCAGGGCCACGAGCCGGGCATTGTATTTGGCCGCCAAAGGCATGGCCAGGGCGATGCGGTCTGGGTCCGCCGTGGTCGAGTTGATCATCGCCTCGATGCCCAACTCCTGGCAACGCTTCAGGCCGGCCTCGATGGCGGCCGCGTTGGTGGTGTCCAGGCTCAAGGGGATGCCGGGCACAACCTCCTGCACCACGTCAATAAGCCAGGGCATGATCTCGTGACCGTGCTTCTTCTGGGGGCCGATGTTCAGGTCCAACATGCTGGCCCCGTGGTCCACCTGGGCTTTAGCCAGCTCTTGCAAGTACCTGGCGTCACGGGCCTCCACGGCCGCCTTGACTTTGCTGGAGATGATGTGGATGTTTTCACCGATGATGTACATGGTTCTCCTCCAATATGCTTTCTGCTGATGGCTCTTGAGCGTCGGTCGTCAAACGTCATGCGTCATTTGACGTGTTGACGTTTGACGCTTTCACAAGTTCAACACTCGATTGGCGATCTCGTATGCCGCTTGCAGGGCCGGCGCGTCGGCCGGCAGCTCGATGAGGGGCCGGCCATAGCTATCGAACTCGGGCACCAGCGGGTCATCGGGGATGGTGCCGACCAGCTCAAGCCCCAGTTCCTCCGCTTTGACAGCGATGGGCGGGGGCAATGCCCCCTGAACCCGGTTCACCACCAGGCCGGCGTGGCCGACCACAGTCTTGAGTTCACGGGATAGCTCCAGCACGCGGCCGGCCGTCACCAAACCCCGCATGGACGGGTCTGAGACGATGAGCAGCCGGTCCACATCGCGCGTGGTGCGTCGGCTCAGGTGTTCCAAGCCGGCCTCGTTGTCCATGACCACGTAATCATACCCCCCGGCGATCTGGTCAATGATGACGCGGAGCATGTTATTGGCCGCGCAGTAGCAGCCCCGGCCCTCCGGCCGCCCCATGGCCAGCAAGTCGAACCCCTGGCCTTCGACGATGGCCTGGTTGATCTGGTATTCGAAATAGTCCTGTTTGCTCATGCCCGCGGGCATGGCCGCGCCCCGGCTCACCTGGGCGGCCGTCTCCTCGCGGATGTTGCCCACGCTCACTGGCTCCGGCAACCCCAACACGGTGTGCAGGTTGGTGGCCGGGTCCGCGTCAATGGCCAGGATCGCGCCCGCGTTCCGTTCGCGCAGATAACGCACGAGCAGGCCGGCCAGCGTGGTCTTGCCGGTGCCGCCTTTGCCGGCGATGGCGATGGTTACGGTCAATTCAGTCTCCCTCGGGTGGATGTAGACCCAAGGCCGCCCAGTAGCGTCGCAACAGTACGATCTGCGGGCGGTTCATACGTAGGGCTGCGGTGGTTGCACGCCCCACGGTGGTAAGACCAATCACTCGAGCGCCATCCGCGCTCCAGGTAAAGTGATCGCTCCAGACCTGGTGGTGAGGGTGAAAAAGAGAAACCTCCTCGCCACTCTCAGGATCACGAACGGTCAAACGCGCTGCTTTGTGCCGATTGCAGGTGGGGCAACTGAGACACAGGTTATCTGCTTTCGTCTCACCGCCGGCCGAACGAGGAATGATGTGCTCGATCTCGAAAGTGACCCCCATCAACGCTTCGGCGCTGCGGCAGTATGCACAACGACCAGCAGCCGTATCCAGCACAGATCGTCGTAGCTCGTCGGGGATACGGGGGGACCTCACTGGCCCGGCTCCTCCGCCTTTTGGTATAAGCCAAGCGTATACAACGCCCGGGCCTTGAGCAGTGCGACCTGGTCGGCGTCAGCGAGCAGCGCGTCTAATCTCCGTGTTTCTTCTTTTGTCAATTCTCCCTCGCGATTCTTGCGTAACAGGTCGCGCAGCTCCTCCTGGTAGTCTGGGGCCAAGATCGCATTAGCCAACACGCGCAACTCGGCCTCTCCCATCCCGCTCAGAGGTCGCAATTCCGCCTCGACGATCTCGGGGCGACGGCCATGCAAGACGAGACGTAAGCCGCGTAACAGGGTTTCCGCCAGCTCGAGCTGTGCGTCCAGAGGCAATCGCTGGGCCTCACTCGCCACTTCTGACAAGGACATTGTGGTGGCTGACATGCGAGACATTTGCTTTCCCTCCCCATCGTGGTATCGGCACTACAAATGTAGCATAAATACCACACCAGGTCAAGGCCCGGCCCGTGCTTGACCCCGCTCAGTCCCTGGTCGCCTGCAACGCCCGTCTCACCGAGGGGAACGACGCCTCGTCGGTGTGGGGCAGGAACATGGCCGACATGAACTCCTCGTAGAACCTGTTGTCGGCCGAAAGCTCCAGGTAAGTCATCTTTTTCGCGATCTCGATCACCTGACGGCGCATGTCCGGGCACAGCAGGGCGGTATACGCCCCCAGAGCCGAGGTGTTGCCCAGATACCGGAACCGGTCCCACGGCATGTCCGGCAGCAACCCGATCTGGATGGCCTTCTCGATGTTGATGTACCGGCCAAAGGACCCTCCGATGAGCATCTCCTCCACGTCTGCCAGGTTAATGCCCACGCTGCGCACCAGCACTGAAAAGCCGGCATAGATGGCAGCTTTGGTGCGGATCAGGTTCTCGACGTCCACCTCGCTCAGGACGATGTCTTGCTCAATGCCGGTCTCGTCGGCCCAGGCGATGACGAACTCGCTGCCGTGCCGGCCGACCCGCACCCGGGGTGTGGGCAGGTCCCGCCGGATCTTGCCCCGCTTGTCCACCACGCCGGTGATGAACATCTCGGCCAACAGCGAGATCATCCCGCTGCCGCAGATGCCCCGGGGCGGCGCATTGCCGATGGTCTGGTAGCGCACCTCATAGCTCTGGGGATTGATCCACACATCCTCGATGGCGCCGGCCGTGGCGCGCATTCCATAGCGCACGCCGGCGCCCTCAAAGGCCGGCCCGGCCGAGCACGCGCAACAGATCAGCCAATCGTTGTTCCCCAGCACGATCTCGCCATTGGTGCCCACATCAATGAACAACGTGAGCTTGTCGGTCTGGAACAGCCGCGAGGAGAGAACGCCGGCCGAGATGTCCCCCCCCACATAGGCCCCCACGCCGGGCATACAGTCAATGGTGGCGTGGGGATTGATGGGGATGCCCAGCTCGCTGGCCCGGACCGGCGGGGGCAGGTTGATGGTGGGGATATATGGCTCCACCCGGATGTACAGCGGGTCCAACCCCAGGAACAGGTGGATCATGGTGGTATTGCCCGCCACCACCATCTCGTTGATCTCCTGGAGATCAATGCGATTGCGGGCGGCCAGCTCCGCCAACAGCTCGTTGATGGTCTTGATGACCAGCCGCTGCAGGTGCTGGAGGCCATCGCCCTTTTGGGAATAGACGATGCGACTGATCACGTCCTCGCCGCAGGAGATCTGGGCGTTGTAGGCGGCGGCGATGTCCATGACCTCCGCCGTGAGCAGGTCTGTCAGGTAGATGGTCACAGTGGTGGTGCCAATATCTACGGCCACGCCGTAAGAGGTGGCCGTGTGATCGCCGGGCAGTACGCCGATGAGGCGCGGGGGCCAATCCGGCAGGCCCCAGGATTGGCCTTCCAGCACGGCCGTCACCGCCCAATCCGCCTCGCGCAACGTGCGGGCCAGGCCCTTGAGCACCGGCAGTTCCACGATCACGTCAGGGATGCCATACTGGAGGTTCAGCGCGCGCTTGAGCCGGTCCACGTCGTTGGTGTTGTCCGCCAGCGACGGCGGCTCCATCTGCACAAAGCACTTCTGGATCGCCGGCCGACTTTGCCAGTCACAGACCACGGGCAGGGCGATCTTTTCGGCCTTGGCCTCCACCGTGATCTGGCGGACGGCCTCTTCACGGGTGGGGACGACGGCGACCACGTTGCCTTTGATGACCGTCTGGCAGGCCAGGGCATACCCCTTCTCGACGTCCGCCGAGGAGAGGTGGACGTTGGGCTGGCGCGCCACTTCGCCGTATTCGATCTGCACCTGGCAACGTCCGCACCGGCCCTGGCCGCCGCAGGGCATGTCCAGGTCCAGGCCGGCCTTCACCGCCGCGTCAGACAACAGCGTGCCGACCTCTACCTCGATCACGCGCCCGCTGGGTTTAAAGACAACGATGGCCTTTTCAATCATTGCGGATTGCGGATTTACCCTGTTGCGCTCCGCCATCTACAACCCAAAGACAGCGAAGCAGGGATCGGAACCCCGCTCCCTGCCTCGCGGATAGGGTGCTAAGTCCAGACGTTTCTGAGGTAACTGGTGATGTCCACGGCCTCGCGCGGGCCTACGCGGATCTCCCAGCCGGGTAGCTCCTCCTCCAGTTCGCCGGAGATGGTCGCCACAAAGCCGGGGATGACGATCTTTTTGTGGCTGAGCCTGTCCGTCACGCCGAATTGCTTCACGGTCTTGGCGATCTTTTCGGCATCGAACTTGCCGGCGGCCCAGGCGGTGAGCACGCTCATGCCCTCGCTGTCGCAGATGAGCAGCCAGGAGGGCACGCCACTGGCCTCCACCTCGCCGGCCACGCTAAAGTAGGTCAGCGAGAAGTTGGTGGTGACCAGCAACGGCGATTCCGCCTTGGGGCTGCCGATCTCGTAGACGCCGGGGCTGACCTGGATCGGTTTCTGCGGGTCAGTATAGATGTTCAGCCGCAGCGTGAGCAAGGGATAGACGGTGGCCGGGTCAAAATGATCCAGCACGATGATGCCGCCGTACTTGGCGACGAACTCGGCGGCCAGGACGGCCTCCTCGTCCGCGTCTTCGGCGCCCTCACCGGGGAAGGTGATGATGGGAAAGCCCAGCAGGCGAAAGTTCTTTTTCAGCGCCAGCCGACGGAGCTGCGTGAGCACGGCCAGGCTGTCGGCCAGGCCCCGGGTGCCGGGGTCCAGCACGATGTCCTGCACGCCCGCATTGCCCACTTTTTCCGACAGGGCGGCCAGGTCGTCCAGGTTATTCGCCTGGATGGCCAGGGGGGCCGGGTGCTTCTTGGCCAGCTCGGCCATGGCCTCCCAATTATCGGCGGTGGCAGCATAGATGAGGGGGCGCTGCCCGGCCTTGGCCAGGGCCGCCGCCATGGCCTGGGGATTCTGGGACATGAGCACCAGGGGCCAGTCGGCCACGCTGCGCACGGCCTCCACCGCCGCCGCGAACCGGGCCGGATCGCCGCTGGCATTCTCCACGGCAAAGCCATCCAGGGTCAGGGTCAACCCCACGCGCTCCACGCTGTAACCAGATACGGCCTGCGCCAGCTTGCCGATCTCGTCAGGCGGAAGCGTGTCCTTGACGCGGACCACCAGGCCCGGCGGGTTATAAAACGTCTTGTCATGACGGAACAGCACGGTCTCGTTCCCCACGGCGATCTTTTTCGCGTCGCTGCCCACGGTGACCAGGCGGATCGGCGGGGCGGCGGAAGCCGCCAGTTGCTCCTTGGCCTCGTCTGACACGTAGGGGCAGGCGGATAGCTCCACCCCCTTCTGGCTCAACTTCATGGCAAAAGCCAGGCAGGTGGGGAATCCGCACTCCTTGCAGTTGGTTTTCGGTAACAGCTTGTAGATTTCCAGACCTGATAGGCCCATGAACGATGCTCCTTTCACTATCCGAACTTGTACACCTTGCGGATGGCCTTTTTCACTTCCCAGGTGCACTCCAGGCCGGCCGGGAACTCCACCAGGTCGCCGGCGGTGATCTCGACGTCACCGGCGGCGGTGTGAATGACCACGTGGCCGTCTTTGATGTACGCGGTCTCGGTATCGTCGTATGTCCAATCGAACGTGCTGGCCTCACAGGACCAGGGCGCCCACCGTTCCACGCCCAGCTCGGCCAGCTTTTCCGGGGTGGCCTTTTCCACCTTGATGCCGGGGGCTTCTGCCATGTTGACCTCCTCGCGTCAGGCGTCATCCGTCAAACGTCAGGCGTCAGACGTTGGACCACTCTCAATCACAAGTTGACGTTTTGACGTTTGACGTTTTGACGTTTCACTTCGTCATGAGCTTGTCAATGGTACGCTTGACCACCCGGACCGAATCGGGGTGGCGCAGCACCAGGATGTCGGCGCCGCTCTGGAGCAGGGTGGTGGCGGTGACGATCTCCCAGGTGCGGGCGCGCGTGGCCCAGTCACCCCAGGCGGCGGGCACGCCCTCACCCACCTTGGACTCTTTGGCCCGCCAGGCCTCGTGACCCACGAAGCAGATCATGGGCTGCTGCGTCATGCTGTCACCCATGAAGGCGGCCAGGCGCAGGCGCTCCATCACCGAGTAGGTGTATTCCAGGCCATAGCCCAATGCGCCGGTGGTGGGGTCCATCAGCACCCGGTCCAGGCCCAGGCCCACGTCGCTGATGAGGATGTTGAGCTGCTTGGCCAGGTTCACGTCAATGGGGCTGCTGCCGATGACCACGTGTCCATGGGCCAGGGCGGCCGCCACGATGGTGCGATAGTTCTTGTCCTCGCACAGGCCCATGGCGATCCGCTCGCCCTTGGCCGCCTCGGCCACGGCCACCAGCACGTCATTGTCCTTGTCCGGCTGGCCTGGCCCCCGCACGATGAGCGGGACGCCCACAGCGCCCAGCACCTTCTTAATGGTCTGGGCCGCGTCGGCGGGGGAAGCGTTCTGGGCATCCGGGTGCGTGCTGACCAACGTCACCTGGATCAGGTCTGCGCCGGCAGCCACCGCGGCTTTGGCCCAGGCCGCCGGGTCGTCCAACACGTCGCCCCAGGCCTGCTGCAACAGCGGGGACCAGTCATCCGGCCGTTGGTCATAGATCTCCACGGCCACCACCGGGCGGTGCGGCATCTCGCCCTCAAAATGCAAAAAAGGCAGCCCCGTCTCGCCGCCCACGGTGACGGTATGGGTACGGGTCCCCCCGTCCGCTGCCGTAGCGCCCAGGGTCACCTCCCGTACCTTGCCTTTGCTCTTCTCAACCGGAATCTCTACTGTTGGCATATTCTACTCCTTGAACAGATTGCGGATTGCAGATTGCGGATTGCAGATTGCAGATTGCAATTTGCAATTTGCAATTTGCAATTTGCAATCTGCAATCTGCTATTTTCTACCCCATGTACCAGACCCATTTGGAGCCGCGCATCTCCCGGATCACGTCGGTAGTGGAGAGCACCCCCACGGGCTGCTGGCCCTCTGGAGACTCTTCCACCACCAGCAGGCGGCGAATGTTTTGCTCCAACATCAGCTTCACCGCTTCAGAAACCGGCGTGTCCGGCGTCACGGCCACGACAGAGGGCGTCATGATGTCCTCGGCTGTTTTGCCCTCCAGATCCTGACCGTAGAGACGCAGGACATCCATGTGCGAGATGATGCCGTCTATCTTGCCGGCCTCCATCACAATGATGGCGTGCACATCGGTGTCAGCCATCACGCGCACGCACTCGGCGAGCGCGGTGGTGTCCTTGCAGGTGATCACGCCCTTGTGCATGATGTCCTTGACTTTTTTTTCTTCTGCCATATCCCCTCCTTTCGCAAGTGGGGGCGGGACAGCCAGGTGCCAGGCTGCCCCGCCCCCGCTGCGCGATCAGGCTAGAATATCGGGTCCATGGTCAGGGCCGGGTGGCCTTTCTCTTCCAAGAAAGGCAGCAGGCCCTCCACGTCGGTGCAGATGGTCTCGTCGGCGATCTTGGAGATGAGGTCCGGGTCGCCCTCGCGCTCGGCCACGGCCTTTAGCTCTTCGGCCATGCTCTCCTTGAGGAAAGAGGACATCCAGACCACGCGCTTGAAGCCGCCCTCGGCCGGCATGAACTTTTTGGAGGTGAGGTAGTACTTGCCCACGCCCATGACGCCGGGGGTCTGCAGGCCGCCGCCGGCGGTGCCGGCCAGCGTGGAGAAGGTCATGCCGCAGGGAGTCATGCTGGGGTCCTCGCGGCTCACCACCATGACGCCGTTGGCCTCCGGGATGAGCATGACGATGCACTCGAAGCAGCCGCAGGCGGTCATGGGCGCATCCATGATGGAGTACATGGTCACGCGCTGCACCGACTGCTGGCTGTGCTGGTAGACGAACTCGTTGGGGCCGGTGAACTCGCCCTTGACCGGGTCCAGACAGGTGCCCTTGGGGATGGGCTGGTTGGGGCCGGTGGGGTTGATCTCCTTGGCCGCCCGGCAGTCCAGCCAGTTATAGGCCCCGCACAGGCCCAGGCGCTCCGGGCTGACCACACAGACGTGCGTCGGTGCGAAGCTCTGGCACAGGGTGCAGGAGTAGAACGTGTCCACCCCTTCGTCGGTGAGGCCGGCCAGGCGCTCGTTGCGTTCCTGGAAGGCCGCGCGGGCTTCTTCCAGCAGGCTCGCCATCCGGTCCGGGTCTGTGATCAGGGTCACCTGCGCCTTGTCCATGATCGTCCCGAACATCTCGTGCAGCCGGGCGTACAGGATCTCGCCAAAGTGCTTCAGCCGGAATCCCTTCTCAAAGGCCACCTTGCTGATGCGCAGCCAGACGATGTCCCGCTGGCCGATGTGCTGGACGCCGGACGCGCCGTTGAGGAAATAGTGGATCTGGCGTTCCAGGATCGGCTCAAAGTCCTTCTGCATCTTGCGGCCGGCCACCTCCACCAGGATGCCCAGGTCCATGGCCGCGCCTTCTTCCACGGCATCAATGTCCGGGCCGATGAGCGTGATCTTGTGGTCCTCCACCTCGTCCATGTCGCGCAGGCGCAGGTACTCGACGCACCGGCTCTTCTTGCCGCCGAACTCCACCCGCATGTCTTCGCGGCGGACGCGCTCGCCCTCAAAGGCCGAGCCATAGGGGACCGGGATGGGGATCTCGGTGATCTTGATCTTGACGCCGCGCACCTCGATGCAGCGCTGGACCAGCCGCTCGGCGCGCTCCAGGTCATCTTTGCCCTCGATCTGGTCAAAGGGCATGGGGACGACGTGCTCATACTGGGTGACGCCGGTGGGGTAGATGGGCGGGATGGCCGTGTCGGCGATGGTGGGAAAGCCGTAGGAGATGGCCCCGGCCGCCGCCGCGTACTTCAGGTCATCCACCTCGCCCAGGGCCAGCACGAAGGCAAAGACGCGGTACTTGTTGTAGAGCAGGATCTCGCGGGCCTGACCGCCCTTCATGCCGCCGAAGGTCAGCGCCGAGCGGGTGGCGAATCCGATGGCGTAGATGGCCGAGATGGTGTCCAGGCCAAAGGGCACGGTGAACGTGTCGTACCCCAGTTGAACACCCTCTTCCATCAGTTGATGGATGATGCTGCGACCGTTGACGTTGCCGCAGAGAAAGATCAAGATACCGCGACGTTGCAGCTCCTGGACGATCTTGACCGCCACCTCGTTGCTCTTGGCGCAACCCACGATGGCGGCAAAGCCGGGCATCCGCCCATCCACAAGCTGGATGCCCCACGAGCGCAATTGCACGTCGTCAATGGGGCCATTCAGTCGCTTGTTGGTCTGCCCCGCAAACTCTGGCGAGGTAAAGCTGGACGTAGCCTGATAGGTATAGTCTCCCCAGTCAATGGGGGTCGGCTCCAGGCCCCGCACGAAGCGGATGCCCTCGATGGTCTCGGCCGCGAACAGGGTGGCGATGCCGGCATCCAGGGTTTCACCCAGGTAGGGCAACCACAGGTGGTCGCCGGGGTCTGGATGCAGCAGGCTCCTGGCGTGCTCCACCACCGGCGGCAGATCGCCCAACGTCTCCACCTTGTGGCCCATGAGGCCCAGGATGGTGGGCAGATAATAGGCCGTGTTGGGAAAAGCCACCTTTTGCGCCGGCCCGAACTCGGCCAGGGCGGCCTGGAGCATCTCGTCGGCTTCCCGAACCAAACCACGGGCGCCGCGATGCACGGCGCTGGCGATGTATTTGGACATGCTAGACTACCTCCATTGTGGCGGGCGCAAAGACCGGCGCGCTGTACCCCATCAGCTCGTCCCAGGTGACGGTGTCTTTCTTGAACCGATCCGGGTCCCACGGCACCAGCTTGAGCGCCTCACGCTTCTTGTCAATGTGCGCCAGTGCCCGGCGCAGCATTTCGTCCGGGTCCTCCACGAACTCGAGCTTGCCGCCCACCATCTTTTCCCATTCCTCGGTGATAAAGCGGTTCACCTCGCTGGATGCGCCGACCGGGTTGCCCACGCCCATGATGACGTAGGCGCCGGAGGCCACAAAGTAGGTGGCGATGCTCAGGGCCTTCTCGCTCATCCACTCTGGGGCCAGGCCCACGGCCGGCAGGTCGTCAATGTCCTGGCCCAGGCCGCCCTCGGTCGCCATCTCGGTGAGGATGGTGAGGATGCGGGTGTTGTCCACGCAGGAGCCCAGGTGGAGCACCGGCGGCATGCCCACGGTCTCGCAGACCTCGCGCAGGCCGTGGCCGGCGGCGGCCAGGGCCTCGGGGGTCAACATGCCATATTTGCCGGCGCACAGCGCGCCGCAGCCGGTCATCACCACCAGCACGTCGTTCTCGATGAACTTTTTCACCAGATAGGCGTGGATCGAGTCGTGGCAGGTGCGGGGGTTGTTGCAGCCCACGATGCCCACCGCGCCCCGGATGCGGCCCTGGATGATGGCGTCGTTCAGAGGGCGGAAGGAAGCGCGATAGACGCCGCCGAGCATGTAGCGGATGTACTCGTGGCTAAAGCCGGCCACCATGCCCTCGCGGATCTCCGGGATGCGGGTCTCGCCCCGGTTGGGGAAATTGTCGCAGGCCCGTTTGACGATCTCCTTGGCGATGTCCATCGCATGGTGCTCATCGAACTCGATGTGTGTGGCCCCGGTGATGTGCACCTTGGGCGAGGTGGTGATGATCTCGGTGTGGAATTGCTCGGCCAGAGGGACCAGGGCCTGAAAGATGCACTGGATGTCCACGACCATGGCCTCCACGGCCCCGGTCATGACCGCCAGCTCCTGGCTGAGAAAGTTGCCGGCGCTGGCGATGCCCTGGCGCATGAGGATCTCGTTGGCCGTGCAGCAGATGCCGGCCAGGTTGATGCCTTTGGCCCCCTTGCTCCTGGCGTATTCGATCATTTCGGGGGACTGGGCAGCCGCCACGATCATCATGCTCAGGGTCGGCTCGTGGCCGTGGACGATGATGTTCACCTCGTCCTCGCTGAGCACACCCAGGTTGATGCGCGTGGTGCCGGGGCTGGGCGTGCCAAAGAGAATGTCTGAGATGTCGGTGGAGAGCATGGAGCCGGCCCAGCCGTCGCCCAGGGCGCAGCGCAGCGCGTGGGTGAGCAGACTGCGCACGTCCTGGTCGTCGCCGATGTGGGTGCGGCCCAGGGCCTCCACGATCTCGCGGTCAATGGCGCGGGGCACGATGTCCAGATCGCGCCAGATCTTCTGGCGTTTGGGGGTGGCGCGGGTGGTGTAGGATACCTCTGTAGCGCCTTGCTGCCCGAAATCCTTCAGGGCTTGCAGGGCCACGTCGCGGGCAATGTCTTCCTTGCTGCGGCCTTGGGTGGGGATGCCCATGTAGCCGGCCACGGCGTGGAGCTTTTTCACGTCGGTGATCTGGTAGCTGGGCGCCTCGCCGTTGGCTACAGCCAGCAGGGTAAAGGCCATATCGCGCCCGTGGTCCGAGTGGGAGGCGGCCCCGGCGGCGATGGCACGCAGCAGGTTGCGGGCGGCGATGGTGCCCAGGGTGGCGCCACAGATGCCGGTCTTGCTCTCCGCGTCCTTGCCGGTGAGGCGACACGGTCCCATAAAGCAGTTCTTACAGCACGCGCTTTCCCGCCCGATGGGGCAGGGTTTCATCTCGGCCGCCCGGCTAAACGCGGTGCCGATCTCTTCTTCCTCGCAGATCAACAGCATCCTGGCGGCCGCCGGGTCTATGGTGCGTTTCTCCTCGGTCATGAGTGTCTCCTGTGTTCTAGTGCGTATTGCGTATTGCGTATTCCGTTACGCAATACGCAGTACGCAATACGTAATACGCCATACGTCCTAGTATTTCCGAAAGTCGCCGGACATGGTCAGGTCCGCCATGTTGGTGGTGGTGACCCGGTCCGCGATGGCGGCCCACTCGCGGGCCTTGCGCCAGATAAAGCCGGTCTCCGAGGCTTTTTCCTCCGCGCCCACCGGGTAGCCGGCCTGGGCCAATGCGCCCTCGATGGTGGCGAGGTCCACCTGACCTGGATCATACGCCAGCGTCACCGTCTTGTTCTTTGAGCTGGCAACCACATCTCCGACGCCGGTCATGCCCGTGAGCAGGCGACGCACCGTCAATACGTGGTGATCGGCCCACATGGTGGGGACCGGCAAGGTTACTGATTCCATTCGTTCCTCCTCTGGCTGGTTACAAGCAGCGGCTGGATGGTGTCGGTCATCCGCTTCAGGTTAATGGTGGGCAGCCTGAGGCCGCCCTGCCGAGATCGCCCGATTTGCGAAACCGCAGGGGAAGGCCACGCCCACCCCTGCGGTTTGCCTCGCCGAGTATGAGAGCCTGACCGGGGGCAAAGAGCGAACTTAGAAGAGGCCCTTCACCTTGCCGGTCTCCAGGTCAATGTCCACGTCCACGAAAGCGGGGCGGCTGGGCAGGCCGGGCATGGTGCGCATGGCCCCGCACAGCGGGTAGAGGAACCCGGCCCCGGCGCTGGCCCGGATGTCGCGGATGGGCAGGGTCCAGCCGCGCGGCGCGCCCTTGAGCGTGGGGTCGTGGCTGAACGAGAGATGCGTCTTGGCCATGTTGATGGGCAGGCCGCCCAAGCCCCACTGGGTGAAGAGCTTGATCTTGGCCTGCGCCTCCGGCGCAAAGTCCACGCCGTCGGCCCGATAGATCTCGCGGGCGATGGTCTCGATCTTTTGCTGGATGGTCATGTCATCCGGGTACAGGAAGCGGAAACCGTTCGGCTTCTCACAGGCGGCCACCACGGCGCGCGCCAAATCCGCCCCGCCTTCGCCGCCCCTGGCCCAGACCTCCGAGATCACCGCATCCTCAGCCCCGGCCTTGACGGCCGCCTCGCGGATGATCTCCAGCTCCGCTGGCGTGTCTGAGGTAAAGGTATTCACGGCCACCACCACCGGCACGCCGAACTTGCGGGCGTTCTCGATGTGCTGGACCAGGTTGGGCAGGCCGGCCCGGAGCAGCTCCAGGTTCTCGCGGGTGTACGCCTCGTGGAGCGGGCGGCCGGGCACCACCTTGGGACCGCCGCCGTGCATCTTGAGGGCGCGGACCGAGGCCACGATGACCACGCAGTTGGGCACCAGGCCGCTCATGCGACACTTGATGTCCATGAACTTTTCCATGCCACAGTCCGCGCCAAAGCCGCTCTCCGTCACCACGTAATCCGCCAGCTTGAGGGCGATCTGGTCGGCGATGATCGAGTTGTTGCCGTGGGCGATGTTGGCGAATGGCCCGGCGTGGACAAAGGCCGGGGTGTTCTCCAACGTCTGCATCAGGTTGGGCATGAGGGCATCCTTCATCAGGACGGTCATCGCCCCGGCCACCCGCAGGTCCTCGGCCGTGAGGGGATTGCCCGCCTTATCCACACCCCAGATGATGCGCCCCAGTCGCTTGCGCAGGTCGCGCAGGCCCTCGTAACCGTCCACCAGGGCCAGAATGGCCATCACCTCCGAGGCCACGGTGATGTCATAGCCGCTCTGGCGTGGGCGACCATCGTTCTCAGTGCCCAGGCCGATGATCACGTTGCGCAGGGCGCTGTCATTCACGTCCACCACGCGGTTCCACATGATCCCATACGGGTCAATGTTCAGACGGCGGATCTCGGGAGCCACCTTCCGGAGCTGCTCGTCCGAATAGCGATCCTCGAACATGATGCGGGCGTCAATGGCGGCCGCCAGCAGGTTGTGTGCCGCACCGACCGCGTGGATGTCTCCGGTGAGGTGCAGGTTAAAATCCTCCATCGGCACGACCTGGGAGTAGCCGCCGCCGGCCGCGCCGCCCTTGATGCCAAAGGTGGGACCCATAGATGGCTGGCGGATGCAGGTGATAACTTTCTTGCCGATATAACCCAGGCCCTGCGACACACCAATGGTGGTCACGGTTTTGCCCTCACCCAGTGGGGTGGGGGTGATGGCCGTCACGTCAATGTATTTGGCGTTGGGCCGGTCCTTTAAACGCTGGAGGACGTCCAGGTGCACTTTGGCCTTCCATTTGCCAAAAAAGTCCAGATCGTCCTCCGTTAGCCCGACGGATCGGGCAATTTCAATGATGGGTTTTAGCGTTGCTGCTTGGGCGATTTCGATGTCGCTAGGTACTTCCGGCATGTTGGTTTTTTCCTCCTCTGTTGTGATGAATGATGGATGGGCTGAAAACGACGCCATCGTGTACGGCTACGCCATTGTATGCGCCTGAGATACGAGGGGGATTGTGCTTTTTTTCACACACAGCGGCTACAACAGGCTAAATCTTACCATAGCCGGTAGGGGTTGTCAAGGCCCGCATATCCAGCGGGCCGGGCACGAAAAAACACCTCGCCGATGGGGGCGAGGTGTTGCGCGGTGCTCACGCCGGGTCGCTGTCACCGCGCCCCGGCGGGGAGTCTATGCTGATCCCACGTTCCTGCAGGCGAATCTTGATGCGCTGGGTCAAGCCCAGGGGATTGAAGGGCTTGGTCAGGTAGTCGTCGGCCCCGGCCTCCCAGCCGGCCAGCATGTCCTCATCCGTGGTCTTGGCGGTGAGCAAGATGATCGGGATGTCGGCCGTGCGCGTCGCCCGCTTTAAACGCCGACACACCTCCACGCCATCCAGGGAGGGCATCATGATGTCCAGCAAGATCAGGTCCGGTCTCTCAGATTCCGCCTTGGCCAGGGCTTCCTCGCCATCGCAGGCTTCGATCACCTCCATGCCCTCGTAGCGCAGGTTCACGGCGATGATCTGCACCACGTTTTTGTCGTCATCCACGACCAGGATTTTGGGCTTGGGCATCCGCAGACCTCCCGACTGTGAGCGAGCTTCGGTCATTGGTCCTGGTTGCCATCTCCCCGCCATCTGCAGTGTATCCCAGACCGTGCGCAGCTCGTTCCGAACACATTGTATCAGGAACGCCGCCATTGCGCAATAGGAACAAAGTACCATTCACTGTGCCGGATTTCACATGATACACCTTGCACGGTGGGCGCCCGGCGCGGGTTTTAACCCGCGCCGGGCAGTAACCGCAACTATCGTATTACCCGGCGACATTTGCGCGATCCGCGAATCCACGCGAATCTTTGCCAATCGAAACCATTTGTGTAGATTCGTGAAGATTCGTGGATCCGCGTTTGGTTGCGGCCGGCGACCGCGCTATGTCTTGGTCACCACGTTCAACGAGGGGAGCAGGATGTGCGGCAGCCAGACGCCGCCGTAGACCCAGGCGCCCTCGCGGCTGAGGGCCTGAACGTGTTGCAAGTCCTGGTAGACGTTGCCGGCGATGGAGACGTCCTTGACCCGGCCAATCACCTCGCCGCCCTCCACCACATAGGCCAGGCCCAAGGGGTTGGAATAGGCCCCGCTGAGCACGTTGCCCTGGCCCAGGCCCAGGACGCTCTCGACCAGCAAGCCGCGCCCCATGTGGGCCAGGATGTCGGCCAGAGACGATGTGCCGGCCTGCACGAGCGTGTTCGTGGGCGCCGGCGCGGGGGGGCTAAAGATGCCTCGCGCGCCATGCCCGGTGCTCGCCACCCCCGGACCGCTCAGGGCCGCCGTCTTGAGGTCATACAAAAAGCCCCGCAAGATGCCGTTCTCAATGAGCACGTGCCGGCGGTGAGGCACACCCTCCGCATCGTGGCTGGCGCTGCCGGGCCGGCCGTCCAGCGTGCCGTCATCTATGATGGTCAGTTGGGCATCCAAGAGCTTTTCGCCCAGGCGGCCGGCGATAGGGGATGCGCCCATCAAGACGTTTTTGCCATTCAGGCCGGCGCTCAGGGGGATGAGCAGCGCCACGCTCCCACGGGGCGAGAACAGCACCGGCATCGGCCCGCCGGCCAGCGTCGCATCACGCCGGGCCAGCGTCAGGCGGTGGGCAATGTCGCGGGCAAAATCCAGTGGCGTATCGCCGGCCGCCAGGTTCGCCGTGGCGAAATAGTCAAAGATGATGAGGATGTCGTCCTGACGGACGCGCTCGGCCGAGACGGTCATGCTGAACGTGGAACGCTCGTCGCCGACGCGGGTCCCGGCCGTGTTTGCCAACTCCCATTGCCCCACGGTGCGCTCCAGGTCCAGGTCCACGTGGATCTCTGGTTCAGCCTGGCGGATGACGTCAATCACCTCGCGGCCCAGGTCCACCAGATCGGCGATGGTCAGGCGGGACAGTTCCGCATCATAGACCTGCACGACGGGGCCGGGCTGAGGGCCAGGGAAGTGGAGGGATACCTGGTCGCCATATTGGGCGGAGGCCAGGGCGTTTGCCACCAGTTGGGCCTGGGCCTCTGCGCCGCTGGCCGTGGTGCCGGCAAAGCCCAGCCGGCCATTCACCAGCACGCGCAACGAGGCCCCGCTGCTCTCGTTCACCTCCGCCGAACGCAGCTCATTGGCCTTGAAGCCCACGGTGGTCGTCTCCTCGCGGATGGTATAGACTTCGGCCTGATCCACGCGGCCGGTCATCAGATCGAACCGGGTCATGGTTTGCTCCTTATGGGGAATAGGGTGAGGGGCTATCGCCCGCCGATGATCACGTCACGGATACGGATGTGCGGCGCGCCGATGCCGACGGGCAGGCCGCCGCCCTGGCCCTTGCCACAACTGCCGCCGCCCAGCCATTGGAAGTCGTTGCCCACGGCCTCGACGTTCGCCAGGGTGGCAAAGAGGTTGCCGCTCAAGACCACGTCGCGCACCAGCTCGGCCAGTTCGCCATTGCGGATCATATAGGCATAGCCCGCGCTGAAGGAAAAGTTCTCCAGGGCCGTCTGGCCGCCGTAGGCATCGCAGGCGTAGACGCCCCGGTCTATATCGCGGATCATGTCCTGGAACGGGGTCTCGCCCGCCTCGATGAAGGTGTTGGTCATGCGGACGATGGGTGGGTAGCGGTAGCCGGTGGCGCGGGCGTTGCCGGTGGGCCGTTCGCCCATGCGCGCGGCCGTCTCCCGGGAATGGAGCCGCCCCACCAGGATGCCCTCTTTGATGAGGTCCGTCCGGCCGGTGGGGGTGCCTTCGTCATCGTAGGGGTGCGAGCCACGCTGGCCCGGCAGGCTGCCATCGTCGGCGATGGTGAGGATGTCTGGCCCGAATCGGCGCCCCAGCACCATCATCTCCCGGGCACGGGGGTTGGCGTAGACAAAGTCCGCCTCGCTCAGGTGACCAAACGCCTCGTGAGCAAAGACGCCGGCCAGCCGGGGGTTCAGCACCACGGTGTACCGCCCCCCTTCCACCGGCCGGGCCGCGAGCAGGTCCACGGCCCGTTGGGCGGCGGTGAGGGCCTTCTCTTCCAGCCCCAGCGCCACTTCAAAGCCGGCGGGACGCGCCCAGACCTCATAGGCCTGTTGGACATCGTCATCCTGCCGGGCCACCGCCGCCAGGAATATCGCCACCATGGGGCGCTCTTCCTCGATGTATGTGCCTTGCGAGTTGGCGTAGGTTAACCGGGTAAAGGAGTCATTATAGCTCACCTGGGTGTCCTGGATGCGCTCGTGGTGCGTCAGGATGAGGTCGTTGTAGCGGGCGGCCAGCTCCTTTTTCTCCGCCAGGGAGACGCCCCGGAAGTCTTGCGGCAAGGGCACGGTCACGTGGGCCTGGGCCACCGGCACGGGGGCCAGTTCGATGCGCTCGCCCTCCCTGCGGGCGGCCCGGGCACACTGAGTGGCCTCCTCCACGCGCCGGGGCAAATCAGACAGGTCGTTGAAGGTGGCGATGCCCCAGCCGCCATCATAGCACAAGGCCCGCACGATGCCGCCCACATCGGTCAGCACGTCGGCCGTCTCCAGGTGCGGCCCCCGATAGGCCACCCGGGTCGCCTCGCGGTGCTCCAGACGGATCTCGGTATAGTCGGCCCGGCTGGTCCGCAGGGCAGCAAAGATGCGATCATGCATGGTTCCCTCCGTAAACTGTGATAGATTCAGCCGATCTCGCGCACCTGAAAGATGCGCACCGGCTCGCGGAAGCCTTTGGCCCGGATCGGCCGCAGCCGACGGACCTTGAGCGTCGGGCTGGTCGCCAGGTAGGTGCGTTCGTCAATGTAAATCTCGCCACCCCGGGCCAGCTTGCTGAGCCGGGCGGCCAGGTTCACCGGCGGCCCGATGGCGGTGTATTCCACCCGTTTGGCAGAGCCGATGTTGCCCACCACCACCTCGCCGGTGCAGATGCCGACCCCCAGCCCGACCGGCCCACTGGCCGTGGGGCCGAGCTGCCACGTCGCCGCCAAGCGGGCGAACGTGGCCTGCATCTCCAGGCTCACGCGCACCGCCCGCATGACATCGTCCAGCCCCGGATCATCCTGGTGCGAGACCGGCGCGCCAAAGATAGCCAGGATGCTGTCGCCCATGAACTTGTCCACGGTGCCCTCGTAGCGGAACACGATGTCGGTCATGGCCGCGAAATAGTCGTTCAGGATGCGCACCATGGCCTCAGAGCGCAGTTGCTCGATGAGGGGGGTGGAGTTACGCAAGTCAGCCATGAGGATGGTGGCGGTCTGGCGTTGGCCGCCCACCCGCAGCCTCAGCCGGCCATCCAACAGCATGTCCACCACCTGGGGGGCCATGAACTGCTCGAAAAGGCCCCGGATGCGGTATTGCTCTTGCTGGTGAGCCAGAGAGCAGGCCAGGAGCCGGGCCTGGCGCAGCCGCACCACCGCATTGTCCACGATGCTCTCCAACAAGGCGACGTCCGCCCCGGTGTAGGGCTGGCCGGAGAGCCGCTCCCCCAGCCCCACACCGCCGATGGTCTCTTCATCCACCTGGAACGGCACCCAGGCTTGTATCCCCGTGGCCCGCAACCAGCGCACAAAGCTGGCGTCCTCATCTGCGCCCGGCCCGGTCGCCAACCAACTCCGGGGTTGCGGCGGCGCGCCTGCTCGCCACCGGCCATAGTCCGCCCCCAGCGCGGCGCTGCTCCACGTCGCGGGATACGCGCACCGTTCGTCCGCCCCAAAGCCCTTCTGCACGACGACGCCGGCATCCCCACCGCCCCGGCCGGTCTGCAAGGCCACCCCGCGCGTCGCGCCGAACGCGCCCATGATCGCGGTCAAGATCACGCGCAGGCTGCCGGCCGCCGTGGTGTCCAGGAGCAGTTCCGGCCGGCGTTCCAGCTCCCAGCCGATGTCATAGAGCGTCTGGAGTTGGAAATTGCGTTGCTCCAGCTCGGCGATGCGGGCCAGCAACCGCGCGTTTTCGGCTGCCAGATCGGGATCGCTCATCGCCCATCTCCTGCGCCGCTAGGTGTGTGCCAACGCATCCTCCAGGGTCTGGTACATCTCCGCGTATTGGGTCAGGCCGACCATGCTAAAGATCTTCTGAAAGTGCGCGCTGAGGCCCGTGACGCAGATGCGTTGCCCGGCGCGTCGGGCCTGGGTGACGAGGCCGATGAGGATGGCAATGCCCGCGCTGTTGATATAGTCGGTGGCGTGAAAGTCCAGGATGATGACCCTGGCCCCGGCCGTCGTCGCGTCCTGATATGCCTGCTGGATGCTTTCCTCGGCGAAGGTGGTCACATCGCCCGCCAGGTGGATGATGGCCGTCCCGTTCTTTCGCTCGACGATGGCTATGCTTTCGTCGCTCATCGCCCCCTCCCTCCATGCGGATGCCCGACGCAAGCGGCATGGCCTCCGGCATCACGTACCCTGCATCATGTAGATAACCATGCGCACCTGGTTTCCACCCTCCGGCACGCTGACGAACTCTACCTCGTCCATCAGGTGTTGGATGAGGAACATGCCCCAACCTCGTGAAGGGGTCGTGCCATCAATCCGGTCCTCGATGTGCGGCGTCGGCGCATCGGCCGGGATGACCTGGTCGCCCTGGTCCCGCACGTCAATCTGGAGCCGCGAGTCCTCCACCGTCAACACCACGAGCACGTGGGTGTCGGCGCGTTGGCGGTTGCCATGTTCGATGGCGTTGATGCACGCCTCAGCCAGGGCGGTCTTGAGGTCCTCGATGCGGTCCGGCGAAAAGCCCATCTTGCGGGCCACGGAGGCGGCTGCCGCCATGGCCACCTTCTCGTAGCCCAGTTCGCTGGGGATGTGCAGTTCCACGGCGCGTGCGCGCGACGTATCCATGTGTCTGCCCCGGGGCTATAGTAGAGAGACTCGGTAGATGGAAAAGGTTGCTCAAAGCGGGTCTGCGACCCGCGCGCTTCGCGTCGGCGGTTGCCCAGTCAGGCCTGCCTGCCACCCAGTCCGGCCTGGGCCGGGGGTCGCAGACGTGGGGCCTGGCAAACCGCCGAGGAGCACAAATTTCCATCTACTGAGACTGCCAGTAATTCCCAGATGCATTATAGCGTACTGTGAGCAGAAGATCAACCGGCTCTTGACTTTTTTCCCCCTTCACGCTATGCTTGCTCCTGATGGCGAAGCAGAAGGAGCGGTTGGACGTACTATTGGTGTTGCGGGGCCTGGCGGAGAGCCGAACGCAGGCCCAGGCGCTGATCCTGGCCGGGCAGGTGCGGGCCGGCGAGCGCCCCCCGGCCACGCTGCGGCCCGGCACGCGCCTGCCCACGGATGCCGAGATCACCGTGGAGGCCGGCTTGCCCTACGCCAGCCGGGGCGGGCCAAAGCTGGCCCATGCCCTGGAAACCTTTGGCGTGCCGGTGACGGGGCGGGTCTGCCTGGACGTGGGGGCCTCCACGGGCGGCTTTACCGATTGTCTGCTCCAGCACGGCGCGGCCCGGGTCTATGCCGTGGACGTGGGCCGCGGCCAACTGGCCTGGGAGTTGCAGCAGGACCCGCGCGTGGTGGTGCTGGACCGCACCAACATCCGCTACCTGGCAAGCCTGCCCGAGCCGGTGAGCCTGGTCACGATTGACGTGTCGTTCATCTCGCTGCGACTGGTGCTGCCGGCGGTGTTGCGCCTGATGGACGCGACGGCCGACGTGATCGCGCTCATCAAGCCCCAGTTCGAGGCCGGCCGCGTCCAGGTTGGCAAGGGGGGCGTGGTCCGAGACCCGGCGGTGCACCGGCAAGTGCTGACGGACGTGCTGGCCTTCGCGCAGGAGCTGGGGTTGACGGTGCGGGGACTGACGGCCAGCCCCGTCACCGGGCCGGCCGGCAACCGCGAGTTCCTGGCCTGGCTGGACCGGGGGCCTGGCGTCCCGGGGGTTGATGTAGCGGAGGCGATTGAGGCGTGCGTGGGTATGGGGGTGTGTGGGTGTGGGGGGATGTGAGTATGGGGGTACGTGTGAAGACGTGGCACATCGGCCTGGCAGTGCTGGGGCTGGCGGTGGTGGCCGGGGGCCTGCTCTGGTGGTTCGTGCTGCGGCCGGCGCCGGGACCCCGGGAGCACGTGACGCCGCCGGAAGGCGTGGTGAACAACTTTTTCATCGCCCTGAGCGAAGGGGCCTATAGCCAGGCCTATGGCTACCTGTCCACGCCGTATCGTCAGGCGCACACCCTGGGCGAGTTCGTGGACGCAGCGCGGCCCATCTGGGACGACGTGGCGCGCATAACCATCCAGATCGGCACGCCAGCGGTAGAGGGAGACACGGCCCGGGTGGAGGTGATGCTGCAGGCCACGCTCAAAGAGGGGGCCGGGCCGGACCGGGCTTCATTCCGGGGCACGCTGCGGCTGGTCCGCGAAGGCCCGCGCGGGGCCTGGTGGCTGGACGAGGTGCCGGAAGCGAACCCCAAATGAGTTCTCGCCTGCTCTCCTGTGGCTACTCCCAGCGCAGCACGAGCACGGCCGCCAGCGCCCGGCCCAGCGCAAAGAACACCAGCGCCAGCGCCAGGCCCAGGTAGCCGGCCACGATGGGGCCGGCCAGCGAGCCGAGCAGGATGGCGGCGTTGAGCACCAGGTTGTACCAGGCCAGGTGCGCCGGCCGGTCGTCCTCCGGGATCTTTTCCAGCAAATAGTTGATCAGCGCGCCGCCGAGCAGGGTGGAACCCAGCCCGCCCATCACCGAAGCCACCAGGAAGAGCTCCAACCCCTGGCTGGCGGCAAGCAGCACCGGATAGAAGGCGATGAGCAGGACCCCCAGCGCGGTCAGCCGCTGGTTGCCGAATCGTTGCGCCAGGGCCTCGAACCGGGTCGAGCCGAGAAAGACCGTCGCGTAAAAGATCGCCGTCCCCAGGCTGATGTCCTGGTCCGACAGGTGCAGGTTGTTGACCCAATAGAGGGGAAACAGGGGGATCGGCAGATACTGGGCCAGGTGCAGGAAAAACAAGACGCCGATCATCCGGCCAAAGGGGCCGCGCAGGAGGTCCAGACGCAGGAATTGCAAGCCCGGAAAGTGGACCTGTGGTCGCCAATTCGTGCCGGTGGGCCAGAGCAAGCGTAGCAGACCCCTGGCCGGACGACCGGGGGCCGTGGGGCGCGGGTTCACGAACCACAGGTGCAGGCTGCTCATCGCCGCGCCCAGGAACCCGATCCCAAAGACGATCTGGTAGCCCAGGGGGAAGGGCAGGTTTTGGAGGATCTGGCCGCATAGCAGGGACGTGGCCGTGTACGTCACCGCCAACAGGGCGTTGCGAATCCCCACGACGTGGCCGCGCCATTCGAGGGGCACCGCCTCCGCGAATAGCGCGCTGAATCCCACCGCCAACGCAGTGCCGGGCACGCTCATCGCCAGCGTCAGCCCGATGAAGGCCCAGACCTGGCCCTGGGGCATCAGAAAGAAGGGGAGCAATACCCACAGCAGATAGAAAAACCGATTAAAGACCGAGGTCCAAAATACGGCCGCCCCGATGGGACGCTGCTGCAACCAGCCGCCGGCCGGGAGGGTCAAAAAGAGGTTCACGATCGCCGGCCCGGCGCTCAGCAGCCCGATCTGGAAGGCATCGGCCCCCAGCCGGGCCGCATACACGGCCACAAAGGCCAGGGCGCTGCCGCCCAAGACGCCAAACCAGGCGATGTCAAAGTATAGGTGGATAAAGTTGGAACGATATTCCGCCGGCACCTGACGGGGCGAGCGCGGCCGGGGGAGTAGTTTCACAGACGTGCGGACACCTCGAGATGGAGGAACTGGGGCCTGATTATACCACTCTGGCGCGCGAATGCAATCGCCCGGTGGTACATGTTCATCCTGGCGAAGGTTTGCGGTCCATTCGCTGGCAAAGGCGGCCTGTTTCGGCGAGATCGTGCCCGATCACGGGCACATTTGTCACCTCGCAAGGGTAGGCTGAGCGTCGCGCCCGGTGGGACTTGCGTTATTCGGTAGCGTGGTGTAGAATAGTTCCTATCTGGAAAGCCCGTCGGCGGCGCTGGAAAGTCGTCCTGCAGAGACTTAAAGTATCCGGTGATTTGCCACATGACTCAAAAAGCATTTCAGGATTATTACCCCGACAATGTGAGCCACTGCTACGGCTGCGGCCGGCTCAACGAGCACGGCCTGCAGATCAAGAGCTATTGGGACGGCGACGAAACGGTATGTACCTATACCCCACAGCCGTATCACATCGCCATTCCCGGCTACGTGTACGGCGGCCTCATCGCCTCGCTCATTGATTGCCATTCCACCGGCACGGCCGCGGCCGCCGCCTATCGCGCCGAGGGCCGGGCCATGGGTACAGACCCGCCATTGCGTTTCGTGACCGCTTCCCTGCACGTGGACTATCTGCGGCCCACGCCCCTGGGCGTGCCCCTGGAGCTGCGGTCCACGGTGAAAGAGATCAAGGGCCGCAAGGTGGTGGTCGCCACCACCCTATCGGCCCACGGCGAGGTCTGCGCCCGGGGGGAGGTGGTGGCCGTCAAGATGCCGGATCATTTTGTGCCCCGCGAGGAGCCAGCATGAAGATCGCCATCATGGGCAGCGGGGGCGTGGGCGGCTATTACGGCGGATTGCTGGCGCGCGCCGGCCACGACGTGACCTTCATCGCTCGCGGCGCGCACCTGGCCGCCATCCGCGCCCACGGCCTGCAAGTTCAGAGCGTGCACGGCGATTTCACCATCGCGCCGGCCCAGGCCACGGACGACCCGGCCGCGGTGGGGCCGGTGGACCTGGTGCTGGTGACCGTCAAGACCACCGCCACCGATGAGGCCGCCCGGGCCATCGTGCCGCTGGTGGGGCCAGAAACCGTCGTGCTCAGCCTGCAAAACGGCATTGACGCGGCCGAGCGCATTGGAGCCGTGGTGGGCATGGCGCACATGTTGGGCGGGGCCACCTGGGTCTCGTCCGCCATCGCCGCGCCGGGGGTCATCCGGCAGGTGTCGCAGTTCCGGCGCATCGCCCTGGGCGAGCTGGATGGACGTATCACCCCCCGTGCCCAGGCCGTCTATGAGGCCCTTCAGAGCACCGGGGCGGCCGTCGAGCTGACCGATAACATCCGCCGGGTGCTCTGGACCAAGTTTGTCTTTATCGCCGCCCTCAGCGGCGTGGGAGCCGTCACCCGGCTGCCGGTGGGCGACTATCGCCACGTGCCCGAGACGCGCGAATTGCTGGTGCGCCTGATGCGCGAGGTGGAGGCCATCGCCCGCGCCAGCGGCATCCCGCTGGACGCCGACGTGGTCGAGCAGACCCTGGCGTTCATAGACAACGCCGCGCCGACGATCATGGCCTCCATGCAACTCGACGTGGCGGCCGGCCGGCCATCGGAACTGGAATCCATGATCGGCATCATCGGGCGCAAGGGCCGCGAGCTGGGCGTGCCCACGCCGACGGCCGACATGGTGTACGCGGCCCTGTTGCCCGGCGAACTACAAGCCCGCGCTTCGCGAGCTGATACTTGACGCCTGACGTTTGACGTATTACGGTTCGCTTGCACGTCTCACATCATTGCAAGAGGGGAGAGAAAGCACATGGATTTCACCGGCAAAGTGGCTATCGTCACCGGCGCGTCCCGGGGCATCGGCCGGGCCATCGCCGTCAAGCTGGGGAGCCTGGGGGCCACGGTGGTCGTGAACCACCGGGCCAGCCCGGCAGGGGCCGAGGAGACGGCCGCCGCCGTGCGCGCGGCCGGCGGGCAGGCCCTGGTCGTCCAGGCAGACGTGACCCAGGCCGCCGACGTGCAGCGGATGGTCAAGGAGGTGCTGGACACCTACGGTCGGATTGACGTGCTGGTGAACAACGCGGGCACCACCCGCGACATGCTCATCCTGCGGCTGAAGGAAGAGGACTGGGACCACGTCATCGAGACGAATCTCAAGAGCGCGTTCCTGTGCATCCAGGCTGTGACCAAGCCGATGATGCGGCAGCGCTACGGCCGGATCGTGAACATCACCTCGGTGGCCGGGCTGGCCGGGAACGCCGGGCAGGCGAATTACGCTTCGGCCAAGGCCGGCCTGGTGGGCCTGACCAAGAGCGTGGCCCGCGAGTTGGGCAGCCGGGGCATCACCTGCAACGCCGTGGCGCCGGGCCTGGTGATGACCGCGCTCACCCAGGACCTGCCGGCGGATTTGCTGGAGCAGGCCCGCCAGCTCATCGTGCTGGGCCGGCCCGGCGAGCCGGAGGAGATCGCCCACGCCGTGGCCTTCCTGGCCTCCGACGAAGCATCCTACATCACCGGCCAGGTCCTCAGCGTGGACGGCGGCATGATGATGATGTAGCAGATGGCAAATGGCAAATGGCAGATAACCGCTAGCGGCAATCCGTAATCTGCAATTTGCAATCTGCAATTTGCAATCTGCAATCTGCTGAAGGAGGACCGATGGAAGAAAAGAACCTGGGCACGGTACGCATCGCGCCGGGGGTGCTGGCGACCATCGTGCGGCTCACGGCGCTGAGCGTGGAGGGGGTCTCACGGCTCAGCCCTGGCGGGATGGGCAAGTGGCTGAGCCGGGAGACGCCGGGCGTCAGGGTGCACGTGGAAGATAACGAGGTCACGGTAGACCTCTACCTGGTGGCGAAACGCGATACGAACCTGTTGCAACTGGGGACCCAGGTGCAGCAACGGGTTGCCGAGGCCATCCGCTACATGGTGGGCATGGATGCTCGCGAGGTCAACGTGTACATCCAGGATGTGGACTAGGCGCACGGCGACGAGGAAGACGTGGTCAAGACGCGACGCAAAGCCCGGATCATCGCCTTGCAGACGCTATTCGAGGTGGACTGCAGCCGCCACGATCCGGCCGCGGTGCTGGCACATCATCTGCAAGAGACCGGCTTGCCCGAAGATGGCGCGGCCTTTGCCCGGCATCTGGTAGAAGGGGCGTTGAACCACCTGCCCGCCATTGACGTCCTCATCCAGGAAGCGGCGCCCTGTTGGCCCATCGAGCAGATGGCCCGCATTGACAAGAACATCCTGCGGCTGGCTATTTTCGAGCTTCGGTATGGCGCCACCCACGGGTCCTCGGCCGGCCAGTTCAGCGTGCCGGTCAAGGTGGCGATCAACGAGGCCATTGAACTGGCCAAGATGTTCGGCAACGATAGCTCCGGCCGTTTCGTCAACGGCGTACTGGGCACGATCGTGAGCCAGGAATCACACCCATGATCCCATCTGTGTACGAACGATTGAAAAGACTGCTTGTGGACCTCGGCGTCGTGGAGGAAGACATCGCGCCAAACGTTTCCTTCCTCGACGACCTGAACCTGGACCCCCTTGACCTGGGGGACCTGTTTCTGATGGTGGAGGAAGAGTTTGACGTGGAGATCCCGGACACAGACGCCCGGCGATTGCTGACCGTGCGTGCCCTGGTCGAATACATTGAGGATCAACTGTAAGCCCATGGCCGCGCCGCCGCAGGAAGAAGAGACGCAGACCATCTTTGAACACCTGGCGGAGCTGCGCTACCGGCTCTTGCGCATCGTCGTCACCGTGGCGATCACCACGGTGGTGTCTTTTTTCTTTGCCGAGCGGATCGTTCAGTGGCTCTTGCTCCCGGCCGGCGGCTTGATTGACAAACTCCGCGTGCAATCGCCGCCGGAGACCATCGCCAACTTTATGCGCGTGTCCCTGGTGGCCGGCCTGGCCATCTCCTCGCCCATCATCGTCTATCACGTCGTGCGCTTTGTCGCCCCGGGGCTTACGCCCAACGAAAAGCGCTGGCTCTATATCTTGCTGCCGTTTGTCGCGGGCTTGTTCGTGATCGGCGCGGGCTTTGCCTATTTTGTGATCCTGCCGGCCATGCTGCCGTTCCTGTTCTCGTTCGGCCGCTCGGTGGCCGAGCCGGAATGGCGCATGGACTACTACCTGCCTTTCGTGGCCCAGATGCTGCTGGCGGCCGGCCTCATCTTTGAGCTACCGCTGGTGGTGTTCTTCCTGGCCAAGATCCGGGTGGTCAACCATCGCCTGCTGATCCGCTACTGGAAACATGCGCTGGTGATCATCTTTGTCATCGCGGCCATCATCACCCCCACGCCAGATCCCTTCAACCAGTTGTTGGTTGCGATTCCCATGATCGTGTTGTATTTGCTGAGCATTGCCCTGGCCCGGTTCGCCTGAACGGACCGGGATCAAGAAACCCGTTTTCCGGCAGAAAACGGGTTTCTGGTCCATACCATCAAAGAGGAGGAGCCTTCAGTGAGGAAGACGAAGACGCGCGTGATCATCATGGGCGCCGCCGGGCGCGACTTTCACAACTTTAACGTCCATTTCCGGGACAACCTGGACTATGAGGTCGTGGCCTTCACCGCCACCCAGATCCCGGACATCGCGGGGCGCCGGTACCCCCCGGCCCTGGCCGGCTCCCTCTACCCACAGGGTATCCCCATCTACGCCGAAGAAGAGTTGCCGGACCTGATCCGCGAGCAGCACGTAGACCAGGTGATCTTTGCCTATAGCGACGTGCCCCACACCTACGTAATGCACAAGGCCAGCCAGGTGCTCACCGCCGGCGCCGATTTCCGGCTCATGGGCACCGGCGCCACCATGCTCAAGGCCAAAAAGCCGGTCATCGCCATCTGTGCCGTGCGCACCGGGGCCGGCAAATCCCAGACCACCCGCCGCGTCTGCGACATCCTGCGCGCCGCCCACAAGCGCGTGGTGGTGGTGCGTCATCCCATGCCCTACGGCGATCTGGAGAAACAGGCGGTCCAACGGTTCGCCTCCTATGCCGACCTGGACCTGCACAGGTGCACCATCGAGGAGCGTGAGGAATACGAGCCACACATCAATCGGGGTGTGGTGGTCTACGCCGGCGTGGACTATGCGCGCATCCTGCACCGCGCAGAAGAGGAAGCCGACATCATCGTCTGGGACGGGGGCAACAACGACCTGCCATTCTACGCGCCGACCCTCCACATCGTGGTGGCCGACCCGCACCGGCCCGGCCACGAGGTCTCCTACCACCCCGGCGAGGCCAACCTCCGCATGGCCGACGTGGTGGTCATCAACAAGATCGAGACGGCCACCCAGGAGGGAATCAAAGAGGTCCGGGCCAATGTCCAGGCGGTAGCCCCTTCCGCCACCATCGTCGAGGCCGCCAGCCCGTTGTTCATCGAAGACTATCACCTGATCCGCGGCCGGCGCGTCCTGGTCGTCGAGGACGGCCCCACGCTCACCCACGGGGAGATGGCCTATGGGGCCGGCGTGGTGGCGGCCCGGCGCTTTGGGGCATTGGAGATCGTGGACCCCCGTCCGTATGCCGTGGGCAGCATTGTAGAGACCTACGAAAAGTATCCCACCACCGGCGCGGTGCTGCCGGCCATGGGCTACGGCCAGCACCAGGTCCAGGAACTGGAGCAGACCATCAACGCCACCCCGGCGGATCTGGTGATCATCGCCACGCCCATTGACCTGCGCCGCCTGGTGCGGATCGAAAAGCCCAGCGTGCGCATCCGCTACGAGCTGGAAGAGATCGGCAAGCCGGATTTGGTGGACGTGCTGGCGCCATTTGTGAAGTAGTTTCTCATAGGCAGGCTATATCTTGCGCCCGGCGCGGGTTTGTAACCCGCGCCCAACGCGGCGAGTTACATTCCCTGCGGTCGCCGCCGTGAGCAGAAGGGTCATCTACGAAGGAGGAGCGTATGTCCATCAAAACCTTCGCCGAGATCATCGAGGCGGCCAAAGCGCGCGGCCCCCGGCGGGTCGCCATTGCCGCCGCCCACGAGTACGAGTCCCTGTGGGCCGCCCGCCACGCCCAGGACATCGGCATCGCCCGATGCACCCTCATCGGCGACGTGTTCAAGATCCAGGAGCTGGCCCGCCAGCACGACATCGAGATCCGCGACATGGAGATCATCCACGAGCCGACCATCGAGGGGGCCGGCCGCAAGGCGGTGGAGCTGGCGAATGCCGGCAAGGCCGATATGGTGATGAAGGGCAAGATGGAGACGGCCGACATCTTGATCCCGGCCCTGGACAAAGAACACGGCTTGCGCACCGGCAAGGCCCTCACCTACATCGCCGTCTTTGAGGTGCCGGGGCTGGACCGGCTCATCTTTGTCAGCGACCCCGGCGTCATCATCGCGCCGAACATGTACCAGAAGGTGGAGATCGTCCAGAACGCCATTGACGTGGCCCTGGCCCTGGGCATCGAGCAGCCGAAGGTGGCGATCCTCACCGCCCTGGAGAACGTGAACCCCAAGATGCCGGCCACGGTGGATGCCGCCAGCCTGAGCAAGATGGCCGAGCGCGGGCAGATCAAGGGCGGCCTGGTGGACGGCCCCCTGGCCCTGGACAACGCCATCTCCGCCCGCTCGGCCGAGAAAAAGGGCATTGAAAGCCCGGTGGCCGGCAAAGCCGACATCCTGATCACCCCGGACATCGAGGCCGGCAACGTGCTGGTCAAGTCACTCACCTACTTTGCCAAGAGCGAGATGGCGGCCATCGTGGTGGGGGGCCGGGTCCCATTGGTCACGCCCTCCCGCAGCGGCAGCGACGAGGTCAAGATGGTCTCCATCGCCCTGGGCAACATCCTGTCGGATTGATGTTCCACGCGGAGCAGACTTGCGCAATCAAGGGCCCCGTTTCCTTCAAGGGAACGGGGCCCTCACGTTTCAGGCGTTCGGCGCTTGCATACACCACCCCTCGTCCAAACAACGACTGGAGGCTGCCGCTATCTGACATTATAAGCAGACCGCGGCATTATCCTACCCAACGCCCCTCCAATTTGAAAGGGTTGACCCAGTGGGCCAACCCTTCCGACAACGTGGGCAACCTTTGCTAGTGCTCCCAGTAGTAGAAGGCAGGTGGGAGTTCCCATACTGTTTCTTCCCATACTACTATCCAGGCAATCACTTCCTCGCCGTGCCGCACCCGAATCAGCCAGAATTCCGGGCGGCCAAACAAGAATGGTGTGTCCACTGCAGCGCCAGGGTACCGGGCCGACAGGAGGTCGCGCGCCCGGTCCAGGGCCTCTTCAGCCGTGAGTGGATCGGGAAAGCGCTGGGGGCACCGGCTGAGGTCGTTGGGATTAAGACGGCTGGAGTCGTTGGGATCAATGTAGAACGAGCCATGGCCCCGGAGAATCATGCTCTGTGCATCTATATCTACAAAACCGATGATCCGATCGCCCCGGCGGAAAAGAAACTTCCAGTAGACCAGCTCGCCGTTCTGGTTATGGAACGCGAGCGGCTCTTCCATCTGGGCACCGATCCAGGGCGCGTAAAGTTGGGGATCGTTGGCAGTAAGAATGTGCAGCGCGATCCCCAGACGAGCACGTAACTCGGCTCGGCCAACAGCCGACTGCCCCCAACAGGTGATCTGGCCCCAGGTAACAAGGCCCGTGACCAGCACGAGGCTCACCAGCAGACCTGCGAATACAACGATCCTTACAAACCAGCGCATCATCAGTCTCCCGCGCTGCCGAGCTCGATACCTGATTCTACCAGCAAAGTCCTGCGAGATCAAGCGGACATACTTCCACTGCCAAAGCAGTTCCCTATAGCCACGGACGACTCGAACATGTTGTGGGATGTGAGATTGGAAAGGGGGGTTACCGTTGATTTCGGCCTTTATAGCCCCCCAGGGTGCCCTAAGATCGAAGTAAACCTCGACTTCTTGGCCCAGATTTGGATGAGCCCTACCGGCTGGCCGTTGTTCTCGACAGTTACGTCGTACAGGACCGGATCGCCAGTGGCATCCCGAACAAGCGTGACATCTCCGACGGTCGCCCCCTGTTTCAGGCTCTTGATTTTCCCGCCGCCACAGCGTATAATGTGGCCCTGGTATAAGGCAAGTTCGCGGGTCTGGGAGTATGCCTTGCTCAGGAGGTTGGGGGAACCATGAACGAACATCGACCCCTCAACATCGGGCACCGGGGCGCGGGCGGGTTGGCCCCCGGGAACACCCTGGCCGCTTTCCAGGTGGCCCTGGACCTGGGCATCGACGGCGTGGAGCTGGACGTACACCGCTGCCGGACCGGCGAGGTGGTGGTCATGCACGATCTCACAGTGGATGCTACCACGAACGGGACCGGCCCGGTCAAGGCGCTCTCCCTGGCTGAGCTAAAGGTCCTGGACGCTGGCGTCCACTTTGACACACGCTTTGCCGGCGAACGTGTTCCCACACTGGCGGAGGTGTTCGACCTGGTGGGCGACCGGCTGCTGGTGAACGTGGAACTGAAGAGCTTCAGCCCCCGCACCGATGGGCTGGAGGCCGAGGTGATCCGGCTCGTCCGGGAGCGAGGGCTGGCGCGCACCGTGCTCATCTCCTCGTTCAACCCGTTTGCCCTGTGGCGCACCCGGCGGCTGGCCCCCGATTTGACGCTGGGCCTGCTCTACGCCCACGACCTGCCGCGACCCCTGCGCCGGGCCTGGCTGGCCTTCCTCTCTCGCCCAGAGGCCCTGCACCCGGACTATACGCTGGTGGACGAGGCCCTGATGACACGCGCCCGCGCGCGCGGCCGGCAGGTGAACGCCTGGACCGTGAACGAGCCGGCCGAGATGCGCCGACTGATCGCCCTGGGGGTGGATGGGATCATCACGGATCGGCCGGATGTGCTCAAGGAAATAAGTAGCGGGTAGAGTAACTGCTCACCCTTGCGAAGGTTAGCAAAATCAGTCTGATTCGGCGAGATCGTGCCCGATCACCGGCGTATTTGTCACCTTCGCAAGGGTGGGCTGAACAGTCACGCAGGTAGACAAGGAAAAAAGGCCACCGGCGACGGTCGGTGGCCTTTGTGTTTGGCGCCCATATTGACTTGCGGCCGGCCGTCGGGTGTGGTACAATACAAGCCGAAGGGTGTTTTGAGGATGTGCAGAGGAGGTGCACAAATGCTGTTCACCCGGCCGGCCATACAACAAAGGCTGGAACAGGCATTCGAGCGGCGGCAGGCGGCAGTGCTGGCCGAGGTCATCGAGGCCGCCTATGCCGATCTGGTCAAAACCAGCGATTTCAATGAGCTTAAGGCCATCGTGCGTGAGCTGGCCGCGGCCCAGGCGCGCACCGAAGCCCGGGTCGAGGAGCTGGCCGCGGCCCAGGCCCGCACCGAAGCCCGGGTCGAGGAGTTGGCCGCGGCCCAGGCCCGCACCGAGGCCCGGGTCGAGGAGTTGGCCGCGGCCCAGGCCCGCACCGAAGCCCGGGTCGAGGAGTTGGCCGCGGCCCAGGCCCGCACTGAGGCCCGGCTGGAGGAGCTGGCCGCGGCCCAGGCCCGCACTGAGGAAGAGCTACGCACCCTTGTCCGAGTCGTGAGCGACATGCAGGAGACCCAGAAGCGGATGCTGAATGAGCTGGCGGCGATGAAGGGGACATTGTTGGAAACTCGCTACCGGGACCGGGCCGGCTCCTATTGGGGCGCCGTGCTGCGGCGGGTCAAAGCCTTTCTCCCGGCCGACCTGGAAGAGCGGTTGGAACCACACCTGTCGGCGTCCGACTACCTGGACTGGCTCGAAGTGGACCTGGTAGTGCGCGGCCGGCCCACGGATCGCCCGGAAGCGGAGGTCTGGTTGGCCGTCGAGGTGTCTTCCGTGGTGGACCAGGGGGACGTGCAGCGCGCGGCGCGGCGGGCCGGGTACCTGCGGCGGGCGGGCTACCCGGCGGTGCCGGCCGCCGCCGGGGAACAGGCCACCGAGGGCGCCAAACGCCTGGCTGAAGAAGACGGCGTGGCGCTGTTCCTGGACGGCCGGGCCGCGTTTTGGGAGCCGGCGCTGGAGCGGGCCTTAGCCGGGTAACCCAGAGCGGATGACTGATCGAACCTCCCGCAGACCGCAAGTCTGCGGGAGGTTTTTAAGCCCCAAAGCCTGCCCGTCCGACGGACAAGCGACCACCGGGTGGTCGTCGGCGATGAATACGCGGATCGGGCGGGCACCGGTCATCCGAACCTCCGTCCGTCTGGCTGTATCTGCGATATACCAACTACAGCACCCAGCAGATATAGAGGTCGTTGTCTCGCCACCAGCGCACCTCACCGTACAGCCGCCGGGCTTCCGGTGAGAGCGGTTCCTGGGCCGCCATCTGCTCCAGGGTCTCGGCGGCTTCGGCAAAGTAGCCGTGGCGGGCGTAGAGACGCGCCAGCCAGTAGCGCACGGCGCGCGGGTCGTGCGCCTCGGCCAGGGCCTGGTCAAAGGCGTGGCGGGCGGCGTCGTAAGCGCCTTCCCGGCCTACCAGGTAGTCGGCGATCAGGTGATGGCGGCCTTCCTCCAGGGCCTGGCTCTCCCCGGCCGGTGGCTCGTCCCAATCCTCGTCCCACCCGGACCAGCGGCTCAAGCAGGCGTAGCTGAAACCCAACCGGTGCCGGCGCTGGTGCGGCCGATCGTCCTCCGGGTCGAACATGCGGAACATCTCGCGCTCCATCTCCCGCACCAGGTCCTTTTGCAGGTAGACCAGACGGAGCTTGTTGGCCGCGTTCTCGTTGTCGGGGTCCAGGGCCAGGACCTGGTAGCACAGCTCGGCCACCTCGTCCCACTCCCCCCGATCCATGCACCGTTCGGCGCGGGCGATCAGCTTGCGGATCTCGGGCTGCTTCTCGTCCATGTTGGTCCCTCTCAACAGCAGCTCTCCGGCGCCGCCGGTTCGGCCTGGCCCTGCGCGCGCCGGAGATGGCCGGTGAGCATCCCCCCCACGGCCGCCAGGTCTTCCGTGGGCAGGTAGTGGCCGGCCGCCCGGTCGTAGAGCACGTTGAGGGCCGGGGGAAACTCGTCGTCGCCCGCGTGGAGCACCACGGCCAGCGGCAGCCGGGGCAAGACCCAGAAGGCATACGCCGCATCGCCAAAGCTCAGCGGGTCGCCGTTCAGCGCCCTGGCGGCGCGGCGGAACCCGGCCAGGTCGTGCCCAAAGGCCCGCAGCAACGCCAACGGCCCGCGATTCTGAAACGCCGAGAAGTAGGTCATGCCATCCGGCAGTTCCCGGAAGGCGATCCAGTCCCCCTGCACCGGCGTGCCGTCGGCGTGGATGAGGTAATGCAAGATGATGATGCTGGTGGTGACGGACGCTTCCGCACGCTCGCCGTCCGGGGCGACCGTGTACACCGCGCCGTCCGGCCACGTCACCCGGTAGACCGTGCCAAAGAACGGCACGTGAAACACGCCATCCTGATATGATACGTCGGCCTTCCACGACGCGACCAGCGGGTCCAACTGCTGGAAATCGCGCCGGGCCGCCTCCAGTGCCGGGCCATAGGTTTCCTCAGGGCTACGAGGCTGTGGTTGCATGGTCCTTCTCCCTCTGTTGGCAGATTGTGTACCAGACCTGACGGGTTTTCGTGGACGATCTTACGGGCCGGATCAGCGCATGAGGCACATCGGTCGCGCCCGGGGTGGGGATACCGGAAACCCGTCAGGTCTGCGTCATACGTTGGTGGACCAGGAAGAACGCGGCGGTGCTGCTCACGTCGCTGAGGCCCCGGCCGTGCATGATCTCGTGCAGCAACTCGTCCCAGGGTCTCAGCAGCACCTCGATGCGTTCGCTGGGTTCCGGGCTGGGCGGCACCCGGTCCACCAGGTTCGGGCACCAGTAGATGTGGCAGCGGTTGGAGAGGACGCTGGGCGAGGCGCAAAGGGTCGCGATCGGGATGACCTGATCGGCGACAAAGCCGGTCTCCTCGCGCAGTTCCCGGCGCACGGCATGTGCCGGGTCCTCGCCGGGGTCAATGAACCCGGCCGGGAACTCGGTGACCACGGCCCCGGCCCCGTGCTTGTACAGCCGCACCAGCACGGCCTCGCGCGCGGCCGTCACCGCCACGATGAGGGCATAGTCGTCCTTTTCCACCACGTACCACGGGGCCGGCAACGGGGTGCCGTCCGGGAACGCGCACCAGTCCTCGCGCAGCCGCAGCCAGCGCGCCTCATATATCGTGCGGCTCTCTCGCACGATCCAGCGCCGGTCTTCCATATTAACGGCGCTTCTCGGCCTGCCGCGCGGCCTTGCGGCGTTCGCGCAGCTTTTTCTGGCGGACGCGATGCTTGCGCGCGGCGACTCGTCTTCGTTTGTTCACGGGCACCTCCTCTGTGTTGCGTGTTGCGTATTGCGTATTGCGTATTACGTGTTGCGTAACGTGTTCATCGCAGGCGAACGACGGCCGACATGATGGCAAAGACGATGAATATCCAGGTCCAGGGATCGAGGGCACGATAGGTCAGGATCATCAGATAGTACAGGAGCAATTCTTCTCCCACCGGCACCTGAAGCAACGCCACGAGGGAGCCGAGGGTGGCCCCGCCCAGGATCGTCCCCAGGGCCAGGCTGACACCCGCCACGACCTGCACCTGGCGGCCCCGCTTGTGCCGGGTGGCCCAGTTGATGGCCTCGGCCACGGCGATGCCGGGGATAAAAGACAGGATCAGCAGGAAAAAGCCGCCCACGTTCAGGATCAGCCCCCCCACCCCAAAGGCGACGGCGGTCCCGACCCCCAGGGCCTTGAGCAGGGACCCCGCCCCTACCTGATAGATGGGCAGACGTTGGAGGTTGGCGCACTCGCGGCAACGGCCGCCCACCGGCGTCTGGATGACGCAGCGGGTACAGATGGGCTTGCCACACTTGCTGCATCGCAGCACGGTCTCGGTGGTCGGATGGTTGGCGCAATATAGGGTCTCGGACATGCTCACTCCTGATCGGCGATGGTGACGATGATGAGGCAGGTCTCATCGCCCCAACCCTGGCGACGGGGCAATTCGACGGCGACCGGCGTGTCCGGCAGCAAGGCGGCCATGTAGGCCGGCCACAGCGCCTCGCAGGCCACGCAGGCCTGGTCCACCCGGGCCAGCCCGGCCAATCGCGCCCCCTGGTAGGCCGCGCACTTGTGGACGGTCACTTCCATGCGGTCCTCATGCACGGTCATCTCCGCCTGCATCCGCCGGCCCATGAACGCCCGCATGTAGGCGACGAGGATGGCCCCGGCGTCGGCCAGGCTCTCGGCCTGACGACGGCCCAGGGCACGCAGGGTCTCGCGCATCTCGATCCGCCCAAAGGCAGCCCGGACCCGCGCGTTGGTCTCGATGCCCGCCTCCAGGCCAAATCGCTCCACCACCTTGAGAAACCACTGCCCATCCCAGGCCAGCATGAGCCGGCCCAGCATCTCCACCTGGCGTTCCAACGGGATGATGATCTCGTCCATGCGCTCTCCGGGTTGACGGTCAAACGGCGGCTATTATACCATGAGCCGGGGGGCCGCGCAACAAAGCGACTCGCCCCACCATGCCCTTGAGTTTTAGTCGCTTTTGGTGTATGATACGGACGAAATCCCCCTCTTGGGAGTCACTTGCCGAGAGGCCCGAAGGAGAGGCACGTGGCATCGTTAGACATGTTTTTCAACCCCGGCTCCGTGGCCGTGATCGGCGCGGCGCGAGAACCCCACAAGCTGGGATATGGCGTCCTGGCGAACATCATCCAATCCGGGTATCCCGGCCCGGTCTACCCCATCAACCCCAAGGCCGACGAGATCCTGGGCCTGCGAGCTTATCCCTCCATCCTGGATGTCCCCGAGTCCGTGGAGCTGGCGGTCATCGTGGTGCCGGCCCGGTTCGTGCCTGCCACCCTGCGCGAATGCGGCCAGAAAGGCGTGCGCGGCGTCATCATCATCTCGGCCGGCTTTCGCGAGACCGGGACCGCCGGCCTCAAGGCCGAGCACGACCTGGTAGACATCGCCAAACAATACGGGATGCGGATCATCGGCCCCAACTGCCTGGGGATCATTGACACGATCCGCCCCCTCAACGCCTCCTTTGCCGCGGGCATGCCGGTGCACGGCGAGATCGCCTTCATGTCCCAGAGCGGCGCCCTATGCACCGCCATCCTGGACTGGGCCTTGGCCGCGCAACTCGGCTTTTCGCGCTTTGTCAGCTTTGGCAACAAGGCCGACGTGGACGAGGTGGACCTGCTCCAGGCCTGGTGTGAAGACCCCCACACCCGGGTCATCATCGCCTACCTGGAGGCCATCACCAACGGCACGCGCTTTATCAAGACGGCCCGTCAGGTGACCCAGCGCAAGCCGGTCATCACCCTCAAGTCCGGCACCACCAGCGCCGGCTCCAAGGCCGTCTCCTCTCACACCGGCAGCCTGGCCGGCTCCGAGCAGGCGTATCACACGGCGTTCCGACAGAGCGGCATCATCCGTGCCAGCAGCGTCCAGGAGTTGTTTGACCTGTCGGTGGCCTTTGCCAGCCAACCGCCCCTCCAGGGCAACCAGGTGGCGATCGTCACCAACGCCGGGGGGCCGGGCATCATGGCGACCGACGCCCTGGAGACCGCCGGCCTCCAACTGGCCAGCCTGGCCCGGGAGACGGTGGCGCACTTGCAGGAATGCCTGCCGCCCGCCGCCAACTTTTATAACCCGGTGGACGTGCTGGGAGACGCGCTGGCCGATCGCTATGGCGCCGCCCTGGCGGCCGTGCTCCGGGACGACAACGTGAACGGCGTCGTCGTGATCCTCACCCCCCAGGCCATGACCCAGATCGTGGAGACGGCGCAAGTCGTCGGCGAGATCGCCGCCCAGTATAACAAGCCGGTGGTGAGCTGTTTCATGGGCCAGGAGAAGGTCAGCCAGGCCTACGAGACCTTGCGCGCTCACCATATCCCCAACTATAGTTTCCCGGAGCAGGCGATCAACGTCCTGGGCGCGTTGTACCGCTACCATCAATGGCTGGAACGACCAGAGCCAGACATCCCGCGCTTTGCCGTGGACCCGGAACGGGCCTCCCGGGCCATCGAGACGGCCCGGGACGACAACCGGCTGACCCTGGGGGACATGGAGGCGCGGGAGGTCATCGCCGCCTATGGCATCCTCGTGCCCGACAGCCGGCTGGCCCATTCGCCGGACGAGGCGGTGAAGCTGGCGAACGCCATCGGCTACCCGGTGGTCATGAAGATCATCTCGCCGGACATCCTGCACAAATCCGATGTGGGGGGCGTCAAGGTCGGGATCGTGAACCCCACCGAGGTGCGCGATGCCTACGACCTGATCACCTACCGCGCCCGGCGCTTCATGCCCGATGCCGACATCTGGGGGGTATCGGTGCAGCAGATGGTTCCGACCGGCAAGGAGATCATCATCGGCGTGAACCGCGACCCTCAGTTCGGCCCCCTGATCATGTTCGGCATGGGGGGCATCTACGTGGAAGTGCTCAAGGATGTCACCTTCCGCCTGGCCCCCCTCTCCCGCCAGGATGCGGAGGAGATGATCCGCGAGATTCGCACCTACCGGCTGCTGCGGGGCGTGCGCGGCGAGCCGCCGGTGGACTTTCAGGCCCTCACCGAGGTGTTGCTCCGCGTCTCCCAACTGGTCACGGATTTCCCGGAGATCGTGGAGCTGGACATCAACCCGCTGATGGCCCTGGAAGACCGGGCAGTGGCCGTGGACATGCGCCTCGTGGTGGCGGCCAGGAAAGAATATCGCTGTCAATATTGCGGGGAGATCTTTACGACCGAGCCGGTTCGTCGCGGCAAGCTCATCTATTGTTCGGAGGCCTGCGCCTTCGAGTCCACGCGAGTGGCAGCGTGCGACGGCCGGCCTGGCGGCGCGGCCCGATAGAGCATACTCGATCCTACAGAGATCATAAAATCAGGAGGAAAAAGCATGAAGGCCCTGTACATTGCTTCGCGAGAGACGTTTTCGGGCAAGAGCGCATTATGCGCCGGCCTGGGCCACCGACTCATTGACGATGGGTTCAACGTCGGCTACATGAAGCCGGTGAGCACCACGGCCAAATACGTGCGCGGCGCGGTGGTGGACGAGGACGCCGAGTTCATGCGGCAGGCGTTCGCCTTGCGGGAGGCCAGCGACGACATCACGCCCATCGGCCTGACGGTCCGGCACGTGGAGCAGATCCTGGCTGGCGAGCAAGCGGATTACGCGGCGCGGCTCCGGGATGCCTTTGGTCGGGTCAGCAAAAACAAGGACGTGGTGATCCTGGAAGGCACCAGCGGCATCAGCGAAGGTTCCATCGTGGGCTTGCCCGCCACCGAAGTCATCCATTTGCTGGACGCGCAGGTCGTGCTCATCTCGCGCTACGACAATGACCTGGTGGTGGACGGACCACTGGCCTGGAAAAAGATGTTGGGCGACCGGCTGATCGGGGGCGTGATCAACGCCGTGCCTCATGGGCGCATCGGTTTCGTGGAAGAAAGCATCGTGCCTTTCCTGAGGCAACACGGCATCACCACCCTGGCCGTGCTGCCCCAGGATCGCGTGCTGCTGAGCATCAGCGTGGGCGAGCTGGCCGAGGCCCTGGGCGGCGAGATCCTGAACAGTCCAGAGCGCAAGGATGAACTGGTGGAGAACCTGATGGTGGGGGCCATGAGCGTGGACAGCGCGCTGAGCTACTTCCGCCGCAAGCCCAACAAGGCCGTCTTTACCGGCGGTGACCGGCCCGACATCCAGCTCGCCGCCCTGGAGACGTCCACCAAGTGCCTGATCCTCACCGGCAACCTCCAGCCCAACCCCATCATCCTGGCCCGCGCCGAGGAACTGGAGGTGCCTATGATCCTGGTCAAGCACGATACGTTGACCGCCGTCCAGATCACCGAGCAATTCTTTGGGCGTATCCGGTTCCACCAGCCCAAAAAGATCAAAAAGTTCGTGGGCCTGTTGAGCGAGCGGTTCGACTTTGCTACGCTGTACGCGGCGTTGGGACTGAGCAAAGCGTAAACACGTCAAAAACGTCAAACGTCAAGACGTCAAACGTCAAGACGTCAAACGTCAAACGTCAAACGTCAAAACGTCAACCGAACGCCTGACGAATGACGTTTGACGCATCACATCAGGAGGAAATATGACCATCATCGAGGAAGTTATCGGACGGGAAATCCTGGATTCGCGCGGGAACCCCACCGTGGAGGTGGAGGTGATGCTGACCAGCGGGGTCGTGGGCCGGGCGGCCGTCCCCTCCGGGGCATCCACCGGCACCTACGAGGCCGTGGAGCTGCGCGACGGCGACCAGCAGCGTTACCTGGGCAAAGGCGTGCTTCAGGCGGTGGAGAACGTGAACACCGTCATCGCCGACGAGCTGATCGGCTTTGACGCGCTGGACCAGGTGGGCATTGACGAGATGCTCGTGGGCCTGGACGGCACGGAGAACAAAAGTCGCCTGGGCGCGAACGCGATCCTGGGCACGTCGCTGGCCGTGGCCAAGGCCGCCGCGTTGACGCTGGAGCTGCCCCTGTATCGCTACATCGGTGGGGTGAACGCGCGCACGCTGCCGGTGCCCCAGTTCAATATCCTGAACGGCGGCAAGCACACCGGCTGGCAGAGCACGGACCTCCAGGAGTTCATGGTCATGCCCGTGGGCGCCGAGAACTTTGCAGAGGCCCTGCGCTGGGGCGCCGAGATCTATCACCACCTGGGCGCGGTGCTCAAGAAGCGCGGCTACACGACCCTGGTGGGGGATGAGGGCGGCTTTGCCCCCGCCCTGAAATCCAACGAGGAGGCCATCGAGGTCATCCTGGCGGCCATCGAGGCGGCCGGCTACACGCCCGGCGAGCAGGTCTTTATCGCCCTGGACCCGGCGGCATCGGAGATATTCGAGGACGGCAAGTACCTGCTGCGCAAGGAAGGCCGCGCCCTCACCGGCCCAGAGATGGTCGAGTTCTACGCGAAATGGGTAGAGCGGTACCCCATCATCTCCCTGGAGGATGGCCTGGCGGAGGACGACTGGGAGAGCTGGGCGCTGCTCACCGAGCGCCTGGGCGACCGGGTGCAGATCGTGGGGGATGACCTGTTGGTCACGAACGTGACCCGGCTGGCCCGGGGCATCGAAGAGGGTTCCGCCAACAGCATCCTGATCAAGCTCAACCAGATCGGCACGCTGACCGAGACGCTGACGACCATCGAGATGGCCAAGCGGGCCGGTTGGACGGCGGTGGTCAGCCACCGTTCCGGCGAGACCGAGGACTCGACCATCGCCGACCTGGTGGTGGCGACGAATGTCGGGCAGATCAAGAGCGGCGCGCCCTGCCGCACCGACCGCGTGGTCAAATACAACCAACTCCTGCGCATTGAGGAGGAGTTGGGCGTGACGGCCCTCTACGCCGGGCCTGGCGCGTTCTACAACATCGCACGCTAAACCCCACAAGCTAGTTCGGGCTGGAGAAACCAGGTTTTGCGGGAAAACCTGGTTTCTCGCCCTTTTTCGGCAGAGCCCCCCTCGCCCTCCTCAGGGAGACACCCTGACGGGTGCAGGTGGCCGGGGTGCGGGTGGAAACCCCCGGCGCGGGTTTTAACCCGCGCCGGGGGCAAGGCAGGCTAACACGCGAAGCGTGCGCTACGATTTACGAAGTAGGAGAACGCCATGAACATCACCACGTCGCGCACGGACAGCGGCATTCCGATATTGCACATCGAAGGCCACGTGGACTCGCAGGCGGCGCAGGCGTTGGAGACCGCCCTGTGGAACCTCATCACCGGGGGAACCTGCCGGATCCTGGTAGACCTGCACGGCGCGAACTATGTGAGCAGCGGCGGGCTACGAGCGTTTCTGGCCGCCCACAAAGAGGTCCGCAAACACCCGGGCGGCGACCTGCGGCTCTATGGCGCGAACGATTACGTGCGCAAGATCTTTGAACTGGCCGGTTTGACCGACTTGATGCCCCTCGCGCCGGATCTGGCGACCGCACAGATGGGCCTGTAGTCGCCCCGGCCGACGGTTTCACCCATACGCGACAGGGAGGTGCGGCGATGAAAAAGACCATCCTCATCGTGGATGATGATGCGGTCACCCGAGCCTGGCTGACCAAGCAATTAGAGCAGCCCGACCGCGAGATCCGCACCGTGGCCACCGGGAGCGAGGCATTGCAGGTCGCCCGGACCCAGGCCCCGGATCTGATCCTGCTGGACCTGATCCTGCCAGACACGGATGGTCTGGAGGTGTGTCGCGCGTTGCGCCGGGACCCGCTTACCGCCTCGGTCAACATCATCGTCCTGAGCACCCGATCCGGCGTGGATGACGTGGTCGCCGCCCTGGACGCCGGCGCCGACGACTATATCGCCAAAAGCCCAACGGCCATCGGCCGGCTTCAGAACAAGATCGAGGCCCTGTGGAGCCACGCCGCAAAACTAGAGTCCCAGCCTCACGGCCAGGGCCGGATCGTCAGCTTTCTGGCCGCCAAAGGGGGAATCGGTACCACCTCCATCTGCGTGAATCTGGCATACGCCTTTGCGGAACTGGTCCAGCCTCGGAAAATAGTGGTGGCAGATATGGTCTTGCCGCTGGGCGCCATCGGGCGCACCGTGGGGATCCAGCGGGGAGATTCGATCCTGCAAGCCCTGACGGATCGGCAGACCATCCCTGATGAGCAGCTCGTGAAACGCTATGGACATACGCTAGACCATTGGCCCTTTTCTATCCTGTTGGGCGCGGATGATCTGCGTGAAGCCCAATCGGTGGAGTTTACCCAGATCACTCCTTTGTTCAACACCTTGCGCACGATGTTCGATTTTATCTTTGCGGATTTCGGGCGTTCCCTATCACGTATCAGCCTGCCGATACTGCGCAGTTCTCAATGCATCGTCCTGATCATGGCCTCGGACGTGGTGACCCTGGACCTGACGCGCGCGTACCTGGACTACCTCACGTCGCCGGAGATCGGCATCCCCCGCGAGCGTTTCCTGTTGGTGTTTAACCGGGCTGTGGGCCGGGCGGGCCTGGAGCTCCCCGAGATCGAGGAGCGGTTGAAACTCTCGGCCGCGGGCACCATCCCCTATAGTGAGGACTGCTTCACCGACGCCGCGAACCGGGGGCGACCACTGGCCCAGTTGTTCCCCTACCACGTCAGCGTGATCATCCTCCGGGAATTGGCCCAAAAACTACATAGACAACTGGAAACCGTGCTGTAGAGGAGTTATACGGTGCGCGAGGAAGCACCAACCGACCGCGTGCAACTCGTCATCTTTCGCCTGGGCGAGACCGAATTCGGCGTTCCCATTGACCAGGTGCGCCGCATCGAACGGCTGATGCCGGTCACCCGGGTGCCCCGTGCGCCCCACTTTCTGGAAGGCGTGGTCAACATCCAGGGGGACATCGTGCCGGTGGTGGACCTGAAGAAACGCTTCGATCTGGCGGCCGGGCCTTACGATGACAAGGCCCGGATCGTGGTGGTAAACCTGGGAGCGCAGGTGGCCGGCATGATGGTAGATGCGGTGCGCGAGATCGTGTGGTTCCCGGTGAGCCAGATCGAGCCGCCGCCCAGCATGGTGGCCGACATCAACGGGGTATATCTGACCGGCGTGGGGCGTCTGGCGGATCGGCTGATCATCCTGCTGAACCTGGATCAGGTGCTCACGGCCCGCGAGATAGAAGAGCTGGCCCAGGTCGAACAGGCCAGCAATTAGGAGGAGACTCGCACGCGCCCCGGCGCACCCCCGCTTCGCGGGGACGAAATGCGCCCAAACTCGTGCCCACGCTCTGCGTGGGCACACCAGGAGTCACCGCGCCGCCACGCAGAGCGTGGCGGCGAGTAACCCCAGATACGAGCGCGCTCCCCCAGAATTGGGGGCCGGGGGGCTATTTACGAAGGAGGACGATATGGTCAGTGCGCGCGTCCTGGTGGTGGACGACGCGGCCTTTATGCGGCGCATGTTGCGCGATATCCTGACCAGAAATGGCCTGGAGGTCGCGGGCGAGGCGGCCGACGGCGAGACGGCCATAGAACGCTACGTCGAGCTGCGGCCGGACCTGGTGTTGATGGACATCACCATGCCGGGCATCAGCGGCATCGAGGCGGTGCGCCGGATCGTCGCCGTGGATCCAGCGGCGCGTATCGTGATGTGCAGTGCCCTGGGGCAACAGGCGCTGGTGCTCGAGTCGTTGGAGGCCGGGGCACGCGATTTCATCGTCAAGCCCTTCCACCCCGGCAAGGTCATGGAAACGGTCTACAAGGCGCTGGAGCAAGCCCCCCTCCCCACCGATGAGGTGTGAGATGTCCGGCCGGCTACGCGTGTTGGTGGTGGATGATTCGCGCCTGATGTGCAAGCTCATCACCAATATCCTGACCAGTGACCCCGGCATCCAGGTGGTGGGCACGGCCGGCGACGGCGCGGAGGCCATCCGGCTCGCCACCGAGTTGCGCCCCGACGTCATCACCCTGGACATCGAGATGCCCGGCATGAACGGCCTGGAGGTGCTGGGCTACGTGATGAGCGAGATGCCGACGCCGGTGATCGTCGTCAGCGGCCTCACCGCGCCGGAGGTCGCCATCCAGTCCCTGCAACTGGGGGCCGTGGACTTTATCCTGAAGCCCTCGGGCACCATCTCCATTGACCTGTACAAGATCCAGGATGACCTGCTGGCCAAGGTCAAGATGGCCCCGTTGGCCCGGCTATCCCGGCTCCCGGTGTCGCCGGTGTCGCCGCCCCCGGTCGCCGTCAAGATGGCACGACCAGCCCTGGCCAGCCGCCAGGTGGTGGGCATCGCGGCCTCCACCGGCGGCCCCCAGGCATTGGAACGCCTCCTCCCGCGCCTGGCGGCCGATCTGCCCGCCGCGCTGATCATCGTCCAGCACATGCCGCCGGGCTTTACCCGGTCCCTGGCCGAACGCATGAACCGCTACTGCGCCATCACCGTGAAGGAGGCCCGACACCGGGAGCGCGTGGAGGTGGGGCAGGCCTACATCGCGCCCGGCGGCTACCACCTCACTGTGCGCGCCAACCCCGATGCGCCGGGCGAAGGCGTGATCTACCTGGACGAATCCCCCCCCATCGGCGGTTTGCGCCCCTCGGCCAACGTGACGCTGCGCTCCATCGCCGAGGTGTATGGCCCCCGCGCCATCGGCGTCGTCCTCACCGGGATGGGGGCTGATGGCCGGGAAGGATTAAAGCTCATCAAGGAGCGCGGCGGCTTTACCATCGCCCAGGATCAGGCCAGCAGCGTGATCTTTGGTATGCCCAAGGCCGCCATCGAGAGTGGCTGCGTGGACAAAGTGGTGCCGCTGGATGACATCGCCGCCGAGATCATGGCCCGACTGCAAGCGCGGCCCAACAAGCCTGGCGAAGGTTCCAGACGAATCGGTTAGCCAACTTCGCAGGCTGAGGATCGTCGCGACGATGGGATATAGCGTGACCTTCGCAAGGCTCTAACCTGTATGGACCTCTCCCAATACAAAGACCTCTTTATCAGCGAATCCCAGGAACACCTCCAGACGCTGAATCAGGCGATCCTGGCCCTGGAACAGCATCCCACCGCCGACGAGCCACTGGAGCGCATCTTTCGCGCTGCCCACACCATCAAAGGCATGGCGGCCACGATGGGCTACCCGGAGATGTCCCGCCTGGCCCACGCCACCGAGGACTTGTTGGACCGGGTGCGCAAGCACATCATCCCCGTTACGCCGGACCTCATCAATCTGCTGTTGCGCGCGGCGGATGCGCTGGCCGCCCAACTGACGGCCATTGCCGGGGACCACGGCCCCCCGCCCGGCCTGGATGGCCTGCTCGATGCGCTGCGCGGTTTCCAGCCCGGCCCAGCGGCAGAGACGCCGGCCGCACCTGCGGCCGGTGAGCCGGTGCTCCCCACCTGCCAGGTCGCTGTGACCATTGCGGCCGATTCGCTGCTCAAAGGCCCCCGGGCCTTGCTGACACTCAAGCGGCTGCGCGAGTTGGGCACCGTGGTGGACTGTCAGCCGCCGGAGACAGCCCTGACCGCCGAGGATTTCGCCGGCGCGTTCACCGTGAGCCTGGCTACCGCAGCCAGCCCAGACCAGGTTGAGCGCGTGGTCCGGCGCATCGCCGAGATCACCACGGTGACGGTCACGCCGGTCGCCCCCGCCCCGCCCGCCGACGCCGGGCCGGCCCCGCCGGCCGTGCCCCACCTGCCGGAAGGGTTGGGCCACAGCGTGCGGGTGAACGTGGCCCACCTGGATCGGCTGCTCAACCTGGTGGGCGAGATGGTCGTCAACAAGAGCCGCCTCTGGCGCCTGCAACAACGGCACGATCTGCCTGACCTCAAGGAAGCCCTGGAAGAGCACGACCGCATCCTGGCCGATCTGCAAGACGGCGTGTTGCAGACCCGCACCGTGCCGGTGGCCCAGGTGTTCAATCGCTTCCCCCGCATGGTGCGTGACCTGGCCCGCGAGCAGGGCAAAGAAGTGGTGCTGCACATCGAGGGGGCAGACATGGAGTTGGACCGCACGATCCTGCAAGAATTGGGCGATCCCCTCATGCACATCTTGCGGAATGCCATCGATCACGGCCTGGAAACGCCGGCCGAGCGCGCGGCCGCGGGCAAGCCGGCCGCCGGTCAGGTCTGGCTCACCGCCGCCCGGCAACAGGATCAGGCGATCATCGCCGTGGAGGATGACGGCCGCGGGATGGACCCGGCCGTCCTGTGCCGGGTAGCGGTGGAACGCGGTCTCCTCACCGCCGAGCAGGCGGCCGAACTCACCCCCGACGAAGCTCTCATGCTCATCTGTCGGCCGGGGTTCTCTACCGCCTCCACGGTCAGCAACGTCTCCGGCCGGGGCGTGGGCATGGACGTGGTGCGTCGCCAGGTGGAATCCCTGCGCGGTCGCCTGGAGATCACCTCCACGGTGGGCCGGGGATCGCGCTTTGTGTTGCGCCTGCCGCTCACCCTGGCGATCATCCAGGCCCTGCTGGTTCGCGTGGCCGACGAGACCTACGCGGTGCCGCTGCTCCAGGTCACCCGGACGGTGGAGATACAGCCCCACGAGATCCGCGCCATCAAGGACCGGCCCGTAGTCGCCTGGCCGCAGGAATTGATCGCGCTGCGGCCTTTGGCGGCATTGTTAGACCGGCCCGCGCCGGATGTGCTGGCCCCGCCGCACCCCCATGAGTCGTTTCCAGCCCTGATCGTCGAGTACCGGGGCCAACACATCGGCCTGGTGATAGACGAACTGCTGGGCCGCGAGGAGATCGTCGTCAAATCGCTGGGCGGCTTCCTGAGCCGCATCCCCGGCCTGGCGGGCGCGACGGTGCTGGGCGAAGGCGAGGTGGTGCTCATCCTGGACGTGATCGGCCTGCTGTCGTGAACCGTCAAACGTCAAAACGTCAGACGTGTGGATGACGCATGACGTGATCATATCGGGAGCGTGCCCCGTGGAACTCAACGAAACCCAGTTGGACGCCCTCAAAGAAGTAGGCAACATCGGCGCCGGCCACGCCGCCACCGCCCTGGCCCACCTCACCGGGTGCAAGATCACCATGACGGTGCCGCGCGTGCAACTGGTGCCGCTCGGCCAGGTTGCGGACCTGGTGGGCGGAGACGAGGCCCTCGTGGCCGCCGCACTCCAACATTTCGGCGGCGAGGCCCAGGGCAGCATCCTGGTGGTGCTGAGCGAGCCGAATGCACGCCGTCTGATCTGGATGATCACGTCCGATGAGGCCCTGCTGGCCCAACCGCTGCACGCGCAGGCCGAACGGCTGCGGCACTCGGTGGGCGTGCTCATCGTCTCCTACCTGTCGGCCCTGTCCCGGTTCGTGGGCCGGCGCCTGGAGCCATCAGAGACCCATGTGGCCGTGGACATGGCTGGGGCGATCATAGATGCGGTGTTGGCCGAGATCAGCCAGGAGGCAGACATGGCCCTGGTCATCGAGACCGAGTTCCGCGCGCCGGACCCGGCCGGCGAGCAGGTGGCCGGGCACATGCTGCTGCTGCCCAGCCTGGACTCGCTGAAGCTGATCCTGGCGGCGCTGGGGGTAGACTGACATGGCCGACCCTGTGTCTACCATCGCGAACCCAGAGCGGGTCCTGGTGGGCATCGGCGAGCTGGCCGTGGCGCGTCCCCCCACCATTCTGGCGGCGTTGGGCCTGGGTTCCTGCGTGGGGCTGGTGCTCTACGATCCGGTATCGCGCATCGGCGGGCTGGCTCACGTGATGTTGCCGGCCAATCCCCAGCCCGCGCGCGTGCCCCCATCGGCCCGCTTTGCCGACCAGGCCCTGGAACTGCTGCTGGAGCGCATGTTGGCCGAGGGCGCACAACGCGAACACCTGGGCGCCAAGCTCGTGGGGGGCGCACACATGTTTGCTTCGTCCACCGGCCAGGGCATCGGCCAGCGCAACATCACGGCTCTGCACAGCCTGTTGCGCCAGCAACGCATCCCCTTGCTGGCCTCCGATGTGGGCGGGCAGTGGGGCCGGTCCATCGAGTTTGACTTGGGGACCGGGCTGTTGCGCGTGCGCTCATTTCAACGCAGCGAGCAAACCCTGTAGGCAAGACCATGCCCCGTTCGATTGATCGCGCGGCGTTGGCGTGTTATAATGCGCCCAGGCGAGACGGCCGACAGGGGCTGCTCGCCGGGAGGTAGGAAGTGAGCCGGAACTCCAAGATCATCCTGATCGTTCTCTTGCTGGCCCCGGCCGCCCTGGCGCTATTGACCCTGGTCGTGGTGGTGCTCGCGCTCGGTCCTGGCTTTCAGCCGCTGGGACCGGTGGATACGCCCACCCCCGTCGGTTCTCGCACGGTCGCCGGCCTGGTCCGTGATGTGATCACCGCCCAGCCCATCCCCAATGCCCAGGTGCGCACCAGCGCGGGCAGCGTGCCCACCGACGAGTCCGGCGCATTCTCCATCCCGGTCCCGGCCGGCGAGGCCCTTCACGTCTCGGCCGCCAACTATGAGGCCCAGTCCGTGCTGCCGGCCGCCAACACCGTGCTGGTGGAGTTGGCGCGCGACCCCCGCGCCACCTATGAGCTGATCCACGACTACCAGATCCAGCACGAATACGGCCGCCAGTATGACCTGCTGCACCCGGACGTGCAGGCCCAGTTCTCGCGGGATGATTTTGTCCGCTACATGGAAGGAACCATTGATTACGAGATCGTGGCGCGTAGCTACGGCGCCCCGGTGATGCTGCCCTCATGGACGTTCGAGAACCGCACGTATACCGAAGTGGCGCAAGTGCCCTTTACGCTGACGATCCGGCGCGCCGGGCAGGAGCAGGCCCAGAGCGGCACGGGATACCTGGTTCGCGCCCACGGGACCTGGCGCTGGTTCCGGGGGCCACTCGGCTCGCCCACGGTCACGCCGGGCTGGCCGGCGACGCCCACCCCCACGCCGGGCCAGGGGCCGTTCCCGGTGGGCAGTTGGGTCCAGGTGACGACCGGCAACCTGAACGTGCGGGCCGGCCCCGGCCCCGGATATGGCGTCGTGGCGACCGTGCCCTATGGCACCCGGCTCCGCGTCCTGGCCGGCCCCACCCTGGTGGGCACCACGCCGTGGTATCAGATCACCGACGAAGGAACGGTGCGGGGGTGGTGCAACGGCGCGTACCTGGCCCCGGCCGCGTCCCCCACGCCCACGATAGGCCCCTGGTTCCCGGTGGGATCATGGGTGCTGGTGGCCTCGCCAGACGGCACGCTGAACATCCGGCAAGGCCCCGGCATGGGCTACACCATCGTCGCGGTCGTCTATAACGGCGCGCGCCTGCGCATCGTCGGCGGCCCGCTGATGGTGGAAAATGCCCCCTGGTACGAGGTGATGGACGAGGCCCAGACGTTCCGGGGCTGGTGCGCGGGCCGTTACCTCACGCCCACCAGCCCACCGCCCAGCGCCACGCCGACACCCACCCCCAAGCCCGACTTGCCGCCGGGCACGTGGGTGCTGGCCGCCGCGCCAGAAGGCCAACTGCACGTCCGCAGCGGTCCAGGGAGCCAGTATGCCATCCTGCGCATGATCCCCAACGGCAGCCTGTTGCGCGTCGTGCAAGGCCCCACCTGGGCCGACCAGGCCCCGTGGTATCTCGTCGCCGACGAGGGGCAGACCTTCCAGGGCTGGGCCAACGGCCAACACCTGGTGCTGGCCCCAGTCCCCACGCCCACGGCCACCATCGGCCCGTATTTCCCGGTGGGCGCCTGGGTGCGGGTGCAATCGCCAGACGGCCAATTGAACATCCGGCAAGGGCCAGGGACGACGTATCCCGTCATCTATGTGGCTCGCAATGGTGACGTGTTCCGCATCGTGGCCGGCCCCACATGGGTGCAACAGGCCCCGTGGTACGAGGTGGCAGACGCCGCCGGGGCCATCCAGGGCTGGTGCAACGGCCTGTACCTGGTGCTGATCCCCGCCCCGATCACCCCCACGCCCGTGCCCACATCGCCCCAGGATCAGGCGCGGTTCACGGAACTGCAGTTCTGCGTGCTCCCGCCGGGAGGTGGCGCGGCAGATTGCAGCGGCCGCTTTCGCCATCCCGTTTACGAGGTGTACATCGTGTGGGACTATGTGCACATGCAGCCAGGCATGATCGTGCGCCGGGAGTGGTATTTCAACGGCCAACACCTGCGCACCACCGAGGAACCGTGGGACTATGCCAGATACGGGGCGCAAGGCACGGTGTGGGATGTCAAGATGTGGGACGGCAAAGGCATCGAACCGGGCACGTATCGCCTGGAGCTATATCTGAACAACGTCAAGCAACAGGAACGGAGCTTCACGATTAGCAACTAGCCAACAGCTCACTGCCAGGAGAGACAAAGGATATGACAGAGGACAAGGAAAAGCGCGTGGCGACCCTCTACGCCTGGGCGCGTGACCAACTGGATGCCAGCAACTGGCCGGGGGCCATCCATACCCTGGAGAAACTGCTGGAGCTAGAGCCGACCCACCCGGAAGCCCCGACGTTGCTGGCCCGCGCGCGCACGGAACAGGCCCGCGCTGACCGCGTGGCCCGGCTATATGACCAGGCCCAAGAACGGATGCAGGTGGGCGACTGGGACCGCGCCATCGCCATCTGCGAGGAGATCACGGCCACCGATCCCCATTACCGCGACGTTTGCACATTGATCGAACAAGCCCGGCAGGCCCAGAAAAAGCTCTCGGAGGTGGCTGAGAAGTACCGTACCGGCGTATTGAGCTTTGAGACCGGGGAATGGCCCACCGCCATCGAGATGTTCAAGAAGGTCGCCGAGACAGACCCCCAGTATCGCGACGTGTTGACCCGTCTGGAGCTGGCGCAGGCCGAGCTGACCCGCCAGACCCGCCTGCACGAACGGTATCAGGCCGGCCTGAAACACATGCAACGCAAACAATGGGCCGAAGCCGTCGCCGCCCTGGAAGAAGTGGTGGCCGAAGACGAGACCTTCGCCGAGGGGGAAGCCGAGGAGCGTTTGCGGGAGGCGCGGGAACGCCTCAACCGCGAGCAAGCCGAGACCGTGGCCCGGCTCTACGATGCCGCCACGGAATACACCCGCCGGGGCGAGTGGGCACTGGCTGTCGAGGCCCTCGAACAGGTGCTGGGCCATGACCCGGAATATCCGGGCGCCCAGGAGCTGCTGGCCCAAGCCCGCGAAAAGCGGGACGATTTGCAACAGGCCGAAGACCTGTACGAGATCGGGGTCCAGCACGCCCAGCGCGGGAACTGGGCCGAGGCCGCAGCCGCCTTCGCGGAAGTGCTGGAACTGATCCCGAACTATCGCGATGCCGAACGCCGGCTCAAGTCGGCGCAGGCCCGCGCCGAACGCCAGCGGCGAGCCGCCGCGCCCACCATGATGGGCATCCCGGTGCCGCCCGACCGCGCCGAACGGATGGTCGCCCCGCCGCCTCCCCCACCGCCACGAGGCAGACCGGTGGGCTTGATCGGGGTCGTGCTGGTCAGCGCGGTGGCGCTGCTGGCGGTATGTATGGTGCTGGGGGGCATCCTGGCCTGGCCTACGGTCCAACAGATCGCCATGAGGCCCAGCGGCCCCTCGCCCACGCCCCAACTCAGCCCGATCATCATCACCGCCACCCCGTCGCCCGTCGTGGCAGGGCAGGACCGGGTGACCCTGCTGCAAAGCGTCACCGTGCCTGATGGGACCGAGTTCACCCCCGGGGCCTCATTCCCCAAGATCTGGCGGCTGCGCAACGACGGAACGCGCGCCTGGGAAGGCTATACGCTGGCCTTTGTCGGGGGCGAGCAGATGGGCGCCCCAAACGAGCTGCCGGTGCCCACCACCCCGCCGGGAGAGACCGCCGACGTGGTGGCCTCCATGGTGGCGCCGCAGGAGCCAGGTACCCACGCCGGCCAGTGGCAGATGAAGAACGCCGCCGGGCAACTCTTTGGCGACCCGGTACACGTGATCATCCAGGTGTCCGGCAGCGTCCCCCCATCGCCGACGCCATCGCCCACGACGGCGCCACCAGCCGGCAGCCCCACGCCAGAGCAGACCGTGTGGCCCACGGCGGCCCCCCCGCCCACCGCCGCCCCCACGGCGAAACCCACCGCGGCCGTCACACCCCAACCCCAGCCCACCAAGACGCCGACCGTCGCCGCGATCAGCGGCCGGATCGCCTTCCCCCTGTGGAACCCCAGGACCGGCAAGTATGACGTGGAAGTGATCAACGCGGATGGGACCGGCCAATACAAGGTGATGGACAACGTGCGCCAGCCCTGCTGGAACGCCGAGGGGACCTGGCTGGTCGTGAACGGCGAGATCCAGTTCAAGGAGGGGCTGCTGGTCATGCAGGCTGACGGGGGCAAATTGCGCGCGATCTCGACCCAGGCCCACCACGCGCGGCCCAGTTGGTCCCCCCAGGGGAACCGGATCGCCTTCGATGTGCCTGTCAGCGGGGGCAACCTGATATACATACTGGACGACATCCGTGACATCGCCGATCCCAATGCCTTCCGCCCGGTGCGCTACGCGGACAAGGACGTGCCCGGCCGCTACGTCACCTGGATGCCCGATGGCAACCTGATCTGCACATCGGTGGACTATTGGGCCACCGCGCAGAAAGCCGGATTGTACGTGGTGGGACCTGACGGCGGGGTGATGTGGCGGGTCACCACCAACGGTCTGGACACGGCCCCGGCCGTTTCCGCATCGGGACGGGTGGCCTTCATGTCGCGTCGCGAGGCTGAGGGCGATTGGGAGATCTATACCGTGAGCCTGGCCGGCGAGGACGCCGACCTGAAACAACTGACGAACAATAGCGTCCACGATGGCCTGCCCACCTGGTCGCCGAACGGCCAGTGGATCGCGTTCGTGTCCAACGAGGGCGGCTCGTGGGGCATCTGGGTGATGCGCGCCGATGGCAGCGGCCGCCGCAAGATCAAGGACCTGGGACCCACCGGGCTACTGGACGATTGGACCGAAGAGCGCATCTCCTGGGCGCCGTGATACGTGATGCGTCAAACGTCATTCGTCATACGTCATAGGGCTACGGGTGACGTTTGACGTTTGACGTTTTGACGTTTGACGTTTTGACGTTTTGACATATTGACGTTCGACGTTCACATTCCAAGCGAGGAGGCTTATGAGCAATATTGACATCATCTTTGCCCGCCGGAGCATCCGGCAGTATACGGAGGAGCCGGTCACGCAAGAGCAGATCCGCACGCTGCTGGAAGCCGGCATGGCCGCCCCGTCGGCCAGCAATCGTCAGCCCTGGCATTTCGTGGTGGTGACTGAGCGAGCCACCCTCCGGGCCTTGGCCGAGGCCCACCCCTTCGGCAAGATGTTGGCCGGGGCGGCCCTGGCCATCGCCGTCTGCGCGGACCCGACCCTGTCCCCCAAATACTGGCAACAGGATTGCTCGGCCGCCACGGAAAACATTCTGATCGCCGTGGCCGGCCTGGGACTCGGCGGGGTGTGGTTGGGCTGCTACCCCAACGAAGAGCGCGTGGAACCTATCCGCCGGGTACTGGGCATCCCAGAACCCTTCCAGGTGCTCAGCCTCTTGTCCATCGGGCATCCGGCCGAGTACCGGGAGCCACGTACCCAGTACGACGAGGCCCGGGTTCACCGGGAACACTGGTAGTCCCCCCTCCTTGGCTGCGACCACCGTATCGTCCCGGGTCCCGCAGACCCTCGACCTGCGGCCGGAGGCGCTGAACCGCACCATCGTGCGCCTGGCGACGCCGGCCGTGGTGGAGAATCTGCTGTCCACCCTGGTCTACTTTGTGGATGCGTTCCTCATCGGCTGGCTGCACGACAATGCCGCCATGGCCGCCGTGGGCCTGAGCGGCACGTTCATGTTCATCGCCGATGGGGTGTTGCAGGCCATCGCGGTCAGCGCCACGGCCATGGTGGCCCGGGCCTGGGGCGAGCAAGACTATGACCGGGCCAAACGCGCCGGCGCGCAGGCCATCGTCCTGAGCGTGCTGGTGGCCGTGCTGTTCACCAGCATCATGATCCCGTTCAGCGACGAGTTCCTGGTGCTCATGGGCGCAGAGCCGGAGGTGGTGCGCCAGGGCAGCCTGTACATCAACATCCTCCTGCTGACCAGCGTGTTCAGCTTCCCCATGCTGGTGTCCAGCGGGGTGATGCGCGGGGCCGGCGACACCACCAAGCCCATGACCATCACGTTGATCATGAACCTCTGGAACGTGATCGCGGCGACGGTGCTCATCTTCGGCCTGGGGCCGATCCCGGCCATGCGCCTGGCCGGGGCCGCCATCGCCACCTCGTCGGCGCGGACGGTCGGTGGCTTGCTGTCGCTGCTGTTCCTGTTCACCGGCTTTACCGTCATCCGCATCGAGCCGCGCCGGTTCCTGCGCTGGGACTGGCGGATCATCGGCCGGATCGCGCGCCTGGGCCTCCCCAACATCATCGAGACGACCGTCGGGCGCATCGGCTACATCCTGTTCATGCGCATCGTCAGCGAGCTGGGCACGGCCTCGCTGGCCGCGCACAACATCGCCGTGCGGGTAGAGTCGCTGTCGTTCATGCCCGGCTGGGGCCTGGCCGTGGCGACGGCGACGCTGGTGGGGCAATCGCTGGGGGCCGGCCAGCCCGACTGGGCGGAACGGAGCGTGCGCCGCACGGTCCTGCTCTCCACCCTGTTCATGGCAGCGACCTCCCTGGTCTACCTGTTCTGCAGTTGGCCGCTGGTCTCCATCTTTGGGAGCACGCCGGAGGTGCTGGCCCTGGCGGCCGTGGCCGTGCAGGTGGGCGCGCTGGAGCAGATACCCATCGCCGTCCAGATGACCTTGGCCGGGGCCATGCGCGGGGCCGGCGACACGCGCACCCCTATGTGGGTGACGTTCTTTGGGGTGTTGTTCTTCCGCGTGGCGACGGTCTACCTGTTCGCCATTGGGTTGGGCCTGGGGCTGGCCGGCGTCTGGCTGGGCACGGCGGCGGATTGGACCGGCCGGGCCGGTCTTATGTACTTGCTGTATCGGCGGGGCCGGTGGAAGCAGGTGAAGGTCTAGCGGAGGAGCGGAGGGGCGGAGGTGCAAAGAAGCAATCTCCTCTGCTCCCCTGCCCCCTGCCAGTAATGGAGACGACCATCTAGCGAGGAGTTGCCCCCGCGCGGGGCGCACCCCGTGAGATGAAAATGCGACCTCGGCCCCCCTCCCCCCCAATCCTGGGGGGAACAGCGCGCTCCCCGGCTTCGCCGGACTATAGCCCCAGAGTTGGGGGCCGGGGGGCCATTTACGGAGGAGGGTGAGCACGCCAATGAAGGCCCGTTGCCCGCTCTGCGGCCAGGTTCGACAGATTTCCTCGGCCGTGGGAGCCTGCGCCGATTGCCTGCGCAGTCCATGTGGGCTGCACGGGCGCGAGCGGCCGACCGAGGCCCTGCCCCGCGCCCTGGCATCGCACCGGGCGGCCCGACGCGACTTTGGCCTGCCGCCGGAGCCGCCGCGTGCGCCGGATGGCGTGCGCTGCACCGGCTGCGCCAACGAGTGCGTCATCGGCCCCGGCGAACGGGGCTTTTGCGGCCTGCGCGAAAACCGCGAGGGACGGCTCCACGCCCTGGCCGGGTCCTCGCGCCGGGGCCTCCTCCAGTGGTACCGCGACCCGCTGCCCACCAACTGCGTGGCCGATTGGGTGTGCGCCGGGCATCGCCAACCGGGCAAACACAACCTGGCCGTCTTTTACGGCGCGTGTTCGTTCGACTGCCTGTTCTGCCAGAACTGGCACTACCGCGAGATGTCGCCGACCAGCCGGCACGTCCTCTCTGCCCAGGAGCTGGCCGACGCCGCCAACCCCCTCACGTTCTGCGTCTGCTATTTTGGCGGCGACCCCAGCCCGCAGATGCCCCACGCCCTGGCGACCTCTCGCCTTCTGGCTGAGCGCGGCGTGCGCATCTGCTGGGAGACCAACGGCGCCATGTCACCGGCCTATCTGCGCCGGGCCGTGGAACTCTCCCTGTCCAGCGGCGGCTGCATCAAGTTCGACCTGAAGGCGTGGGACGATTGTCTGCATCGCGCGCTCACCGGCGTCTCTAACCGGCGCACGCTGGAGAACCTGGCCCTGGCTGCCAGCTACATTCCCCAACGGCCCGACCCGCCGCTGGTCATCGCCAGCACGCTCCTGGTGCCCGGCTACGTGGACGCGGCCGAGGTGGGGGCCATCGCCCGATACCTTGCCGCGCTCGACCCGGACATCCCCTACGCGCTGCTGGCCTTCGCGCCCCAGTTCCACATGCACGACCTGCCCTGCACGTCGCGGGAGCACGCGGAGGCAGCAGAGGCGGCGGCCCGGGCGGCGGGGCTGACTCGCGTGCGCATCGGCAACCGGCATCTGCTGGGCATGGGGTACGGATAATCGTGGAGGCCATATGAAAGTGCTCATCACCGGCATCACCGGCTTTGGCGGAAGCCACCTGGCGGAATATGCCCTGGCCCAGGGCGCGGAGGTCTATGGCACCGTGCGGTGGCGCAGCGACCGCACCAACATCGCTCACCTGCGCGACAGCATCACCCTGCTGGACTGCGACCTCACCGACGCCTCGGCCACGCTCCAGGCCGTCCTGGAAGCTCGCCCAGACCGTATCTTTCACCTGGCGGCCCAGACCTTTGTGCCCACGTCGTGGCGGGCGCCGGCCGGCACCCTCACCACCAACGTCATCGCCGCCCTCAACATCTTTGAGGCAGTGCGGGCCTGGGGCGCAAATCCGCCGATCCTGAACGTGAGCTCCAGCGAGGTGTACGGCCTGGTGCAGCCGGACGAGGTGCCCCTCACGGAAGAGCAACCGCTGCGGCCGCTATCGCCCTACGCCGTGAGCAAGGCCGTGCAAGACCTGCTGGGCTACCAGTACCATCGCTCCTATGGCCTGCGCATCGTGCGGACCCGGACCTTCAATCACTCCGGCCCGCGCCAGCACGAGGTCTTTGTGGTGCCGGCCTTCGCCCGGCAGATCGCCGAGGCCGAGGCCGGCCGGCGCGAGCCGGTCATCCTGGTGGGCAACCTGGAATCGCGCCGCGATTTCACCGACGTGCGCGACGTAGTGCGGGCCTACTGGCTGGCCCTGGAACACGGGGTCCCCGGCGAGGCGTATAACGTCTGCGCCGGCCAGGCCCATACCATTCAGGAGGTCCTGGACACGTTGCTCTCCCTGGCCACCGTGCCGATCACGGTTCAGCAGGACCCCCGGCGCATGAGGCCCTCCGACGTGCCCCTGGTGCTGGGCGATTTCCACAAGCTCCAGGCGGCTACCGGCTGGCAGCCCGAAATCCCCCTACACCAGATGCTCCGCGACGTGTTGGACTACTGGCGCGCCCGGGTGGGCAGTGGTTAAAATCGGGGAGAGTTCACATAGCGACCAATCTACCACTCACCAATGCGAGGAGGAACTGAACGTTGACGGAACAAAAAGGCGTTACTGTATGGTTTACCGGGCTGTCCGGCTCGGGCAAGACGGCCATCGCCAAAGCTCTGGAGCCGATCTTGCGGGCGCGGGGGCTGCGCGTGGAGCGGCTGGACGGCGACATCGTGCGGCAAAGCCTCACCCGCGACCTGGGCTTTAGCAAAGAAGACCGGGACAAGAACATCGAGCGGGTGACCTTTGTCGCCAGGCTGCTCACCCGCAATGGCGTGATCGTGCTCTGCTCGTTCATCTCGCCATACCGGGCCGTGCGGGCCAAATCAAGGGAGGAAATCGGGAGCTTTGTCGAGGTGTATTGCTACTGTCCGTTGGAGACGCTCATCGCGCGCGATGTGAAGGGCCTGTACCAGAAGGCCCTGGCCGGCGAGATCCCCAACTTTACGGGGGTCTCGGACCCTTACGAGGAGCCAGAGAACCCGGAGATCCGCATTGACTCCAGCCGGGAGACGCTGGAGGAGAGCGTGGCCCGGGTGTTGGCCTATCTGGAAGAACATGGGTACGTGCCCCCGGCCCCATCCCCGGATGACCATGGCTACACGGCCGAAGAGGGCCGCCGGATCGAGGAGCGATTGGGCGCGCTGGGCTATCTGTAGCGGACTGGCCCCGCTAAACCAGGCCCCTGGCGCTTGCCAGGGGCCTTTCGTTCAGGATGCGGGCCGCTCCGGTGGTTCCTGGTTGTCTAACAGGTCCTGGGGCGCCAATTCTCCCCAGGCCACCAGTATGCGACGGTGGAAGAACCGGGCCATGGTATAGATCACCGCCGCCACCGGCACGCCGAACAACGCCCCCCAGATGCCGGCGATCTGCATCCCGATGAGCAGGGCAGCCAGCACCAACAACGGCGACAACCCGATGCTGCTGCCCATCAGCTTGGGCGCGATCACCTGAAACAGGGTGAACTGGAACACCACCAGGGCCACCGCGACGATGGCCGTCACATACCACGGAACCTGAAACAGGGCCACGAGGATCGGCAGGAACAAGCCCAGGATCGGGCCAAAGAAGGGGATCACCGCCAACAACGTCGTGATCAGCGCCGTGATGACCGAGAAATCCACGCCCGCCGCAGCCATGATCAACCCCACGCCGACGCCATACACCAGGGCCAGCGCGATCTGACCGCGAACAAAGCCGCCAAAGCTCTGGTTCACGGTCTGCCGCAAGAGCGACCATTCGTCGCGCCAGTTCGGCGGCAACACCTGACCGATCCCCGTCCCGGCCTGGCGGCCCTCCAGCATGATGTACACGCTGATGATCAGGATCAGCAGCACGTTAGAGATCACGCTGGTCACACCGGACACCACGCTCATGGTGTTCCGCAGGATGATCGTGCCCCATTGCTGAACCTGGTCCAGGACGCTCTTTACGTCGAGCAGTTGTTCCAAATCCAGGCGAACGCCCCATCGCGTCAGTGTGGTTTCCAGATCGTTCAGGAAGGCCAGGACTTCGGCCAGGTCCTGGGGTATCCGCCGTTCCAGGGACCGGCCCTGCTCCAGGAGGACTGGCGCGAACATCCCGCTGGCAATCGCCAGGATGAGGATCACCCCGCCATAGACGGCCAACACGGCCAGGCCACGCGGCAGGCGGCGACGTTCCAGCGCATCGGCGGCCGGGCTAAGCAGGAAGGCGACGAGCCAGGCCAGAAAAAAGATCAGGATCACGTTGCTAAAGCTCTGCAACAAGGCATACGTCTTTTCGGCGATAAATATGGCCGCCGCCAGGGCCAGCAAGACCACCAGCAGGCGCGTCCAGGGATTCGACATCATCTCGTCACATTCTCCTGTTGCAACCGGGGCAGCCAGAAGGCCATCAGCCCGGCCGCCAGGATCGCCAGGGCCGCGCCAAAGAGGAACGGCGCAGAGGCCCCCAGGCCCGGCCACGGGCCGATCCCCTGCCACAATACCCCGGCGATCAGGCTGGCCGGAAATGCCGCAAGCCCCACGGCCGCGTTATACACGCCATAGGCCGTGCCGCGCTGGGCCGGCGTCACCACGTCCGCCACCAACGCCTTGGCCACGCCCTCTGCCATGCCATAATACACGCCATAGACGGCGTAGGCCAGCAGCACTTGCCAGCCCGCGTTCGCCAGGGCAAACCCCAGGTAGACCAGGCCATAGAGCAGCCAGCCCCCCACGATGAGCTTGCGCCGGCCGATGCGGTCCGAGAGCGCGCCGGCCGGGCCACTGACCACCGTATAGACCAGGGTAAAGACCAGCAGGATGCCCATCACGCCCAGCGTCGGCACGCCCACGTTCTGCGCCCGCAGGATCAGGAACGCATCCGCCGAGTTGCCCAGGGTAAACAGCACCACGATGACCAGGAAAACCTTGAACCGTCGGTCAAAGCCCCGGAGCGAGAGCCGGAGTGCTTGCGCCTTGCGGCCGGGGATCGGCACGTCGCGAGCCGCCAGCGCCAGGGCGATCACTCCCAACGCCGCCGGGATGATGCTCAACAACACCACGGCCTGAAACGTCTCGCGGGCCAGGGTCGTCTGGCCGGCCTGCGTGGCCCAGATCACGGCCGCCGCGATGAACAGCCCCAGGAAGGCGCCCCCGGTATCGGCGGCCCGGTGCAGGCCAAAGGCCAGGCCGCGCTGATCCTCGCCGACCGAATCGGCTACCAGCGCGTCACGGGGCGCCGTGCGGACGCCCTTGCCCACCCGGTCCATGAACCGCACGAGCAGCACCAGCGGCCACGAGACAGCAAAGTAGAGGAACGGTTTGGCAATGGTCGAGAGACCATAGCCGGCCACCGCCAGCCACTTGCGCTGCCCCAGCCGGTCGGAGAGCCAGCCGGAAAAGACCTTGAGCAGGCTGGCCGTGGTCTCGGCGATGCCCTCGATGAGGCCAATGACCGCTGTCTTTTCGCCCAGGACGTTAGCCAGGAACAAGGGGATCAGGTTGATGACCATCTCGCTAGAGATGTCGGTGAGAAAGCTGGTGGCGCTGGCGGCCCACACGTTGCGGGGCAGGGCGCGCCAGCCGGTTTTCTTGGCTGTTGTCATACACACTCCTATTCATGATGCAGGATGCATGATGCATGATTCATGCATCATGCATCATGTATCATGCATCATGTATCATGCATCATGCATCATGTCTTGTGACCTTGGATGACGGATTCGCGAAAGTTGTACAGCTTGGCACCCAGCTCTCGGTAGCCAGCGATGAAATATTCGTAACGTGGTTTGGATAGCGATCTTGTCTCGTGCAGTATGTCCAGATGCACTTTGGTCTCGTCGCAGGAAGCAACCGCGTAGGTCAGAAATTGGACGAACTCGCCCTTGTATCGGCGCCGGCCGAATCCTTCCACAATGTTCGACGCCACCGACTTGGCCGACTTGCGGATCTGCCGGCCTTCCTCATACATCTCGAAATCGGGCAACTCGTCCAGAGTCATCCGATGAACCGCTATCGCTAACTGCTTCGCAAGCTGAAAGATCTCCAAATCCTCATAGCTCTGCGGTTTGTCTTTTCTCTCCGCCATATTTCCCTCCTCACAATTATCCTGTATCATGCATCCTGCATCATACATCCTGCATCATACATCCTGCATCATGCTTCAGCACCCGGGTCAGGTCCGCCGGCGTCACGCCGGGCGATTCGATCCCTTCGGCCACGTAGAACCGGGCGATGACGGCCTCGGCTTCCTCGGTCGGCAGGCCCTCCAGGGCCTGCTCTAATACCGCCAGCCTGTCGGCCGGGTAGAAAAAGAAATCGCCGGAGAGGGATACGGCGTGGAGGCGTCCCTCGCAGAGCACGCTGTCACCCCGGATGAGGCCGCCCGGGGCCTTGTGGACCCGGCGCACCACCTCCACCCCGGCGGCGATGCGCACCCGACGTTCGTGGCGCCGTCTCTCGTGCTTGAATAGCCACTCGTCGCTGGTGAACTGGGGCGTCAGCTCAGCCACCTTGTCGTACACGGCGGCGTCCAGCCCGGCCGGCTCCAGCCCGCCCACCAGCGGCGCGAATTGTTGGACCAGCAGGCCGACCAGCTCATGATACGCGGGCGCAATGCCCAGCTCCCGCCGGATGGTGGTGAGGTTCTCGCGCATGGTGGCGTGGACCTTGTCGCGGTACTTTTCGTCCGGCACCCGGAGCACGCGGGCCATCGTGTCATAGTCAAAGTCCAGGATCAGGTTGCCCACCAGCACGCAGTAGTCGCCGATGTCGGCCGCGCCGTTGCCGGATATCTTGCGCCCCTGAGCGGTGACGATGTCGTTCACCGGGCGATAGCGGGCGTCTATTCCCAGTTGGCGATAAGCCGCCACCACCGGGGCCAGAAAGCGCTGGTAAAAGGCGTCCTTGCCACGCGGAACCAGCGGGCTGTCGCGGTGGATAACGAGCTGATAGAAAAGCTGGTCGCCATCCAGATAGACGGCCCCGCCGCCCACCTCGCGGCGAAAGACCGGCAACCCGTGGGCGCGACAGTAGGCCAGGTCCACCTCCTGCGCGGCATCCTGATGGTAGCCGATGCAGACGTAGGGCTGGGCCGGGGCCAGGATGACCAGGCCCTCCCGGTTCAGGCGCGGCAGGGCGTGGTAAATGAGCTGGGAATGCAGCCAGGGCACGCGGCCCAGATCGTAAAGCTTCATCCGAACCCCAGGCCGCGCTCTTTCATGCTCACGTAGCGGCCCTCGCCAATGACCACATGATCCAACACGTCAATGCCCAAAAGCTCGCCGGCCCTGACGATGTCGCGGGTCACGGCCACGTCCTCCGGCGACGGCGTCGGATCGCCGGAGGGGTGATTGTGCACCACCACCACGGCCGCCCAGCCATCTTTGATGGCCTCGCGGAACACCTCGCCCACCCGCACCACGGAGGTGTTCAGGCTGCCCTGATAGACCAGGCGCACGGCCAGCACGGCGTTCTTGGTGTTGAGGAGCACCACGCGGATCTGCTCCTGGTCCAACAGGCTCATCTCCAGCATGAGGAGGCTGGCGACGTCGGCCGGGGAGCGGATGGTGAGGCGCTCCTCCGGCCCCACGATCATCAGCCGGCGGGCCAGCTCCACCACGGCCTTGATCTCGGCAGCCTTGGCAATGCCCACGCCGTGCTCGGCGCAGAGTTCGGTCACGCTGGCCCGGGCCAGGCCGGCCAGCCCGCCAAAGCGCACCAACAGGCGCCGGCCCAGGTCCACGGCGGTCTCGCCGCGCCCGGTGCCGGTGCGCATGATGAGGCCCAGCAATTCGGCGTCGCTGAGCGCGGCCGGCCCCAACGCCATCAGCCGTTCGCGGGGCCGTTCGCCGGCCGGCAGAGCCTTGATGGTGAGATGATATTCCGGGCGCTGAGGGGGTTCTTCAGACATGGAGCGCCTCTTTCTCAGGGGAAAGTTTCAGAACGGGACCCAGTCCAGTTGGTTATGCCACTCTTCGGCCTCACTGGCTTCCCAGATAAGGCATAGCTCTTGAGCCAGTTTACCAGTTGGAGTGCCAGGCCGAATCCACAGCAATCCCCACAGATGTCCGCCGGCCGCCCAGTGAGCCTCGAGGTGTGCGGGCATACTCGTTCGATTAGAGGTGATCAGCATCCGCTGGGCTAATTCCAGGTAACGCAGCATGTCCGGATCGGGCGTGCCGAGGGCAGGCGCGCCGGGGTCGCCCACACGCAGGACATCTATGGCGGGGTTGAGGCGTAGCAAGGCAGTCTTGAGCCGTGGCGCTTCGCTCTCGTCCAGCAGAAATCGCACCTTCACCGGGTCGCCACCTGCTTCTGTCCCTGTTCTCGCCGGGCTTTAAGGGCGCGCAGACGCTGGACCACTGGCGGGGGATTGGCCGCCCATTCGCGGTATCGCTGCTCCCGCCACTCTGCCAAGCGGGCCAGGTAGGCATCCATCTCGGAACGATTGCGCAGGTAGTAGGTGATCGTGGCGTGAATCTCTTCCAGGCTCAGGCTGGGCAGATTGGCGGCGATCTCTTCTGGCGTATACCCTTCCAGGTAATAGTACAACACATCGTCAATGCCAACCCGGTGTCCCTTCAGACGAATATCATCAGGGGACAAGAAGTCAAAATAATCTTCCAGCTTCATTCGATCTCCTCCCACACAATAATCGGTCGCGGAGAGACGAGGGGGCCGCCTACGGCAGAACCAGGCCGATGGCTTCTTTGACCTCACGCAGGGTCTCCACCGCGATGGCGGTGGCCCGTCGCGCGCCGTCGGCCAGGACCTCACGGACAAAGCCGTCACCGCGAGCGGCGAACTCGTCGCGCCGGACGCGGAACGGCGCCAATGCCGCGTTCAGGTGGGCAGCAAAGAGCCGTTTGCAGTCCACGCAGCCGATGCTGGCCGCCCGGCATTCCCGCTCGATCTCGGCCACCTGGTCGGGCGAATAGATCTTGTGCAGCGAGAACACGTTGCATACCTCTGGATGGCCGGGGTCAGTGCGATAGGCCCGGGCCGGGTCCGTGACCATGCTCATCACGCGCTTGAGCGTCTCCTCCGGCGTGGCGGCCAGCTCGATCTGGTTGTTCAGGGACTTGCTCATCTTGTTCACGCCATCGGTGCCCATCACGCGGGGCACGTCCGTGAGCCGGGCCTGCGGCTCCACCAGCACCGGCCCAAAGCGGTCGTTGAACCGACGCACGATCTCACGGGTGAACTCCAGGTGCGGCAACTGATCCTCGCCCACGGGCACGGTATCTGCCTTGTAAAGCACGATGTCGGCAGCCATGAGGACCGGGTAGCCCAGCAGACCATAGTTGACGTTGTCCGGCTGTTGGCGCACCTTTTCCTTGAACGTGGGCAGGCGCGACAGCCATCCCAGAGGCGTGACCATGCTCAACAGGGTGTGCAACTCGGTCACCTGGGGCACATGGCTCTGGATGAAGACGATGGTGCGCGCCGGGTCCATCCCGGCGGCCAGCCAGTCCAGGGCCATGTCCCGCACGTCGGACCACATGTCCGTGGGCCGCTCGATGGTGGTGAGGGCGTGCAAGTCCACGATGCAGTAGATACAATCGAACTCATCTTGCAGGGCCACATAGTTGCGAATGGCCCCCAGGTAGTTGCCCAGATGTTGTTTGCCGGTGGGCCTGGCCCCACTAAAGACCCGACGGCGTTGTTCCTCGGTCATGTTGGTGCTCCTCCCCATTCGTGTTGTCAAGGTGAGTGTACCACATCCCGGCGTACTGCGCAAGCCAGGGCGCGATGCACCTGCCGCACAACGAGGATTTGCGCAACGCGCCGGGAAGGAGTATAATGCATAAGATGCGCAAACGCACGTGGTGGCCCTATCTGCTCATCCTGCTGAGTTGCCTGAACCTGGCCCCCGGGCCGGCGATACCCGTCCTGGTGGACGCCGAAGTGCCGCAGGCCCCGCTCACGGCCGCCCAGACGCAGCAGTTGGCTCGCCTGCGCCAGACCCCCTCCCTGAGCGCAGCGGCGGCCCTCCTCGCCGACGCGGCCAGCGGTCAGGTGCTCTACAGCCACAACGCCGACGTGCCTCGCCCCCCGGCCAGCACGACCAAGATCATGACCGCCCTGCTGGTCTTGGAACGAGGCACGCTCACCGAAACGGTGCATGTCCCGACCCATATCCAGGTATCGGGCACCACGGCCGGGCTGATACCCGGCGAAACCCTGACCCTGGAAGAATTGCTCTATGGACTGCTGCTCCCCTCCGGCAACGACGCGGCCCTGGTGCTGGCCCAGCACATCAGCGGGTCAGAAGAGGCTTTCGTGGCCGCGATGAACGCGCGCGCAACAGAACTGGGGCTGACGCACACGCATTTTGCGAATCCCCACGGGCTGGACGCCCCCGGCCACCAGGCCAGCGCAGCGGACCTGCTGGTCCTGACCCGGGAGGCATTCCGGCACCCGACTTTTGCGCGCATTGTCGCCACACCAGCGTATTCTGTGCGCAGGCACATGTGGGAGAATCGCAACCAACTGCTGAGGCAATACGCGGGGGCCGACGGGGTCAAGACCGGGACCACGGCTGAGGCCGGGGAGTGCCTCATCGCCGCCGCCACCCACAGGGGGCACCGGCTCATCGCCGTGATACTGGGGAGCAACAACCGGTACGCCGACGCCACAGCGTTGCTGGATTATGGCTTTGCCCATTATACCTGGGTGCGCTTCGACCTGCCTCCGGGCGACTTTTGCCGGATGCGCGATGGGGCCGGGGCCTGGGTTCCCCTGGGCATGTATGATGTCACCAAGGCGATCCTGCCGCGCTGGCAGCGAGACCACGTCCGCTCATTCCTATACCTCCGAGACACACTCCCCACACCCGGTAGCCAGGAGCCGGTGGGCATCCTGGAGTTCACGCTGGCGGGCCAAAGATGGCACACACAGCCCATATTTGCCCTACGACGCGAGGCGCAGTAGATGGAAATTCGGCCCGGCGGTCACAGCTCGTTGAGCAATTGAGGCTGACCGGAGAACCATTTCGCAGCCCGCCCGTACTCGCCGCCAACAATAACGCGCCTTGTCTATCCAATAGACAACGATCTCATTTTATTATCATCTTCTTCATCGGCCTGTGGATAGTGGATTATCCCTGGTCCGGTCGCCCGATACCACTATATCTAGGGATGTGGATGCACTGCCCCCCGCACATCTTGGGATCGCGGGATTGGCCTCGCCATCACCTCATTGTGGATAACTTGGGGGCGCCTTTCCCCGAGGTCAACGGCCTGCGCGGCTATCCCCCTCTTGTCCACAACATTCCCGAGTTATCCACAAAAAACCGGCCAGCTATCCACAAATTTGCGGATATCCACGGCCGGTGTAGACAACGGAGTGGATTCAGCGCCGGAAGAGCTTTTCCCGGATCTGCATCACGGTCCGGCGCAGCTCCTCATCTTCTTGAATCACCTGGGCGATCCGCTCATGCCCGTGGTGTACGGTGGAATGATCGCGTCCCCCCAGCTCCTGCCCGATCCGGGCGAACGGCGTTTTGGTCTCCTCGCGCAAGAGGTACATGGCGATCTGGCGGGGTTGGGCCAGCTCTTTGCGACGGCCGGGGCCACAGAGCGCGTCCCGGGTGATCCCAAAGTGCTCGACCACGGTTTGGATGACCTGTTCCTCTGTGACCTCGGGGTGTTGCATCAGATCGGCCAACGCTTCCTCAGCGGTTTCCAGGTTCAGTGGGCGTGATAGGGCGGCGGCATAGGCCACCACGCGGGTGAGGGCGCCCTCTAGCTCGCGGATATTGTGCTGGGACTTGCGGGCAATGAACTCCAGCACGGCCAACGGCACGTGGCAGTTACGCTGGACCGCTTTGGCGCGCAGGATGGCCATGCGCGTCTCCAGGTCCGGCACCTGCAGGTCCACGATCAGCCCCCACTCAAAGCGGGATTGCATGCGCGGCTCCAGCGCGCGGAAGGACTTGGGTGGCCGGTCCGCCGTGAGCACGATCTGCTTATTCGCCCTGTGCAGGGCATTGAACGTGTGAAAGAACTCCTCTTGGGTGCGCTCTTTGCCGATCAGGAACTGGATGTCGTCAATGAGCAAGATGTCGGTGTAGCGATACCGGGTGCGGAACTCTTCTCCCTGCCCACGCTGGATGGCGTCAATAAAGTCGTTGGTGAACTCCTCGGCCGATACGTAGAGCACTTTAAAGCCATGCCGCAGGCTTTCATGCCCCACGGCATGAAGCAGGTGGGTCTTGCCCAGGCCCACCCCGCCGTAGATGAACAACGGGTTATACGCCACAGCCGGCTGCTGGGCCACAGCGAGGGCGGCTGCGTGGGCCAGCCGGTTGTTCGGCCCCACGATGAAGGTGTCAAAGGTATAGCCACGTTGCAGGTTGCCACTGGCGCCGCCGTTCGCCGGCGACGTTTCGCGTGGCGACTGGGCCGCGCGCGGCCATTCCGGCTCATCGGCGGTCTGCGCATCGTCCGCCGGGTCCGCAGGCGCCGCGAGAACGAGCCGCTCTCGCGAGGCGGGGCTGGCCTGCACCACAAAGCGCACCTCCACGGTTCGGCCTGTCAGGCCCGTGAGGGTCTTTTTGATCAGGCTGTGCAGGCGATTCTCCAGCCATTCCCGCGCGAACGTCCCCGGCGTCCCAATGACGAACAGGCCATCCTCATGGGAGACCACCGCCGTATCTCGGAGCCAGGTGTCATAGTCGGCTGGCGTGACTTGGAGTTGGAGTTGACCCAGGGCTGCGTGCCAGATCTCCCTAGACGACAAGCGCGTCTCCTCCGTAAATCGTAGCGCATGCTTCGCGTGTCAGCTTGCCTGCGCCCGGCGCGGGTTACAAACCCGCGCCGGGCGGCAGTCTCAGTAGATGGAAAAAGTAGCTCACAGCGGGTCTGTGACCCGCGCGTTTCGCGTCGGCGGTTGCAAACCGCCGAGGAGCACAAATTTCCATCTACTGAGTCTCTAACGCGCTACCGGCTTTTGCCCTGCCCGGTGACACGGGCCGGCGATGGGCGCAAAAAATCCCCCTGAAGCTGTAACGGTTATCTGCGGCGAACCGTCGAGCCTGCGATTCAAGGTAAATTGAACTTCGTTGTGATTGCGGGCCCCGGGTAACCGTGGTCGTGAGGTTCCGGTGCCAAGTCCCGACGTGTGCTCGAACAAACGAGGCAAGCACTTGAAGCGATTGCCGTCAGCGCACAAAGGCCAAAGGGGACAGGAGACCTTCTGCTCCAACGGCCGGAGGAGACCCCCGTTGTCGGGTCAACAAGGGCAAGCCATATCCTACCAGACCCGGCCTGTTTTGACAAGTCCCGGTATGGGCCGGAACCCTACAGTCGCCGGAGATTTAAGATAGGTTATGGTCAAGCGTCCAATGATAGATGTGGATATTCGAGCAATACATATAGATTGCCCATGGGTTTATCGCCTAGCTTTTCTGCGTGCTGGCCGGGCCGTCTCCGGCTCTGGTTACTGATAGTTCAGATATATCTGCCGGTTTCCCCTTTTGCACCACCACAAAGTGCGAAAGGCCAAAGGTCCGGAGCGGGGTTCCCTCTATCCCGTAGGTGATCCGGCGGAGCAGCGCGGCCAGGCGCGGCCGGCGGGCGGCGATGTTGTCATAACCGGGGTAGATCTGGGTGAACACCCGTTCCTGGCAGGGCAGCCGGGCCAACAATTCCCGGATATTGCCCGGCGTGTAGGCCCGCACGTGGGGACAGAAGCGCCGTCGCCACCGATCCGGCAGCCAGTTCACCAGCGGGATCAGGCCGAACACATAGCGCCGGCCGAAATAGGCCCCGTGGGTCTCAAAGAAGTAGCGGCGATTGGGCGCAAAGATGATCACGTGACCCCCGGGCCGTGTGACCCGGCACGCCTCCGCCAGGGTCTGGGCGTCATCGTCTACGTGCTCGATGACCTCGTGCAACAGCACCACGTCAAAGGTCGCGTCGGCAAAGGGCAGCCGCTCCGCCGGGGCCAGGCTGATCCCGGGAACGATAGCCCCGGCCCGCCGTGCTCGCTCCAGGTCAATCTCCACGCCGTAAGCGTGTGGGCTGAGCGCGCTGAACGCCCGCACGTACATGCCCACCCCGCAGCCCACGTCCAGGATGCGCTGTCCGGCCAGCGGCACATGGTCTTGCATCAGCTTCAGTCGCCGGTCCTGGCCGGCCCGCCACACGTAGCTGGGATGGCCCAGCGCGATCGCTTGCTCGTCGTTCATGGCGCCCCTTTCGATAGCGTGAATTTTAAGGTTGGGGGGATTGACAAACGCTGGCGCATCGGATATAATCTGACTAGAACATTTGTTCTAGTCCAGGAGGTCCCTATGGGCGGCAGTATCCATCCCTTCCCGGTCGCGCGCGTGACCCATCGTCAACCCGCTGCGGATAGACACACCGAGGTTTGTGCCCAACGCAAGGTCCTGGCCGATGGGCGGGTGGTCTGTGGCAAGGTGGGCCGGGGCAGTGCCGAGGTCTCCCCGGCCCTCTGCGCCACCTGCCCGGCCGCGCAAGTCAACTGTCAGCATCTGCGGTACACCTTGCGCAAGGACGAGCCGGTGCCCATCGTGGTGCGCTATGCCGGCGGGCGCACCGAGGTATGGGATGACCTGCCCCCCAGCATCAAGTTCAGCCAGGCGGCCTGCGCGCTCCGGCGGGAGCCGATCACGTCGCCGGCGGATTGCGCCGGCTGTGCCCTGCGGCTGGCCCCTGCGGAACGAGGCCGGGGCGTGGTGGTGCTCCTGCGGCCGGCTCCCGCGCCGGTGGAGCAGGCCGTCACGGCGTAACCGGTCATCGCCGGGGCATGATCATCCGCACGCCGCCG
>FWPV01000754.1_pt1 | contig 98066 bp, 68 predicted proteins | sample 2228371 | NCBI WGS metagenome assembly FWPV01 (sample SAMEA103939776, study PRJEB20133) | metagenome
GGTGTGGGGGGTGGCTCCCGACTCCCCAATCCCCAACCCCGAGCTCCCAGTCCCCAGCCCCGAATCCCCAGTCCCGTAATAGCCAGCCAGCTCGCGCTGCGCCTCCTCCAGCACCCACTCCCCCCACTGTTTCACCGCCGCCAGCAGCGGGTTTGTGGGCGCAGGCTCCGGCGCCAGACCGGGAAGGTAGGGAGAATGGGACGCGGATTGAGACGGATGGGACGGATGTTCACGGAGATTCTGAGCCAGTCCGTGTGCATCCGTCGCATCCGCGTGCATCCGCGTCCCAAACCGCTGCGGGTACTCCAGGGTGGCCTTCAGGATCAACACCGCCACCGGGTTGTAGTCGTTGGCGTAGGCCTCGCAGCCCAATCGCAGCGCCTCCAGCGGGTAGGAGCCGCCGCCGGCGAAGGGGTCCAGCACGCGCGGCGGGGGCACGCGGCCCGCCTCGATGTCGGCCACGGTCACCGGCCGGCCCAGCTCCGCGCTCAGCCGCGCGGCGTGGGCGGCGTAGATGGCCTGCCGCGCGCGGTCCAGCAGCGGCCGGTTGAGCGCGTTCTCCCACTTGCTCAGCTCGGCGATGAAGTCGCTCTGCCGTTGCCAGTCCAGCGCATCGGTTGGCGGCGGCGTCAGCGCGGCGTAGGCCGTGGCGCGGCTGGCGGCCAGCGGTCGCCGCGCCCACCAGATGTGCAGCGTGCTGATGTGGCCGTGGCGGATGTTCTTCTCCCGCGCCGAGTGCTGGCTGACGGCTTTGACGGGGAAGGTCTCTTCGATGAAACGACGGTCAGGGTTGGTGTGCATGGTATGCGCCTTCAAACGCAGTATTCACGGTGGTTGGTTAGCCACTTGTTCAACAATCGCTCGTTGAGCGTAATTAATCACTCGCGCGCGATTAGGAATTACACGCGCGCGATTTTAATCGTTCACTAATCCGTATCGGGCTCCTTTTGTTTTACCGCCAATCTGTCTGATTTTCCCTGCCTTTTCCAACCGTTTGAGCAGCCGATAGGATTGCTCTGGACTAAGTTGACAAAGTTCAGAGATCTCCTTTCGGCTGATGGACCCATGTCTCATCACATAGCTTACCACCATCTGCTCTTGCTGAATAGGCTCAAAGCCGCGCTGGCGCACGTAGGCCGCCGACCTGTCTAGCCGACGGTAAGTAGCCGCCGAGAGGCGCCAGGTGCGTCCCTTGCGCTCGCCGCGGGCCTCCACCAGGCCCGCTTCGACCAACTGTTGCAACAGATAGCGGGCCTCGGGTTCGGGCTTCTGAATCAGGCGGGCGACCTCGGCCGTGCTCAACCGTCGTTCTTGCCACAGGCGATTGAGCACGAGCAATTCTTCCATTCTGAGCGGGCGTCCCTGTTGGGACTCTTCGACAATCAGCCGCACGAAGTGCAAATTGGCCTTTCCACCCGGCAGGACAAGCACCACATCCGTTTCCGTGCTCCGCTCATACGACGGAGCTGGCCGCCCGTTGCGAAGTTGCTCGTAGAAAATCGTACCCTAATTCGGGGTTTTTTCCGAGACTTGTGAAAACCGCGAATATGGTACATAAAAAAGCTAACCTCCAACTGCATTTCTTACTGGACAAAGTCCGAAGATGTCAGCGTGGAGCTTGCAAAATCCTGTTTTGCCACTTTCTGCCATTGATGTATGATCTCCTTCAAGCGCAGCGATAGACCAAAAGATTTGCTGATCATGGCATGGATTCCTTGTCGCTGTGCACGCCCCAGTGAACAGAAATAACCGAATATGTTCCAGCCATGATGCGCTGGTGTATAACGCCTTTCGATGCTGCAAGACGTAGTCGACGTATTTCTATTTCTCTGTATGAAACATCGTTTCTTCAGTGAAAGGAGTTAGGTTATGAAAAGCATGGTGATTCGAGCATTCTTGCTAGGGGTGATGGTTGCGCTCGTTGCCGCCTGCGTTGCGCCGGTGACGCCAGAAGGCAGTATGCCGACTATCGATGCTGCCGCAACGGAGGCTGCACCGGTGGGTAGCCAGGAGAAAGTGATTTTTGGATTGGACTGGGCTTTTGTCGGTCAGCACGTGCCGTTCTTCGTTGCCGCCGAAAAGGGGTTTTGGACTGAAGAAGGACTGGATGTTGAGATTGTGCGCGGCTACGGCTCCGCCGATGCTGTCCAAAAGGTGGCGGCGGGCGCAACGACCATCGGCTACGGCGACACGGGCGCACTGGTCGTTGGACGTTCAGAGGGAATTCCGGTCAAGCTGGTGGGCATGGTGCTCGGATTGCCACCTCACTCCGTAATTTACAAGATGGACACACCTATCAACACTCCCAAAGACCTCGAAGGCAAGAAGATTGGCGCTGCTGCGGGCGACTCAGTGCGTCGCGTCTTCCCGGCTTTTGCCCAGATTGCAGGCTTTGACATTAATCAAGTGCAATTCGAGACGATCGGTTACGAGGTCTACAGCGCAAGCTTGCTATCCGGTCGCATCGACGGACTGGCTGAGTATTACGCCGCCAAACCCAACTATGACGCCGCCGCAGCAGAAAACGGAATCGAACTGGGCATCCTGAAGTTTGCCGACTATGGGTTGGACATCTATTCCAACGGATTTTTGGTGCAAGAGTCTTTGATTGCACAGAACCCTGAATTGGTGCGCAGCTTCCTGCTCGGCGTCTATCGAGGTTTTGACTACGCCTATCAGAATCCTGAAGAAGCTGTCGACATCATGATGAAATATGCGCCGACGCTAGATCGAGATGTGGTGATGGCGCAGTTTCTGCTCGATAAACCGGCTGTCCTGAACGATGATGTACTTGCCAACGGCTATGGACACATCGATGTCGAAAAGATGCAGCGAACAATCGACATCATGGCGCAGGCGTACGAAATCACCGAGAACATACCTACAGCGGCGGAGATGTTCACCAATGAGTTCCTCCCCTCGCCAGAGATACTGACGCCGAGAAAGTAGGAGGGTTGCAGTTGGGTGCGGCGTCACGGCTCGGACAGTGAACATGCTTCTGTCCAGCCGTGACGCCTTCTTAAAAGAGGATGGGCTGGTCTAAAGTCAGGGAGTGCAGATTTGAACAATTTATCTGATTTTCAACGCTCCTATCTACTGCCTGGTTTAACGTTGCTAGGACTGCTGATTGTATGGGAGGCGATTACGGTCATCTTTGCGATTCCGAAGTGGTTGCTTCCCTCGCCGACCGTGATTCTTGATGCGATGGCTAAAAACGCCAACGCATTGTGGACGAGCAGTCTCGTAACACTTTACGAGAGTTTAGCGGGCTTTCTTCTGTCAGTCGTTATCGGTGTACCGCTGGCGGTGGTGATTGTCTGGTCATCCTATCTCCGCAACACCGTCTATCCGATTCTGTTACTCTTCCAGTCCGTCCCTAAGACGGCGATTGCGCCGCTGATTGTCATATGGTTTGGTCACGGCGTTTCGTCGAAGGTAGTGGTTGCGTTCCTGGTGGCGTTTTTCCCGATCGTTGTAGACACCGCCGCTGGGTTGATGAGCGTAGAGAGCGATATGCTCAATCTCTCGCGCTCACTCAAATCTAGTCGAGCACAGGAATTTCGCTACATTCGTTTGCCAAATGCGATGCCTTACTTTTTTAGCGGGTGCAAGGTGGCAATCACGCTGGCGGTGATCGGTGCAGTCATCGGCGAATTCGTCGGTGGCAGCCAGGGCTTAGGCTACATTATCCTGCTGGCCGCCTCGCAATTGCAGACCAGCCTGGTTTTCGCCGCTCTCGTCATTCTCTCGATTCAAGGCATCGTTCTCTTCTACGCCATTGGCTTTATCGAACGGCTTGCGCTGCCCTGGTACACGCCGGACACCAGTGAAGGTGCGTTGGTGAAAGGAGGCGGCTAATGAACAAGACCGCTGTTGCAGCGCCCGCCATCGAGATGGTTCAGGTGCGCAAAGTGTATCCACCTTTGAAACGCAAAGATGAGCCTGTGACGGCCATCGAGGATATTTCGTTTACAGTGGCACGCGGAGAATTCGTCTCAGTCGTCGGCCCCTCAGGATGTGGCAAATCGACGCTTATCAAAATGCTGGCTGGGCTACTGCCGATCACGAGTGGAGAAATCCGCCTGGATGGCAATTTGGTCACAGGACCTCACGACGATATCGGCATTGTTTTTCAGAACCCGGTGCTGCTCAAGTGGCGTTCGGTGCTCAACAACGTGCTCTTCCCTATTGACATTCTGCGTAAGCCGCGCAAGGAGTACATTCAACAGGCGGAAGACTTGCTGCGGCTGGTCGGGCTATGGGAGTTTCGAGACCAGTATCCCAGCGTGCTCTCCGGTGGGATGCAGCAGCGCGTCTCCCTGTGCCGTTCTCTGATCCACGACCCTTCGCTGCTGGTCATGGATGAACCGTTTGGAGCGCTAGACGCCTTTACTCGTGACGAGATGAATCTGGAATTGCAGCGCGTCTGGTCGCAACGCCGCAAGACAGTGTTGTTTATTACGCATTCGATCCAAGAAGCGGTCTTTTTGTCCGACCGCGTCGTTGTGCTGTCAGCGCGTCCAAGCCGTGTCGACAGTATTTTTGAGATCGACCTGCCGCGCCCCCGCTCGTTGGATATGCGCTACAGCGAGCAGTTTGGTCACTATACTGAAGCGATTCACGCTCGCATCATACAGACGCGCACAGTGGTCTAAGCAAAGGAGTGCAGCTTGGCTACGCCAGACAAGAAATAGATGGCGACAGCGTTCAATTTCAACTTGGGCGACATTGAAATTCGCCACACAAAGGTTCGCTTGCCTTTTACCTGGTGGAGATAGCGCCAGCGCTTGCGTCTGGCTGCGGTGAAAACTGAAGCCAAGCACTGGGCGGATTTAGATGCAGTTCTGACGTCTAGACTGCCAGAAGCGTAGCCATCCTCACCACCCCGTTCCTCCTCCAACGGATCCCTCGCCACCACCACCGACGACGCCACCGCCTTCCCCTCCCACGCCAGCGCCGCCAGCGCAAACGCATCCGCCCGGTCGTCATGGAGCCACTGGGACGCTCGCAGCGTCGAGGCCTCAATCGACGCCAATTGCGATGCCGTCTCCACATCTCTAATCGTACACACTCTTTCCTTGACTGCCTGTGCCAGCAGCCCATAGAGCAGCGGCTTGCACTTTATGTTTGAGCGCCAGCCTGGACGCCTGTCGTAGCCGTCGAGCACCCGCAACCTGCCCGCCATCGCCAACTCCAGAATCACAAGGTGTCCGGATTGTTAGGCTTCACCATGATGTCGGCGTCGTTGTAGGAATGCGCCAGGTGCACCACATAATCGGCAAAGTAGGAAAAGCCAGAGCCAGAAATTTCCTCATTGACATACGCAACTTGTTGTGCTATTCTCGAAACGCACAATTTATTAATTAACTAAATTAAAAAATGTCAGTGCATCCTTCACAAGAAATTTTAGATGCGATGAGGCGTCGTAGCGTTAATCTATTTGTAAATTGTGGAAGAAGACGTGCACAAGAAAGCGACGCATCAGCAAACGCGAAACCATAACCGCCAGTTAGTGTTGCGCACTATCTTCGACCATGGAGTGGTCAGCCGCGCCGACGTTGCTCGTTTGACGCAACTGACGCCGGTGACTGTGTCGGAACTTGTGTCGGAACTGATCGCCGACAACCTAGTGCGTGAAGTCGTACAAACCGAGCGGGAGGAAGCAAGCACCACAAAGCCTGCGAAACTTGGACGCCGGCCGATCCTCTTGGAAGTGGCGGCAGACCAACACCAGATTGTTGCCCTGCGCCTGGCGATTCATGAGTTTCGTGGGGCGTTGCTCAATCTCAACGGAGAGTTCATCTTTAGTAAGACAACACCGGTCGGATCCGCTCGTGGTGCACAAGCCGTCGAACGGCTGACCGAACTGGTCGATGAGTTGATCGACTGCGCAAACAGACCAATTTTGGGCATCGGTGTTGCGTCTCCTGGGATTGTCGATACGTCCAGCGGGGTTGTGTTGCGTTCGGTGTTTTTTGGTTGGCGTCATCTACCCTTGGGAGATATATTGCGCCAACGTTATCAAATGGTTGTGCACGTGGCGAACGCAAGCCAAGTCGCTGCCCTTGCCGAGCACCTCTTCGGCAGCAAACGGTCACTACGCAATCTGGCGGTTGTGCGCGTGGGACAGGATGTCGGCGCAGGCTTTGTGATTGATGGGCAACTCTTTTTTGGAGATGGCTTCGGTGCTGGAGAGATCGGCCACATCGTCGTCGATGAAGACGGTGAGCTTTGCGCCTGCGGCAATCGCGGTTGTTTGGAGACTAAGGTCAACACGGCAGCAGTGCTGCGCCGCGCCCAGGTGCTCGCATCCGCCCATCCATCGTCTCCCCTGGCTCAGGCGCTTGCTGGCGACGAAGGCCTGTCGTTAAATGCAGTGTTGACCGCCCTTGCTGCAGACGATCCTCTAGCACTGCAGATTGTCCATGAAAACGCTGGCTATGTGGGGCGTGCGCTCGCCTCAATTGTCGGTCTCCTCAATATCCAACACATTCGACTGGTAGGTAGCATCACACAGTTTGGTGATCGCTGGCTCCAAGTATTACGCACGACGTTGTTGGAAAATGCCATCCCAGATCTGGCGCAGCAGACAGAGGTCGAGATCGCCGAACATGGTCCCAATGCTGTTATTCTCGGCGCAGCCGCTCTCCTGCTCTCGCGTGAACTTGGCTTGACGCTTGCACAACGCATCAGCTCTTGGCAATCCCATGATAAACGCAATTCCGACCTCCCTCCCAGTTAAGTCCACAAATACTGCGCAGGGATCCTATGAACCGGAAAACGGTCTTCTACAGCTATTACATTCATGAAAGGTGGAACAAGAGCGATGGAAAAATTGAAAGCAGGGATTATCGGACTGGGGTTATTAGGCAACCAATATCTGGAGTTTTTTCGCACACGCAAAGACGTTGAGGTTGTGGGCGTCTGCGATGTTCGTCGCTCGATCGCAGAGACAGCAGCAGCGAAATATCACATCGACGCTTATTCCGAGGTGAATGAACTTCTTAAGGCGCATCGCCCTGACTTGGTCGTCGTCGCCACGCCGGACCATTTGCATCTGGCGCCGACGCTGGCCGCCGTCGAAGCTGGCACGCCAGCCATTATTCTGGAAAAACCGCTGGCGACAACCCTCGATGAAGCGAACATGATTTTTGAGAAGGTCGAGCAAAGCGGTGCAAAGCTTTTGATCAATTATGCCAACCGTGCTATGCCCTATGACTTGGCAACCTATTATGTTCTGAAAAATCGATTGATCGGTCAGCCCATCTATGCGGAGTCGCGATTAGATGACAACATCAGCGTGCCCACAAGACTGTGGGGTGAGCGCAGCCGAGAGTTTGCCGCTGGCTCTTCTCCAGCCCATTTTCTGCTAAGCCATGTCGTCGACCTCATGCACTGGTATTTTGCACCAGCTCATGTCGTCGATGTATTTGCGATTAGCCAAGAACGCGTGCTCGGTTTCACACCTGACCTGTTCGACGCCTTCTTGATCTTCGATAATGGTCTCAAGGTGCGGGTCAAAGCGGAATGGATTAAGCACATGGACCAGATCGTCGAATACTATACCTGCATCACTGGCGAACAGGGGAGCATTATCTACAACAAGCGGCCTGGATTTGGCGTGCAAGAGAGCTGGCGCGCCAATCTATCAGCGCCGCCCCCGGATAGTGTGTTGCAGGAGCATCACCAACATCTGGGAGAGCGGGGAATTGACACGCGACTGGCGTATCACTATCGTCCTGTCACCACTGCGTACGATGCATCGACGGTGCGCGCATCTCTAGAGCACATCGGCCCAGACCAGGCAACCGGTATGATGTTGGTCGGTCCAATGTTGGACGCTATCACTGAAGACACGCTGACACCCTCTTCCTGGCGCGATTGCGGCCCGCTCCCCACTCACTGGGACGGATTACGGCAGGTTCAGGTTGTGCAGGCGATCTTGGACTCAGCATATAGGAATGCGCCGGTTGCTGTAAAACAATGACTTCATCTCCAGGTTGCGCAGGCTCGGTCAATTTTCCTGGCGCACCTCTGTGCGATCTGTCAGTCGATGAAGTCTAATTCGTTGCACTCCACTTTGTTCGTAACGGAGCTTGCTCATATTCGAGGAGGAGGTGCTTACAGAACATCCTTATTCCCTGTCTAGTTTTCCCAATCGGCTGGTGTTCTTGTCCATAGGTTTAGTAATTTGATCGTTCCAAGGAGGAAACCACCATGAACACTCGAGATGGATTTTCGCGACGTGAATTTCTCAAAGCCGCTGCTGGCGGCGCCGTGATGTTTGGCCTAGCCGGGTGTGTAGCGCCGGTCGTTACACCTGCGCAGGCCCCAATTGGCGATGGTGCTCCCCCCGCTCAAGTCGATGCCATCCGTGTACTTGTCGTCGGCGATCCGTTCCAATTCGCCTTAGAGAAAGTCGTCGGTGCCTTCACTGAAAAGACTGGAATCGCTGTTAATTTAGAGAGCCTGTCGTACGATGCACTCAATGCCCGATTGGCGACGTCCTTTGTCAGTGGCTCATCCGACGCTGACGTGGTGACAGTCGACCAAATGTGGAACAGCCAGTACTACGACAATCAGTGGATCGTGGCGCTGGATGACTTCATCAAGGCCGATAGGGAGACCAATCTCGGCGATTTCATTCCCGAAGTGCTCTACTCGTTGAACACTTGGCGCGGCCATATCGTCACCCTGCCGATTGCAGCATATGGGCAAGGCGTTATGTATCGCACAGATGTATTCGACGCACTCGGGTTGGCGTCGCCGCCAAAGACTGCAGCCGAGGCAACAGATTGGACTTGGGACGTTTATATGAATCAGGTCAGCCAGATTAATGGGCAGACGGTCGACAGGGTGCGAATGTACGGCACCGTGATTTGCGGCTCTCAGCCAGTGCCGGTCGTCCACATGTACAGCCAGTTGGGTGCCAGCTACGGGGCGCGCTGGTTCAAACAGTTCCCCGAAGCACCCTGGGACTTCACACCTACAATCAAATCGCCGGAGAATATCGCCGGACTGACCGCCTATAAAAAACTCTATGCGATGTCACCCGATGAGGCCATCAACTACGTGTGGTTCGACGCTGGTACCCGCTTCTCCCAAGGGGACATTGGCATGTTCTTCTGGTGGACGCCCTATTTCTATCTGGTCAAGAATAACGGCTATATGACTGGCGAGGAATCGGTCATTATCGATCGCTACGATGTGGGTATGTTGCCTCACGCCGAGGGGCGCGATCCGTTGGTGAGTCTGGGTGGCTGGAGCCTTGGCATTCCGTCCTCGACGACTAAGAAGCAAGCGGCTTGGGAATTCATCAAGTGGGCGACGGGTGCCGAGGCGCAGAAACAGATGGCGCTTGTGCCGGATTACAACTATCAGTTCAGCGACTTCGCCCGCCAATCCCTCTATGAAGACGCCGAAATCCGGGAGATTTATCCATACCTCGATGTTCAACTGGAATTGATGCGCCAGGGCAATGGCAAAATTGTACGCCCTCCGATGCCAATCTACACCTCGCTGGAAGCGATCTACGGTCTCAACATCAATCAAGCCCTGTCCGGCAGCATGACCCCGGAGCAGGCGCTCGAGACGACTGACACACTTTTCCGCAACGTCTTGCAGGGGAATTTCATGTTGCCGTATCAGTTCGAGAGCTACGATGATACGCTTGAAAACACGAAACGGTTGATCGGTGAGTTGGGTGGATAATTCTTCCAGATGAGGCAGACAGCGATCGGCGTTTTGGGCGTTGAGCGGGCATTGCGCCACTCAACGCCCATCCAACGGGGATAGGAATGAAAAGACTTACAACTGTACGATGGTATCCGTATCTGTTTATCATGCCATCGTTTCTATTGTTGGTGGCGCTGGTCATCTACCCTACGTTTTTTGTCATTTCCAACAGCTTCTATTTTTGGAATCTGCAGACCAGTCCAACGCCTTTACAGTTCGTTGGTCTGAAAAATTTCGAGCTGGTCTTTACAGCAACGCCTTTCCTCGCCTCGTTGCGCAACACGCTAGTTTTGGCATTCGTCGGCACAGCTGTCGAGTTTTGGTTCGGCATGGCGATTGCCCTTCTCCTCAACGTTGGTGTACGCGGTGCCAGTATCTTTCGTTCGCTGTTGATCATGCCAGTCACCATTGCACCAGTCGTCACAGGTTTTCTCTTTCGCTACATGTACTATCGAGAAGGCGGGCTGGTCACCTGGCTTCTATTGCAGCTCGGCGTGCCTGTCTCGCCACGCGGTCTACTTGGCGAGGAGAGCACTGCGCTCGCCGCCGTGCTGGCAGCCGATGTTTGGCAGTGGACGCCTTATGCAGCGATTTTGCTATACGCTGGCTTGCTTGCCATTCCAGACGAAGTCAAAGAAGCCGCACGCGTTGACGGAGCGTCCGCATGGCGAATGTTCTGGCACATTACGTTGCCTTTGGTTAGGCCGACGGCTGCAATTTTTATCATGTTGCGCTTTATGCAACTGTTCAATATGTTTGACTTGGTGCTTGTGCTCACCAGAGGCGGCCCAGGGACTTCGTCACGCACGCTCGCCTACAACCTCTATCAGGAGGGGCTCGCCAATTACAACATCGGTATCGCCGCTGCTATGACCGTCCTTATTGTTTTGTTGGTTACGCTGCTTATCAATATCTATATTCGTTTCGCCTTCAAGGACTGGGAGTGGTGACATGGCGCTCAAGCCATATCAGAAAGTCTTGATCTACCTGGCGTGGACCGCCATCTTACTCTTCTTCTTAACGCCGATTATTTGGTTTTGGGCGCTGGCGCTTCGTCCCCAGGCAACGGCCTTTGCGATGCCGCCTGTATTTTTCTTTCGACCGCAACTGGATGCGTTTCATTACACATTTCTCGACCCAGGTGTAAACGCTCCCCAACTGCGGAACAGCCTTATTGTCGCTCTGGGCGCAGCCCTGCTCAATCTGCCTTTCGCCTTGACTGCCGCCTATGCATTGTCGCGCTTTCGAGTCAAAGGCAAACGCTTTTTTATGCTCTGGTATTTGAGCCTGTTGATGGCTCCACCCATTGTCTATTTGATTCCGTATTTCATTTTGATGTCGCGGCTGCGTCTCGCCGGCACCTATTTCTCTATGGTCTTGATCCTCCAGACGTTGACGATCCCTATGTCGATCTGGCTCCTGAAAAGCTTCATCGACGAAGTGCCTGTGGAGTTAGAGGAGGCCGCTGCAGTTGACGGTGCAAACTGGTTTGTTCGCCTCACTCGGATCACGCTACCATTAACGCTGCCAGGAATCATCGTCACCTCAATGTTCGCCTTTGTGTTTAGTTGGAACAACGTTGTCTTTCCGCTGGTTTTAAGCAATCAGGCGACCATGACTTTACCCGTCGGTACGATGAACTATTTTGCTACTGCTGGCATCACCTGGAACTACATTGCTGCTACATCCGTCATGGCAATGATTCCGCCAATGGTCATATTTCTTGTTTTGGGTCGCTATATTGTACGCGGCCTCACATTTGGCGCTGTCAAGGGTTGAACGCTGCTTGTGGATTGTTGGTGCTAAGGCAACGAAACTAGCCGGAACGTCTCGTTTTGCGCTGGCCGACTCGCTGCGCTCCGATCGGCAAGTCAAGTCTCGCCGTCTGACAGAAATAGCCACATACGTCTTGCCATCCACAGCACAGACCTGCGCCGTCCAAAACCATACTGAACCTTCTAGAGATGCCTACACTTCTGCACCATGCTTCTCATTCACGCTTCATTAGTGGTTCCAAATACGGCCACGGGTCAATAACGCCACCAGGGTAGCCGGGTGTCTGAACGCCCGCCCGCTTGAGTGTGAGATGCAGGTGAGCACCCTGACAGTTGCCTGTGTCGCCTATCAGTCCAAGCCGGTCACCCGACCGAAGCGCCTGCATCGCCTGTAAGTCGATGCAGCTCAAATGTGCATAGACCGTTTGATACCTGGTGTGATGTCGCCCCGATACTCCCGAATGAAGCGTCGAAACCGCTCGAACTCCAATGGGTCCAGGTCTTCCCAGCGGGCTTCGGGGGCTACAAGGGCGCTGTAGTCAAGCTGTCCGCGCGAGGCCTGATACGCCTGCATCTCGTGAAAGTGATAGGGAAGGCATTCGGGTTTGCCATGGCTGCCGATAGCCCGGCGCTTATACACGCCTGAGGTGGTGCCCACTGGCATAAAAGCTCGCGGCACCTCTATCACAACGACGAGTTTCCCTTCCACGGTCAACGTTTCGACGCGGCAAGAAAGCGATGGACGGGTGCGGTTGGCGATGAGCGCCTGGAGTCGCAGCGGATTCACCGTGACGCCATGGCGAGGCCAGGCCCCTGTAATCCTCCCGTCATCTTCCACTCCCAGCACGAGCCAAGCGACGTCACCCCTCGGGCGATTTGCCAGACAGACGATGGCCTCGATGAACTCGTCGTCGCTCAACGGACGGCTCTCTTCACCCTTGAACTCCACCAAGAGCGACTCGCCTTCCATGATCAGCCTGCGCAAAAATTGTTCGGTCATTCTTGAAGCTTCCAGGGCCTTGTCAACCGTTCGTTCTGTGCAGATCGTGGATAGATCGATCTGCGCTAATCCGTTGCATCCGTGTCCATCCGCGTTCCGCTCTCAATCCACGCTTCAACTGCGCTGGCCACAACAATCCTAACCAATCCGCGCTAATCCGTTGCATCCGTGTTCGTCCCAGGCTCCATTACGCGCAACTATCATCAGCACCCCCTCTTTATAACCAATCCGCGCCAATCCGTTGCATCCGTGAGCATCCGTGTGCTCTCTCTTCATGGCGCTCCTCTATGCGCTCTTCAACCGCAGCGGAGCCGAACCGATCCGTGTCCATCCGTTGCATCCGTGCCAATCCGTGACCCATGAACGCCTGTTGTCCGTGTCCATCCGTTGCATCCGTGAGCATCCGTGTGCTCTCTCTTCATGTGGCTCTCTATGCGCCCTTCAACCGCAGCGGAGCCGAACCGATCCGTGTCCATCCGCTGCATCCGTACCAATCCGTGACCCATGAACGCCTGTTGTCCGTGTCCATCCGTCGCATCCGTGTTCATCCGTGTGCTCTCCTCTATGTGCTTATGTGCTCCCCTCTGCGCACTCTCCTCTGCGTGCTACTCCTCCGCTGCGCGCAACAGCATCTCCAGCGGCACCAGATAGCGCACCTCGGCGCGCGGCTCCGGCTTGAGCGCGGCGGCGGGGTTGGGAATGCGGTGGAGCTGCGGTTGCCGGGCGGCGTTCAGCACCACGTACAGCCAGTAGTCCGCGCCGAAGCGCTGCGCCTTGAACCACTCGTTCTGCGTCAGGCTCACTGCGCCCTCGCTCGCGCGCGCCTTGACCTCGATGTAGCGCTTCTCGCCGGTCGGACTGGTCGAGCGAATGTCGAAGCCCAGGTTCTGGGCCGACACATCCTCCGGCTCCCACCCCTGGCTGCGCTCGTAGGCCAGGGCGACCTCCATGCCCACCCGCTCCACAGCCGGGTCGGCGTCCATCGCTGCGTCCACCGCCGCCGGCGCCACGCGCGCTGCGCCCAGAAAGCGGGGCATGGAGAGGGTCAGGTGGCGCTCCCGCTCCAGCGTCTCCTGCAGCTCCTGGATGGCCCGCTCGTAGCGCTGCTTCTGCTCCTCCTTGTTGCGGATGACCAGCTCCACGTTCTCCCCGCGCTCGCGGCGGTCGTAGAGGCCGATGAGGTCGCCGTCCAGGCGCAGGATCAACGTCTCCAGCGACTTCAGGCCGTACTTCTCCTTGATGGCGGCCTGGCGTTGGCGCTCCTCCAGCAGCGAGCGGCGGTAGGCCTCCAGCTCCGGCAAGAGCACGGCGACGGCCTGTCGTTGCAGCGCGTCCGGCGGCGGCTGCGCGTCGTCCCAGGCCGCGATCTCAGGCGACGCGCCTTCCTGTAGATCCCACAGGATGGCGGGGCTGACCGGCCGAAACGTTCCCTGGCGGCGGTCGGCGAAGAGGGCGAAGAGGCGCTTGCCCGCGACCTCGCCATGACCGTCGCGGATCTCGCCCTCGAAGAAGAGCAGCGCGCCGTCGAGCCGGCCGTCCGGGTCGGTGAACACGGCGCCCTTTCGCAGCGCCTCGCTCAGGTGGCGCTCCGCCCACAGCAGCACCGCCTCGAAGAGTGGATGTCCGAAGGTGACCAGCTCGGCCTGGGCGTGGCGCATGGCCGCGTCCTTGTCGAAGGTGATCAGCGGATAGCGCCGCAGCAGTGGGCCGAACTGTTTTTTGAACCCATCCTCCTCGCCGAGGGTGCGCAGCGCGGCGGGCGTGCTCTCCAGGCTGAAGAACGCCGCGCCGGAGGCATCGGCGACTTTGCGGGGAGAGAGCTTCGCGCCTAGCGCCTCCATGGCGCGCTGGAAGAAGGCCTGGGTGTACTCCGGGATCAGGCGATACTCGCGCGCCTGCTCGGCCATCTCGCGGATGCGGGTGAAGTCAATGAAGCGGGTCGCCAGGCTCTCCCCCAGCTCCTCGCGCACGCGGGCCACGTAGGCCGGGTCCACGCGGATGTCCAGCTCGCGCAGGATCTCGTCCATGCTGCGCGCGCCGGCCGCAGCGTCGGCCAGCAGCTGAGCCAGGTCGCGGCCGTGCAGGATGTCGCCCAGCACGTCGAAGACCTTGTCGTTGCCCAGCGCCTGGCGAATCTCCTCCAGCTTGTCGAAGAGCCGCTTCAGCACCAGGCCCTCGCGCGTGTCCTCCGCCACCAGGTTTACGATGAAGACCTCGCGCGTCTGGCCGTAGCGGTGGATGCGCCCCATGCGCTGCTCCAGGCGATTGGGGTTCCAGGGGATGTCGTAGTTGAGCATCAGGTGGCAGAACTGCAGGTTGATGCCCTCGCCGGCGGCCTCGGTGGCCACCATCACCTGCGCCTCGTTCTTGAACACCGCCTCGGCCCCGATGCGGGCCTCCAGGTCCATGCCGCCGTGGATGGTGCAGACGCGGTAGCCCCAGCGCCGCAGGTTGCGTTCCAGATACTCCAGGGTGTCGCGCGACTCGGTGAAGACCAGCACCTTCTCGCCGGGGTGCTCGCGGGTCAGGCGCTCCAGCGCCGTCTTGAAATGCCTGAGCTTCGCCTCGACGGGCGGGTCGGCGTAGGCGATGGCGCGCGCCTGGCCGATCAGCGCATCCAACGTGCGCAGCTCCGCCTCCAGCTCCTGGCGGTTTTCGGCCACGCTGAGAGTTTCCCAGGCTTCCTCCAGGCGCCAGCGTTCCTCTTCGCTCAGGTCCTCCACCTCATCCACGTCGTAGCCGACGGGGCTGCGGCTCCTCTGCTCCACCGCCTGCAGCAGCTCCTCCAGCCGGCGCTTGCGTCGCTCCAGGGAGCGCAGGAGGGCGTAGGTGCTGGAGGCCAGCCGGCGCTGCAGGATCACGAGGGCGAAGGCGACGTTGCGCCTGCCGTCCCGCTGCAGCGCCCGATTGTACTGCTCGTTCACATAGCGCGACAGCTCGTTGTACAGCAGCTTCTCCTGGTGGCTCTCCACCCCCAGGTTGAAGCTCACCGTGTCCACATAGCGCGGGAGAAAGAGTGGGCGACCCTCAAAATCCTTCAAATCTTCCTTAACGCGTCGGATGAAAAGCGGATTTTCTTTCTGGCGGATGGACTCCGTCACCAGCTCGGTGGAGGCGAAGAAGCCCGGCTCCAGCAGGTCGAGGAAGAGGCGAAAGTTCTCCGGGTCCCCGCGGTGGGGCGTGGCGGTCAGGAAGAGCAAGTGGGTGGCGATCTCGGACAGGCGCTCGCCCAGGCGATAGCGCACGGTCTTGTCCAGCTTGTCGCCGTAGCGATAGGCCGCCATCTTGTGGGCCTCGTCCACGATCACCAGGTCGTAGTGCACGGCGGAGAGGCCGGCCAGCACGTCCTCCTGCTTGGCGAAGTCCAGGGAGGTGATCACCTGTGGCTCCCGCGCCCAGACGTTCTCGCCGTAGAAGGCGCCCAACGTGCCCCGGTCTACGACCACGAAGGTTTCCTCGAAGCGCTCCTTCATCTCCCGCCGCCACTGATCCTTCAGGTGTCCCGGCGCGACGATGAGGATGCGGCGGGCCAGATGGCGCAGCTTCAGCTCCTTGACGATCAGGCCGGCCATGATGGTCTTGCCGGCGCCGGGGTCGTCGGCGATGAGGAAGCGGATGCGCGGCCACTTCAATGCGTAGCCGTAGACAGCCTCGATCTGATGGGGCAGCGGGTCCACCTTGGAGGTGTTCATGGCCAGCAGGGGATCGTAGATCGACGCCAGGCGATAGCGCTGCGCCTCGAAGGCCAGGAAGACATGTCGTGGATCGGCGTGAAAGAAGGTCGCTGCGGTTGCACCTTGAAGGCTGGCGAACTCGTCTTTTGGAATCAGCTGGTCTATATGCGTCCGCGAATGAAGCGTAGCGCCGACGATGCGGACATACGCTCCCACATCCTCGACCAGGTCCACCTGAACCGGCTCCGGCCAGCGAGCATTCTGCAAAATATCGCCTTGCTTGATGGAATCGAGGGAGCCGTGTTGGGTTGCGGACATACCGTTCGTAATTTATTTGTGAGACATCGGTGTTTCATGTTGGAGATCGGGAGGATCGATCTTTCTGGCGCAATTGTATCACGGCGCGCGGATCGGAGAAAATAGAAAAGGAGTGGCCGGGCGGAGATGAAAAGATCGCTCTGTGTAGAGTCGCCGCCCGCTGCAGTGAATTCGACTACGGTGTCCTGAAAATCACAGGCCTCCGCTCGACGTCCGATCTGCAGGAAAGTCGACCAGCTTTTGTTGCAAGGCATAGGCGACGGCTTCGGTGCGCGAGGCGGCCTGGAGTTTCGAGAGAATGTTGCTGACGTGATATTTCACCGTCGAGCGACTCACGACCAGCTTTTCGGCGATCTCGTTGTTGTTCAAACCGGTCACCATCAGGGCAAGCACGTCGCGCTCCCGCTCGGTGAGGTCATGGCCCAGAGGCGGATGTTTGGGATGGGTGGCGCTGTGGATCAAGACCTGGGTCGCCTCCGGCGCCAGCGTCGGACGTCCCATGCGCGCGGCGCGAATGGCGTTCACCAGCTCGTCGGCGGAGACATTTTTGAGCAGATAGCCGATGGCGCCGGCGGCCAGCGCGCCCTGCACCATATCCTCTTCCTTGAAGCTGGTCAGCACGATCACCTGAATCTCCGGGTGACGCTCGCGCAACAGTCGCGTGGCGGTGGCGCCGTCCATTTCCGGCATGACCAGGTCCATCAAGACGACGTCCGGCCGGCGGCGTTCGGCCATCGCCAGCGCCTCGACGCCGTTGGCCGCCTCGCCGACCAGCTCCAGGTCATCGTAGGCGAGCAGAAATGCGGCCAGGCCGCCGCGCACCACGGCGTGGTCGTCGACGACCATCACCCGAATCGGTGGGTTCTGTGAGTTGGTTGAGGTGGAACGTGAGGCTCTGTACATCATACGGACAGCTTCATTGCACGGACAGCTTGTCAGCTTTGCTCCACAAAAGCGTTACGCTCGTTCCCGCCCCCGGCGCACTTTCGATGGTCAACGTTGCGCCGATGGACTCTGCGCGCTCGCGCATGATCGCCAACCCCATGTGCTCCGGCGTCACCGCGCACAGATCGAAGCCTTGTCCATCGTCGCGAATGCACAGATGCGCCTGCTCCAGGCTGCCGGTGAAAGAGACTTCGGCGCGCTGTGCGCGGGCATGTTTGGCGACGTTGTTCAGCGCCTCCTGCGCCACGTAATAGCAGGCCACCTTGACCTCCGGCGGCAGCTCGCCGTCGCTGACCATGCGCAGCTCGATGGGAATGCGCGCGCGGCCGCGGGCGGCTTCCGTCAGCTGGCGCAGCAGCTCCTCGATGCTCACCTCCATCAGCGTCGCAGGGCGCAGCTCCAACAACAGGGTGCGCATTTCAGCCAGGGCGCTACGCGTCAACTGGCGCAGCTCCTCCAGCCTGCGCAGGCTCTCCTCCGGCTGGCGCTGCATCAGCCGCGGCAGCACTTCGGCGATCAGGCTCGCCGAAAAGAGCGTCTGCGTGACGGAGTCGTGCATGTCTCGGGCGATGCGGTTGCGTTCGGCCGCCACCGCCGCCTGTTCGGCCTGGACGCGCAGCCGCGCATTCTCGATCGCCAGCGCCGCCTGGTCGCCGAACATCACCGCCAGCTCAATCTCCTCCGGAGAAAAGCGCCGCGGCTCGCGGTAATAGAGCATCAAGCCGCCGTAGATTTCGTCTTTGAGCTTGAGCGGCACAGCCAGCTGGGCGCAATACCCGCCATCGTCCGTATGGAAGAGAGGCGTCGCGCGCTCGTTGTGGTTGAGGATCGCCTTGCGCACATCGTTGCTCTCCTCCCATTGCTGCACGGCGAACAGATTCGACCCTTTGCCGTCATAGGCTGCGCTGAAATGCTCCGGCGCAATGCCGACGCCCGCCTGGAAGCGCAGGGGTTTGTCTTCGTCGTGAAGCTGGTAAATGGCGCTGGCGTCGGCGTGCAACAGCTCACGCGCCTGGGCGACAATAAAATCGAGAATTTCCTGAAGGGGGCGGTTGGAGTTGAGCACGCGCAAGATGTCGCGCAGGCTGTCGGCGACGCGGCGGCGCCGTTCGATCTCCCGCGTGCGCTCCTCGACGCGACGCTCGAGCAACTCCTCCGTCTGTTTGCGCCGCGTGATGTCCGTCACGGCGCTTAAGATGATCAGCCCGTCCGGTGTGCGGTAGTAGCTCAGGCCGACTTCAATGGGGAATTCGCTGCCGTCGCGGCGACGCCCGACCAGGTCCAGCCCCGATCCCATGGGCCGGGTGCGGGGATTTTCTGCAAAGATCGCACGATAGATGCGATGATCGGCGCGATAGCGCTCCGGCATCAAGAGCTCGATCTCTTGCCCGATCAGCTCGTTGACCTCGTAATCGAAGAGGTCGGCCAGTTTTTGGTTGACGTAGAGAATCTCGCCGTCTTGAGAACTTGCCGCCACCGCGACAGGCGACGCCTCGATCAGACGCCAGAGGAGGCGACTGGAGCGACTTTCTAGCAAGGGAACGGTTGAGGCGGTCTGCTCCTCGTACATATACATTAGTATATCACGGACAAATCGATCGCTCGAAAGTGAAGGGCGCCGCTATACAGGACGGCTCAAAGTTGCGTGGCCGGAAGCCGCCATCGCAATGGGAGCGTTTTGGGGCCCCGCACGATCGGATTGGTCTGCCAGCGCAGCGCTTCGTAGGGAATGGCCAGTTGCACATCGGGCAGCCGCTCCAACAGCGTTTCGAGGGCCACGCGCGCTTCGAGCCGCGCCAGCGGAGCGCCGAGGCAATAGTGCGCGCCGAGGCCGAAGCCGAGGTGTCGCGGGCCGCCGCGCGCCAGATCATAGCGCTCCGGCTCTCGATAGACGCGTTCGTCGCGATGCGCCGACGCCAACACCAGGCTGACCGCGTCCCCGCGGCGGATCGTCTGGCCGTGCAAACAGATGTCTTCGGCGGCGAAGCGCATGGTGGCGCGCTCCACCGGCCCATCGAAGCGGATCGCCTCCTCGATGGCGGGCGCAATCAGGCTGCGGTCGCTGCGGATCGCCTCGAGCACAGCCGGATGGGTGAGCAGCGTGAGCGTCTGGTTGGCAAGCAGATAGACCGAGGTCTCGTGGCCCACGATCGTGAGCAGAAGCACCATGCTGTACAGCTCCTCGGTGCTGAGGCGGTCGCCCGCCTCCTCGGCTTCGAGCAGGCGGGTGATCAGGTCGGCCCGAGGCGCGCGGCGACGTTCGGCGCACAGCTCCTCGAGATAGCGCACGAAATCGACCATCACCCGCTGCAGACGCTCCGTCTTGCGCACGTTGCGCGCGTTGTCGCTCGAAGGCGCCATCAAGATGTGCGACCAAGCGCGAAAACGGCTGTGGTCGCGCTCGGGCACGCCCAGCAGCTCGGCGATGACGGCGATGGAAAAGGGCAGCGCAAAGTCATGGATGTAATCCATGCGCCCTTGCCCGACGACGCCCGCCATCAGCTCCTCCGCGATCTCGCGCAGTCGGGGCGCCAGCGTCTCCACCTGACGGGCGCTGAAGGCTTGGTTGACGAGGCCGCGCAGGCGGGCGTGCGTGGCGCCGTCGGCGTTGAGCATGTGGTGCGTGAGCAGCCGATAGAGCGGGGGTGGCTCCGGCGCACGCGCGCGCTCCTCCGGCGTCATCGCCGTGCGCACATCCTTGACGAAGCGCTCGGCGTCGCGCAGCGCGGCGGCGACGTCTTCGTAGCGCGTGAGAAACCACATGCGCGCCGCGCCATCCCGGCTAACCCGGCAGTGCACCGGCGCGTTTTCGCGCAGCCAGGCGTAGGTTGGATAGGGGTTGGCTTTGAACTTCGGCCCCGATAACAGCATCTTCTCGGCGTGCATGACGGGTTCGATTCTACTCGCCCGGCGCAATGGCGTTGCGTAGCCAGTGCAGGAAGCGCTGGGAAATCTCGCGATTGCCGGCGGAAGCCTCGTCGGCCTGATTGCGCGCCTCCAGCAGGGCAGACGCCATCTCTGCGCCGGTTTGAAAGCGATCTGCAGGATTTTTGGCCAGCGCAATCAGGATGACGTTTTCCAGGGCAGGCGAGATGTAGGTGAACTGCGAAGGCCGCGGCGGTGGAGTGTACAGATGCGCATGCAGCACTTCGCTGCGCGTGCCATAGAAAGGCTTGCGTCCGGTGACCATGCGATAGAGCGTGACGCCGAGCGCGTAAATGTCGGCGCGGCCGTCGATGGTGGCGTCTCCGCGCGCCTGTTCGGGAGCCAGAAAGGCGGGCGTGCCGTACACTTCCCCCGGCTTTGGCTGCTCGACGCTCAAGTCGATGGCGGCGCCGAAGTCGAAGAGCATGGCGCGGCTGCGTTCGTCGAGCAAGATGTTGCCGGGTTTGACGTCGCGATGCACGATCTGACGACGGTGCAGATAATCCAGCGCATTGGCGACCTGAACGCCGATGTCGATGGTCGGCGCTTCGCCCAGTTTCTTCTGCCGCGTCAACAGCGCCTCGAGCGTTTCGCCGTTCACCAGCGTGAGCGCCATGTAAAAATGGCCGTCGATCTGACCGGCCTCCAACGCACGCACGATCCCCGGATGGTTGAGCTTGAGCAAAATGCGGGCCTCGCGCTGAAACGCCTCGCGCAGCGCCGCGTCATTGCCCGCAGCGCGATGCAACACCTTCAGCGCCACGCTCGTGCCGTCTGCACGCCTCGCCTGATAGACGGTCGCCGCGGCGCCCTGTCCGAGCGTCTTTTCGATCTGATATGGCCCCAACTGTCGCAACGGCTGCTCAGGCGGCTGCCCTCGATACCCTTGCGGCAGCGTCGTCAACGGGTGATCGCTCATAGTCGATATGGTACTTGAAGCAAGCGACTTTGTAAACCTATCCACCGGAATCTGAAATTGACAACAATGTGCTTCGTCCGAAATAATGGATGAAAGTCTTTTATTTTGGACGATGCAATGAGCGACAGTTCACTTACGCCTTCTGTTCGACGCACCATCGAGGTGTTGGAAAGCCTGCTGGCGCATCCGCAAGGGTTGACGCTCCAGGAGATGCTGGCGACGGTGGACAGCCCGCGCAGCACCCTCTTCACCCTCCTCGCTGCGCTCAAGCAGCTCGGCTACGTTGCTCAGAGGGAGCGAGGCGGCCGCTATTACGCCGGGCCGCGGCTGCAGGCGTGGCGCACGGCGTCGCCGCGCCTGCGCAACGCCGATCTCCTCACCGCTTTCTATCAGGAGGCCGCACAGGCGCGCCTTGAGGAGACGCTGGCGGTGGCGATTCCATTGCCGACCGGCGAGGCGCAGGTGCTTGGCCAGGTGGAGGGCGGCGCCGGCGTGCGCAGTCTCTTTGCGGAAGGGGAGCGGCTGTCGCCCGAAAGCGCCGCCGGCCGCGTGTTGCACGAAGCGCCCGCCGTCGAGGTTCGCGCGGTCGGCTATTGCATGAGGGAGCGCAACGATGCGCTCGACATTGCGCTGCCGCTCTGTCGCGACGGCGTGCGACCGCTCGCCGCCCTGATCTGGAGCGCGCCGGCGTTTCGCTGGAAAGCTCGCACAGGCGAGACGCGCCCCTTGCTTGCGCTGCTGACCGGCCTGGCCGCGCGCATCTCGAGCCGCCTGGGCGCGCCGCTGTACGCCCCCTGGCGAGAAGGCGAGGGCGTCGAGATGCAGACCATGGCGCCGTTGGCGTCGGAGCAGATCGCCGACGTCCTTGCTGCGCCGTGGATGGCGCGGCTGGCCTGCGTGGGGCGCAACGGCGAGCCGCATGTGGTTCCCGTCTGGTATGAGTGGGACGAAGGCCGGCGCATGTTTCACATCCCGGCGTGGCGCGGCTCACGCTGGGCGGAGTATGTGCTGGAAAATCCGCAGGTGTCGCTGACGATCGACGAGCCGTGGCCGCCGCTGCGGCGCGTGCTGGCGCGTGGGCCGGCGCAGCCCGCCTTTCAAGGCGACGACCCGCGTCTGAAAGAACTTCTAACGCGCCTCAGCCGGCGCTATCTGGGGCGCAGCGCAGCGTCGTTGTTGGCGCCGCAGGTCGAACGTTCATTTTGGATTGCGCCGCAGTCGTTGCGCGGGTGGCAGGGGATGTTGACCGATGTCGGGCGCGCTGAGGAACGATAAGGGCGCGCGCACCGCTGCGCTGACCGTGCTGTTCGCCTTTTTGCTGTGGGAAATCGGCGTGCGCATGACGGCGACGCCGGTCTATCTTCTGCCGGCGCCCTCGCGCATCGCGCAGACGCTGGCCGCACAGCCCGGCTATTTCGCCGTCGCCACTTTGGTGACGCTGGGCGAAGCGCTGGCGGGGTTGCTCCTGGGGTTGACCGTGGCGCTGGCGGTGGCGGTGCTGGTCACGCTGCGTCCTGGCGCGGAGCGCGGGGTCATGGCGCTGGCGATCCTCGTGAAGTCGACGCCGCTGGCCGCCATTGCGCCCCTGCTCACCATCTGGCTGGGCTTTGGCGTGACGCCGAAGGTGATCATCACGGCGCTGCTCACCTTCTTTCCGGTGCTGGTCAACGCCATCGTCGGCCTGCAGAGCGCCGAAAGCGAAATGGTGGATCTGATGCGCACCTATCGCGCCACGCCCTGGCAGACGCTCGTGCATCTGCGCTTTTGGACGGCGCTGCCGTATCTCTTTGCGGCGTTGCGCGTGGCTGCACCCCTCGCGCTGGTCGGCGCCGTCATCGCCGAATGGACCGGCGCTTCAGGAGGGCTGGGGCGCATCATGTGGCTGGCCTACAGCAACCTGAACCTGCCCTACATGTTTGCGGCGATCTGGATCCTCTCGCTGGCCGGCGCAACGACGTACTTCGCCATCGTCTGGTGCGAACAGCGGCTCACTCCCTGGCGAGATCGGTCGGCGCAACCGTGAGAAAGAGGAGGCGAGGCGCACCGACCGCGGTTCACGCTCCAACGTCCGTCTGAATCTTCACCTCATCGACCTCCAGCCACTGCGCCTGCGACAGCGCCAAAATTCCATGGCGGAAGCGACCGAAAGGATGCACCGCCAGGTATTGATTGTCGATCCAGATCACCAGCCCCATCGGCCCGCGTGGGGAGGGAGCATCCAACAAAACGGGTTCTCCATCCACCCAAAAGCTCGTGCGACGCTCGCCCCACAGGATTTCATACTGACGCCACGCCGTCATGCTGAAAGGGATCGGCGCCTCGGCGATGCCCAGGTCGCGCTGGATGCGCGGCCAGAGCGTCTGATGCAAGCGCCGGCTGCGCATGGCGGGTATGAGCAACGGCGCCAGCGGCAGCCAGCGCAGGCCGGTGGGGCGCCCTGCATCGATGACCGCCGCCTTCCAGCCCCAGCCGGGAACGTCGAGCGTCAACGCCATGTCCGAAGGGGGCGAGGCGAAGAAGAACCAGAGCGCACGCGGCAGCGCCGGCCAGCGCCAGCCCGTCATCAAAAACGGGTCGTTCCAAAAGCCGAAGCCCGCCGTGCCGCGCAGGCTATCGGCTTCCTGCGAGAACCGTGCGCGCAGGCTGAAGCGCAAGGGCGGACGCCAGCGAAAGGTGCGCTGCCAGCCGGTCCAGTAGTCGTCGACCTGGGCGTTGACGTACTGGCGGCTCTCTTCGGGAAAATCGATCAAACGCAGACCGCTTTCGGTTCGGACGAGCGCGCTCGAACGCACGCGGTGGACGATCGGGGTATACGTCGCGCGTTGTTGCATCGTTCCTTTTACGGCGACGAACGCTCAGCGCGGACGCCCTGCGTTGCGTCTGCGCGCTGAAAGTGCGCCAGCAGCTCCGGCAGCCCTTCCACGATCAGGTGAGGCGGCGCGCTCTGCGCCTCGAACGTGGCGCGCGTGTCGACGCCGGTGAGCACGCCGACCGTCAGCATGCCCAGCTTCAGCGCGCCGACGATGTCCGTCTCATAGCGGTCGCCCACCATCATCGTCTCCTCCGGCGCCACGCCCAGCCGACGCATCGCCTCCTCGAACATCGGCGCGTTAGGCTTGCCGATCACGATCGGCTCGCGGTCCGTGGCCGCGGTGAAGAGCGCCAGGATGGCGCCGGCGCCCGGCACCTGCCCGCGTTCGGTGGGATAGGTGCGGTCGCTGTTGGTGCCGATGAAACGCGCGCCGTTGCGGATCGCCAGCGTCACATTGGCCAGATCGTCGTAGGTGAGCTTGAAGTTGGCGCCCGACACGGCGTAGGCCGCCTCGAAGGGATCGCTTGTCAGCTCGAAGCCGGCCGCGGTCAGGGCGGCGCGCAGGCCATCCTGCCCGTTGACGATCACTTTGCCTTCGGGCCAGCCTTTTTCGACCTGATGGCGCAGCCAGCTTGCCGTCGCTTCGGCGCTGCCCAGGATGCGCTCCGGCGGCACGCGCAGCCCCATCGCCGCCACCTTGTCGCTGAACTGCTGCGAGGTCAGCGCGGCGTTGTTGGTGACCAGCATCCAGCGCCGGCCGGTGGCGTCGAGATAGTCGAGCAGCTCCTGCACGCCGGGCAACGGGCGATTGCCGACGTAAATCACGCCGTCCATGTCGAAAAGGACGGCGCGGATGCGAGAGAGTGGATGAATGGAATCGGTCATCATGTGGGTCGGTTCAGAATAAAAAATTGGCGATTGCAATCACATTTGTGGAACCTACGGCTGACCGCCCGCCCAGGCGGACGGAACGATGTTCATGTCCGTCCTCCATTATAGTCGCGCCCTGGAAGAAATCGAAACCATCCGCCGGCAGTCCGACGGGTGGTTCGTGCGAGGTTGTTCTCGTCGTCTGTAGAGATCAACTAGCCTGTCGTGTTGCGCAATACGGATTGCGTCCGCCATGGCCGCGCGGGCAGGGGCGAGAAGATGCGCATGAGGCGATTCTCCACTATCACCGTCTGGTCTATTGCGCCATCGCCGCCGCGATCCACCTCCAGCAGAGTGGCGCCCTCGCCGTCGTCGTCAATATCCTGGGCATAACTGTTCGTGGCTTTATGTTCTCCTAAAAAGCGGCGACCTATCGCCGCAACCCAGACGCCAACAACTATTGACCCTGTTGCACCAGCGGCAAAAAGACTTTGGGACCGGGTGTCACTGTGGATGCTCGTAGGACGAACACGCCGTTGCCGAGGGTCCCTGCGTACACAGCGCCCGGCGCCTGGGGAGTGATTGCGAATGCCCAAACCAACAGAACACCGCCAGGCCCTATTAAGCCATCGTTGAGAGCGCTCCAGCTTGCGCCGCCGTTTGTGGTGTGATAGACGCCATCAGAAGTGGATGCATAGAGCGTATCCGGCGTCTGCGGGTTGATGGCGATGTTGCCCACGGAAATCCCAATGCCTGGGATGCTTGGCAAGCCCGTGTTGGCCGCACTCCAACTCACGCCGCCGTTGGCGCTCTTGAGAACACCGCCTTGGCCGGTGGCAGCATAGAGAGTGGCCGGCGTCTGCGGGTCAATCGCCAGCGCCGTAACGCCGCTGCCGCCACTGAGCGGAAAGCCGTTGTTGAGCACGCTCCAATGGGCAGCCCCATCCGTGCTCTTGAACATCCTGCCACTCGCTGCAGCGTAGATCGTATCCGGCGCTTGCGGATCAATCGCCAGCGCGGTGACGGCATTGCCGATGGTGATCCCCGCGCTCGCGTCGCTCCAATTTGCGCCGCCGTCGGTTGTCTTGAAGACCCTGGCCGTCGTCCCGCCGACGTTTGTCCCTGCGTAGACAATGTCGGCGTTCTGTGGATGAACAGCCAGCGCATAGATGCGCACGCCGCTCGGAAAGCCGGTGTTGACCGCGCTCCAAGTGGTTCCGCCGTCGTTGCTCTTGAAGACGCCGCCAGCATTGCCGCCCAGGTGCAGGGTTGTCGGCGTCGAAGGGGCGACCACCAGCGCGTTGAAGGACAGATACAAATTGTTGAGCCCGGAGGTGAAAGGGATCCAGTTCGCTCCGCCATCGGTGCTCTTGAAGACGCCGCTCCCCTCTGCAGCAGCGTAGAGTGTAGTCGGCGTCTGCGGGTCAACCGCCAGCCTGCGGACGTCCAGCGTATTCAGTCCCTGGCTGCTGGCGCTCCAGGCGTCGCCGCCGTCGGCGCTTTTGTATACGCCCAGATGCGTGCCAATGTACACGGTCGCCGATGCTTGTGGGTCGATCGCCAACGAGCAGATGATGGTGTTAGGGAATCCTGTGTTGGTGGGGTTCCAGGTTGCGCCGCCATCGGTGCTCTTGAGGACGCTGCGAGGGCGACCGCCCGCATACAAGGTTGTAGGGGTTTGCGGGTCGATTGCCAGCGCGTAAAGACTGTTCGCCTGAGCTACAACCGAAGGCGTATAGACCGTGCTCCAGTTGGCGCCGCCATTGCTGCTCTTGAAAATCTGGCCTGTGTCGCTGGCTGCATAGAGCACATCCGGCGTCTGCGGGTTTACAACAATCGCATTAATGGTCCGTAGGGCGGGAAGGCCGGTGTTGATTGCACTCCAGTTGGCGCCGCCGTCGGTGCTCTTGTAGACGCCGGAGAATGTGCCGGCGTAGAGCGTACTAGGGTTTTGGGGATTCATTGCCAGCGCGTGAACGAATCTGCTGGAGCTGCTGCCGGGCAGGCCGGTGCTCGAGTCGCTCCAGTTTGTTCCGCCGTCGGTGCTTTTATAGACGCCGCTCATCAGGGTGGCGTAGACCGTGGTGGGCGTCTGCGGATCAATGACGATGGCGCTGACCGAGGCAAACGGCAGGCTCACCGAGCTCCAGGTTCTACCTCCATCGGTGCTCTTGCTGATCCGTCCCATGGAGCCGGCGTAGATGGTCGTGGGCGTCTGCGGGTCGATCGCCAGCGCGGTCAGCTCGACCGTGCTGCCAGGAAGATGGACGCCGCTCCAATTTGCGCCGCCGTCGATGCTCTTGAAGAGCATGTGGTGTCTGGAAGCGGCGTACAGGGTGGTGGGGGTGCTGGGGTCAATGGCCAGCGCGCAGGTGACGCCGCCGTGCGGGCCGGTCCATTGCCATGGGAAGACGACCGGGCTTGCGCCTGAATCGATGGACTCTCCAATCGCAGCTACGGGCATTGCCTCTAGCTTCACGAAAAAGGATAAAATCAGGAGCAGGACGGATAAAAAACGAGAGGTTGAAGTTTTCATTGTTAAACCTCCGAACATCCATTCAGACAAACCCTCCTGTGCTTCTCTTTAGCGACGAGCGTTCGGATTCACCTCAGAATAACGGGCAGAAAAGTAGAACTGTCCCCGCCTGATGGGACAGGTGGCGTCGCCGTCGGCGTGTGCGTGGGCGTTGCGGTTGCCGTCGGTGTGGGGGTCGGTGTGGGGGGCGGAGCGGCCGGCGCTTCGTGCGCGCCGATGTCGCAGATGGCCGAATCGTCGCCATCGCCGTTCACCGGGCGCGTCACGCCGTTCTGCGACTCGTTGTTCACCGGCGCGGCGGCGCAGACGCCATTGTCGCCGGCGTCAATGGCCGGGCTGCCCGGGTTGAGCGGGAAATAGCCCGGCGAGCCGGTCAGCGCGCCCAGGTTGGGGTCCACGCCGACGATGTTGCCGTTTACGCCGTTGGTCAGACCGCAGGCGTACGCGCTGTCTTCGATGAGGTTTTTATCGCCGCTCAAGCCGCCGACGCAGTCGCCGCCGTTCGTGCTGTTGGCAATGATGGTGTTTTTGAGCGTCCCGCCGGAACTGGTGGCGATTCCGGCGCCGCCACCTGCGGCGAGTGCACTGTTGCCGGAGAAAGTGCTGTTGAGCACAAGCATCACGCCGCTGTTCAGGATGCCGCCACCAAATCCTCCGGCCCAGGTTGCGCTGTTGCCGGAGAAGGTGCTGTTGACCACCGTCAGCGCGCCGCCGCTGACGATGCCGCCGCCGGAGTTTGCGCTGTTGTCAGAAAAGGTGCTGCGCGTCACCGTCAGCGTGCCGGCATCGTTGCGGATGGCGCCGCCGGAATCTGCGCTGTTTCCAGAGAAGGTGCTCCCGGTCAAATTTACCGCGCTTTCGTAGTGATAGATGCCGCCGCCGGATATTGCGCTATTGCCGGAGAAGGTGCTGTTGCTCACCGTCAGCGTGCCGCTATTGATGATGGCAATGCCGCCGCCGGAGGCATAGGGCGCGCTGTTGCTGATGAAGGTGCTGCTGGTGATCATCACCGCATTGACGCCATAGGCCGAGTTGCTGAGGATGGCGCCGCCGCTGGAGAAAGCGCCGGCGCTGTTCTCGGAGAAGGTGCTGCCGGTCACCGTCAGCACACCGCTGGCGAAGTTGACGATGCCGCCGCCTTCGCGGGCTGCGCTGTTTTTAGAGAAGATGCTGTTCGTGACCGTCAGCGCACCGCCATGGTTGTAGATGCCAGCCCCAGCGCCATAGAACAGTCCTATGTTATTGGAGAAGGTGCTGTCGTTCACCGTCAGCGCGCCGCCAGGCGAAATGTAAACGCCGCCGCCATAATTGTCTGCTCTGTTGAAAGAAAAGATACTGCCGTTCACCGTCAGCGCGCCGTCGGAGTGAATGTAAACGCCGCCGCCATAGCCGCCATCATATCCCAAGGTGATGGTCACGCCTTGCAGGACGAGGTCGGCGCCGCTGTTCACGACCATCACCCGTACATCGCCGGCGTTGTCGCTGTTGGCGTCGCCGCTGATGGTGACGTCCCCGCCGCCATCAATGGTCAATTTGCCCACCGCGCCGGCAATGGCCGGCAGGGTGGAGCTGAGCGCGATCGTCCCGCTCACGCTGAAGGTGATGATGTCGTCGGCGTGGCTGGGGGAGCCAGGACAATCGGTGTCGCCCCCGTTGTTTGCCTCATGAATGGCTTCGCGCAGCGAGCAGAACCCGTCGCCGGCGACGGTGTCATCGAGCGTGTCAACAACATAACCGGCCGCATACGCAGGCGGTCTGTTCGGCTCTGCAAGGAACAACGAAATCATAAACAGGGCAACGAGAAGACGGAGGATTTGGTTTTTCATGGTTGAACCTCCCAATGGTCACGATGCTTGACTATCCGACCTGGCCGCCGCAACCTTTTCCCGGAGGATGGCGAGCAAGCCTTCCCAAGATCCAAAGTAGCGCACCTCGCCCGGACCGACCGGCTGCACCGCCCCGCGCAAAAGCACCTCGCCTTCTGAAGGCTGGTCTGGCAGGAGCAAGCGCACCTTGAGAACGAAAGTGAATGTCTTCTCACGCATCGCAGGCGATGGTAACCCATCGCTTTCGTTGCCTTCTCATGAGGGTGCGTGGAACAAGATACTATTGTGACAAAATCAAAGGCAGGAAAAGGGGGAGAAGGGCGAGAAGGAAGCGAAACTATTGTGACAAAAGCGGGAAGCCCAGAGGCTGTCCCTACGTAGTCTTGCGCCGTCGCGTGCGTAGGAGGTGTCCGCTCTGCGCCAACGCCGCCATGTCGCGCAGGATGGTGTAGCGGCTGACGCCCAGGGCGCGAGCCAGGTCGTCGTCGGTGGGCGCGGCGTTCTGCGCTTCGGCCTCGGCCAGGAGCCGCCGCAGACGATGTCGCCGCCGCACGGTCTTGCTGCGGATGGCGTCGTCTTCGGGCGCGTGCAGCGTCCATTGGATCGTTACGCGCTCGGCCTCGGTCAGCGCGCGGCCCAAGGGCGCATCGCGGCGGGCGAGGGCCACGGTCATGCGGCGCAGCGTCGGCGCCAATGCGTCGTGCGCGGCCAGGATGGCGCGATTCAGGGGCACGCGCTCGAAGAAATTCCGACGCATGGCCGGGTCGGCGATGGCCAACCCCTGACGCTGCACCTCCCGATACGCTGCGGCCAGCGCGTCCTCCGCATCGGCAGGACGACCCAATTCGCTCAACAGCCGGTGGAGCGCCCACAGCCAGGCCTGCGGCTGTTCTCCGCGCAGGGGCGCCTGACGCAGGGCGGCCAGCCCCGCGTCCGCCAGTTCCTGCGCGCGTTGGCGTTCACTTAATGCCAGCAGCGCCAGCCCCAGATACGCCTCCGTTTTCAGGCGCAACAGCTCGTTCCCTTGGGCTTGCCAGGTGGCGCGCGCGGCTTCGAGCGCCTCGCACGCCGCGGCGGGTTCATCCAGCGCCAGCAACAGGACGCCCAGGTCATGTCGCGCATACGCCGCCTCGGTCGCCGCCTCGATCGCCAACGCCTGGGCCAGCGCACGCTCACACCATGCGCGGGCTTGCGCCGGGTTTCCGGCGTCTCCTTCCACCAGGCCCAGCACGTTCATCGCCAGGCCCGCGGTGCGGCGGTCGCCCGCGGCCTCGCACTCTTCGATGACGCGCGGCAGCACCGCCCGCGCCGTATCCCAATCGCCCAGCGCGTACGCGGCCAACCCCTGCATGTGGCGCTCGATGGCCGCCACGAGCCGGTCGCCGAGCGATTCGGCCAACGCCAGCGCGTCGGCGGTCAGCGTCAGGAGCCGGTCCCACGCACCCAGATCGTAGAGGGCGGCCAGCACGTTGGTCAGCGTCACCGACTCGGCGTAGCGGTCGCCGGTGCGACGCTGGAGCGCGACGGCCTGCTCCAGCAGGGGGATGGCCTGCTCCGGCTCGCCCATCATACGCGCCACGTTCCCCAGGCCGCGCAACGCACGTCCCTGTCCCGGCAGGTGCGATGCGCGCTGGGCGACTTCCAGAGCGCGCGCGTACGCCGCTTTCGCTGCGGCCAGGTTGCCGCGCCGTGCAGCCAGGTCGCCGCGCCAGAACACGGCTTCGAACTCCTGGCGCGCGTCGCCGGAACGCTGCGCCAGCGCCATCGCCTCATCGAGCCAGGCGCCAGCTTCGGCCATGCGCCCCATGCGCGCGGCCAGGCGTCCCGAGGCCAGCAGCGCCTGCAAGGTCAGCGACTCGTGTTGCAAGGCGCGCGCCCCGCGCAGCGCCTCCTCCAGCGCAGCCTGCCCGCGCTCGCGCTCGCCCAGGACGTCGCATGCCTGGGCAAAGGCGAGGGCTGTCTCAACCCGCTCTACACTCGGTGTGTTCGGCTGCAGCGCCAGCGCGCGGGCAAGGGCGACCTGCGCCTCTCGAAACGCGAACTGGGCAGACGCCTGCGCGCCGGCCTGGCGATACGCCTCGGCCGCTTCGGTCGCGCGGCCGCCGCGCTCCAGATGAAAGGCGCGAGCGCGCCAGTTTTCTGGATCGAGCGCAGCCAGCGCATCGGCGCCGCGCGCATGCAACAGGCGCCGCCGCTCGGGTTCGGTGGCGTCGTACACGGCCGCGCGTATCACATCGTGCACGAAGGCGCACCCTGCGTCGGTGGGCTGGACAAAGATGCGGTTGGTCAATTCCTCGCCAGCCGCTGCCAGGGCGAGGGGCGATTCGCCGGCGACCATGCTCCAGAGCCGGAAGGGCGCCTGTTCGCCCAGCACAGCCGCCGCCTCCAGCGCAGCGCGCGCCGACCCAGACAGGGCGCCCAGGCGCGTCCTGATGGGATCCTGGCCCGCCGCGTCCCCCTCTCGGTTCAGGTATTCGGTGACGTAGAACGGATTGCCGCCGGTCAACGCGGTCACGCGCGCGGCGTCCGACCGTTCGGCTTTGGGGAGCAGCTGCGCCACCTCTTGCACGTCGAGGGGTTTCAGCGCAATCGTCTGAAAGTGGCCTGTGCGCTCCCACCGCCGCAGCGTCTCCCAGCCCGGATTGCGTTCGACCTCGGGCCGCCGATAGGCCAGGAGCAGCAGGAGAGGCGACGCGCTCACGCGGGGCGCCAGCGCATCCAGCAGGTCCCACAGCGCTGCGTCGGCCCAGTGCAGGTCGTCGAGCAGCAAGACGAGCGGCGCCAGACGCGCCAGGGCCTGCATCAGGGCGACAAAACTGTCGTGAAAACGCTGCCGCGCTTGCGTCGGCGGGAGCTCGGAGAGGGTCGCCGTCGCGCGCCACGGTTCATAGAGGGGCGCCAGCGCGGCCAGCGTCTCCGGCGGCAAGAGGGTTTCCAGATGAGAGGCGCGGCCACTGCGCAGAAGCGGCCGCAATGCATCGGCGAGAGGAGAAAAGGGCGACGCGCCGGGATATTCGCTTGCCGCAGCGTAGGCGGCGGCTGCGCCGCGCCACTGCGCGCTCGTCGCCAGCTCACGCAGCAGACGGCTCTTGCCGATGCCGGCTTCTCCTTCGATGCCCAACAGCCCGCCTTGCCCGGCCAGGGCCTGCTCGATGCGCTCTACGCCGAGGCTGCGCTCGACCGTTCTGCCGACAAAGCGAGTCCGTTCGCTGACGGGCGGCGCAGCAGGCGCACTCTCAGCCTCGCGGCGAATCGCCTCCGCCAGCGCTTGCGTCTCGGCCAGCGGCTCGACGCCGAGCTGCGCCCGGAAGAGCTGACGCACGTACTCGTAATGGACCAGAGCCTGGGCGCGACGTTTGAGCCGTCCCAGCAGGCGCAAATAGCTCTGGTGCCCCGATTCGCGCAGCGGGTCCGCCGCAATCAATTGCCGTGCATAGGATAGCGCGCGTGGCAGTTCGTTTTGAGCCTCATAGCGCGTCATCAACGTTTCGAGGATGGACAGATACCTGTCTTGCAGCGAGAGGCGGGGAAGCAGGATCCAGTCGTCGTAGATTTCGGGCAGGAGGTCGCCCTTGTATAGCGCAGCCGCAGCCTCCAGCGCGGCCAGGTCCGTGCGCGCGGCCAGCCGCTCGAACTCCCACACATCCACCCACAGATCGGAGCCGACGCGCAGGGCGACGGTTTCGCCTTCCACGTCGAGCCAGCCTGCGCCAAGCGCGCAGCGCAGACGGTAGAGCGCGTCGGAAAGGTTGCGCCGCACGCGTTCAGGCGCTGCGTCGGGCGACAGTATTTCGGCGAGCGCTTCGCGTCCGTGGCGCGCGTGCGAATGTAACGCAAGATACGCAAGCAAGCTCACGGCGCGACCGCCTTTCACCTTAAAAATGCGTTCCTCTTCGCTCACGCGCAGCGCCCCGAACAGTTCAATGCGTCGCATAAAAGCATCACCTGAACTTAGATTTGTCAAAGTCCTTACAACTTCTCGGAAGATTATGTTCTCGGAAGATTATGTTCTCAGAAGATTATGCAAAGCCCCTTCGAGTTATAGATCAGAATGAGCGCCCGATCAAGGGCAAGAAAAGTTTGGACGTCTTGTTCACGGTGTAAACTTCTCCACTTGTGAAGGGGAGCCCGCCCAGAGGGTTGCCCACCGAGTCGAAGATCGTTGCATCGCTGGGTGCGTCGAGTCGAAGCGCGCCGTTGCCCGCTCCGGTGCCGACGGTGACCGTGCGCGTTGCGCCTGCGCCGCTGACGCCGGTTACGCTCACTCCGGCGATGGAGCCGGTGGTGGTCAGGCGGAAGTCGCCTGCATCGACGCCGGTCACCTCTTCGGAGAAAGTGACGAGAAAGTTCACGCTGGCGGCGTTGGTCGGGCTGGGGTCGGCGCGGGTGATGGAGACGATGGTGGGCGGCGTGGCGTCCGGCGCTTCGTAGGCGCCGATGTCGCAGACGGCGGAGGCGTCGCCGTCGCCGTCGACGGGGCGCGTCACCCCGTTCAGCGACTCGTTGTTCACCGGCGCAAGGGCGCAGGCGATGTTATCGCCTTGGTCGATCGCCGGGCTGCCGGCGTTGAGCGGAAAGTAGGCCGGCGCGCCGGTCAACGCGCCGAGATTGGGGGCCTGTCCGATGAGATTGCCGTTGACGCCGTTTGTCAGACCGCAGGCGGCCCCGACGTCACCGATGAGATTGTTGTAGCTTGCGCCGCTCAGGGCGCCCAGGCAGTCGCCGCCGCTCAGGCTGTTGGCGATGAGGGTGTTCTGGAGCGTGGCGCCGCCGGCGTTGAGGCCGCCGCCGTTGGGGGCGCTGTTGCCCGCCAGTGTGCTGTTGACGACGGTGAGTGTGGCATTGTTGACGACGCCTCCCCCGGTGAATCCGGCCTCGTTGTTGGCGAAGGTGCTGTTTCCTATCATGACATCGCTTGAATCCGTATTGTAAACGCCGCCGCCGTTCATATCCGCACGGTTCGCCGTGAAAGCGCTTTTGAGAATCAGCACATTGCCGCTGCCGAAGGCGTAAACGCCGCCCCCAAATCTCGCTTGATTCGCATCGATGATGTTCCCGAGGAGCGTCGCTGCGCCATCGTTGTAAATGGCCCCGCCCTTGCCGATAATGGATGTGAGATTGCGGGTGATCGGCGTATCTCTCACCGACAACGCGCCGAAGTTGGCAATGCCGGCGCCGTTATTGGCTGTATTGGCGGAGATGAGGCTTGTATTCACCGTCAGCGATCCGGCGTTCCATAAACCGCCGCCGTCGTTATCCGAACCGTTTTCTAAAAAGGCGCTGCCTTCCACCGTCGCTACGCCGCCGGCGTAGTTCGCCAGTCCACCCCCGCCGTTGACCGCGGCATTCCTCGAGAAGATGCTGTTGACGACGTTGAGCGTGGCGCCGTTGAAGTTGGCGACGCCGCCGCCGCCCGCGGCGCGATTGTTCGAGAACGTAACCGTGTTCACCGTCAGCGCGCCGAAATTCGCAACGCCGCCGCCATCCCCTCCTGTGACTCCGTTCGCAATCGTCAGATTCTGCAGGGTGAGGTTCCCGCCGCTGTTCACCCAGAACACCCGTCCACTGTTTTCACCGCTGATGGTGATGTTCCCGCCGCCGTCGATGCTCAGTGCGCCTGCACTGCTCGCATTCAGGATCGCCGGCAGGACGCCGACAGGCGCAATTGTCCCGCTCACGCTGAAGGTGATGAGGTCATCGGTGGGTGCAGCGTTGGCGGCGGAGAGGGCCTCGCGCAACGAGCAATGCGCAGCGTTGCAATCTCCATCAAATACATCGTTCAGCGTGTTGACCACGAACGCTGCGGCGCGCGCCGGACGAGCCGGCGCATGGATCGTCATCGTCGAAGTCAAAAGCACAATTGCGAAAACTTTCAGAAAAAGCCAATTTCTCATGATACAGTCTCCCTCGGTCAAAGTGCGCTCATTTCGCCTGGAACTCTCGAAAAACCATGTTGCGATCCATTGCATATCATCAGTTGTTGCGGATGCCTGTGTTGAAGTTGCCTACATCGCTGTGATCTCCATCACGGCGATGCATCTGGAAACAATGGACGCAACTTCAACCTGCGAACAGCGACGAGGGAGCCTCTACACAGGTGCGGAGGGAAGCCTCGATTGTTATGCGCGCTGGCGCAAGCGCAGCAGAACGTCGTACACCCCCAATGCAGCGGATAACAGCCAGGTCGCAGGCGGGGCGTAATGTTTTTGGTAGAAATAGCGCAGGCTCTCCCGGTAGTGGCGACCGGCCGCGCGTCGCTCCGGCTCGCTGCGTCCGCCGAGATGGACGACGGCGACCGTCGGAACGTACATCACTTTCCACCCCGCCTGGCGCATGCGCAGACACCAATCGTTGTCCTCGAAATAGAGGAAAAAACGCTCATCGAGCAAGCCGACCTGTTCGAGCGTTTCACGTCGCACGCACAGACATGCGCCGGAGACCCAATCCACCTCGATCGGCGTCTCGATTGCCCAGTCATGGAGAGGGCCGCGGCCCAGCAGGCGATGCAAGCCGCGCCGGAGCAAATAGCCTAACGTCGGATCGCTGCCATACGCAAACGCCTGAGGCGCTCCCTCGCGCGTGCAGAGCCGGGGAGAGAGCGCGCCAACTTGCGGGTGCGCATCGAGAAAGGCGGGCAGCGCCGACAGGGCGGCAAACGACGCCAGCACGTCGCTGTTCATCAAAAGAATCGCCTCTCCCTGCGCCTGCGCCAGCCCAAGATTGACGCCGGCGGCGAAGCCTCGGTTCTCTTCGCTGCGCACGACCTTCACCTGGGGAAACTTCCGATTGACCGCCGAAACCGTCCCATCCTGAGAGCCGTTGTCCACCACAATCACTTCCCAGCCGGTCGCCAACGCCTGCGGAGCGAAATGCTCCAGGCAGGTCAGCGTCAAATCGCGCGTGTTATAGCTCAACACGATGACGGAAACCGACGGCGATGCCATGATCAGGTCAGCACCCTACGATAGACGGCCAGCGTTTGTTCGGCGAGATGACGTTGACTATAGCGCGCCTCGGCGCGCGCGCGGCCGCGGCGACCCAACTCCCGGCGCAGTTCGGGCGATGCGAGCAGCCGTGCAAGTGCGGCCGCCAACGCAGGGGCGTCGCCCTCCGGGACGATCAGCCCTGCGTCGCCGACCACCTCCGGAATGGCGCCGGAGTCGGAGCCGACCACGGGAACGCCGCAGGCCATCGCCTCCAGCAGCGCGCGGCCAAGCTGCTCCTTCCAGACCGGCGTCGTGCGGCTCGGCAAGACGACGACGTCGAAGCGGCGCAACATGTCGGCGATCTGGGCGGGCGTCTGCGGCCCCAGAAACCCCACCCGATCGTCAATGGCGAGTTGCGTCGCAAGCGCCTGCAATGCCTCGCGCAAAGGGCCGTCTCCGATCAGTTGAAGGCGCACAGCGCGCTCCAGGTCGCTGCTACGCAAGGCGGCGACGGCGCGCAGCAACACGTCAACGCCTTTTTCGGGAACGAGCCGCCCGACATAGCCGATGACGTATGTTGGCCGCTCACCCGTCCTCGGAGCCTCAAGGCGATCCTCTGTGCAAGGGCGAAAGGTCTCCGTATCGACGCCGATGGCCGGGAGCACCGGCGTCTCGCCCGTGAAGCCGTAGCGCCGCAGCAGCGCAACCGCCTCGCGGTTGGCGCAGAAGATGAGGTCGGCCGCGCGCAGCGTCTGTTGCATCACCCATCGCACGCCGGCCGATTTCGGGCGGTCGAGGTTTTGCCAGGTGTGCAGCAGAAGCCGCGCCCTGGGCGCCCAGAGGCGTCGCGCCCAGGCGATCTGCAGGGCGCTCAGGCTGTCCGGCTCCTCTTCGGCGTGGATGATGTCGGGCCGAAAGCGGGGCAGATGAAAGGTCAGCGTGCGATAGAAGGCGCGATGAGGGTCGGAGGGTTTGCCGACCATCGGCGTTGCGATCTGCGTGTAGCGGCCCTGGGCGCTGACCTGTCGCACGTCCAACAGGTCGTCGCGCCAGCGCGCCGGCAAGATGTGACAAAGCTCGACGTCCTGCGCCTGCGCCAGATGCTCGACCTTCCGCTGCATGGTGGCGTCGCGATAGCGGGCAATTAAGAGGACTTTCATCGCAGCGTCCTCCGCGCCAGACAAGGGAGCGCGCGCCACAGCCGCAGCAGCGGAGGCGCGTCGGCGGCTTTTTCCAGGTCGAAGATGGCGTCGAGCATGTGGAGATGCGTGTAGATTTTGCGCCGCGCGGCGTTGCGTTCCGCCATCGACGCCATGCGCATGGGCGCGCTTCGATGCAAATCCGGCGCACGCATGATCTCCAGAAGCCGTTGCGCGCGATGGCGGTAGGTGTGCTCTGCCAGCGTGCGCGCCTGGCCTGCGCGGGCGACGGCCGCTCGCTCCTCTTCATGGGTCAGATAGTAGCGCACCTTCTCCAGCAGATCGTCATCGTCTGTAAAGATCGCGATCTCTTCGCCGGGGCGATAGAGCTCATCGAGTCCGTTGCGAATGGCGTCGGTCAAAACCAGGGCGCCGCAGGCGGCTCCTTCAAAGATGCGCATCGTGACGTCGCCCGCAATGCTGGTGTTGAAGACGATTTTGGAGCGGCTGTAGATTTCGCCCACTTCCGCCGGCGCGTAGGGGCGAGACCAGTCGTTCATCGTGAAGCGTTCGTTGAGGAGGTGCAGCCGTCTTCGCCGCGGCGTCTTTGCATGGGCGCGCGCCAGGTTGCCGACGAAGCCCACCTCGTAGATGCGCTCCACGCCGTGGTCGAAGTGAACGTCGTCCGCAGCGGCCAGCGGCAGCCAGTGCACCTGGCTGTGGCCGACGTGCGCCTGCAACGGCTCGACGTACTCCTTCTGGGCCACAAAGACGACGTCGAAGAAGCGGGCGGCCTCAAAGCGCCAGCTCCCCAGGTGGACGTCGATCAGGTAGCACGCCGTTGGGATGGGCGAGGCTTCCAGGTCGAGCGGGAAATAACGGCCGGCGGGATCGATCCAGAGGAAGAAATCCGGCGGCTCGTCCATCGCCTCGAGCACGCGGAGGAGAGAGGTGGTCTCCCCGCAGCCGGCGCGGCCGTGCTCGCTGACGCCGACGAAGCGGACGTCAACGCCGAGCGCAATCAGCGCGCGTTCGAGGTGATAGCCGGCGGCGGTGGGAAACCAGCGATAGCCGAGTGCGACGCGCATGGGAGGGTTCACTGCTTCAGGCGCTCTCTCCAACTGGCGACCAGTTCATCGAAAATATTGCTCAGCGAGCGCGTGATGTCCCAGCCGGGAAGTTGTCGTCGCATGTGCGACAGATCGGAGATGTAGCAAATATGATCGCCCTTGCGCGGCTGGTCGACGTATCGATAGCGCATGGGAATGCCGGTCAACTGAGACACGGCGTCGAACGCCTCCAAAATCGAGATGGAATTGGCGCGTCCGCCGCCCAGATTGAAGACGGCTCCGGGCTGGGGATTGGCGTAGAAGAAATCGATGCAGCGCGCCACGTCGTAGGAGTGAATGTTGTCGCGCACCTGCTTGCCGAGATAGCCGAAGATGGTGTATTCGCGCTGCTCCAGGTTGCAGCGCACGAGATAGCTCAAAAAGCCGTGCAATTGGACGCCTGAATGATTGGGCCCTGTCAGGCATCCCCCGCGCAGACAGCAGGTTTTCATGCCGAAGTAGCGCCCGTACTCCTGCACCATGACGTCCGCCGCCACCTTGGAGGCGCCGAAAAGGGAGTGCTGGCTTTGGTCGATGCTCATCGTTTCCGGGATGCCGTTGGCGTAGGCTGGGTCGGCGTACTCCCAGCGCGTGGGCAGCTCGACCAGCGGAATCGTGTTGGGGCGATCGCCGTAAACTTTGTTCGTGGAGAGATGGACGAAGACCGCCTCGGGCGCATGTCGTCGCGTCGCTTCGAGCAGGTTCATGGTGCCGACGGCGTTGACGTCAAAGTCGTCGAACGGGCGGCTGGCGGCCAGATCGTGGCTGGGCTGCGCCGCCGTGTGGACGATCAGATCGGGCTTGACCGCCTCCAACAGCGCCAGGACGCCTGCGCGATCGCGAATGTCGAGATCGACGTGACGGTAGGCGCGGCAAGTGGCCAGCAGACGGTATTTATTCCAGGAGGTGTGGCCGAGTTCGCCAAAAAAATCGCGGCGCATGTTGTTGTCCACGCCGACGACTTGCCAGCCCTGTTCATCGAAATACGCGACCACTTCAGAGCCGATGAGGCCGCAGGAGCCTGTGACGAGCAGCGTTTTCATCGTTGATCCCTTGTCAAATTCTATTGAGTCGCACATCCTCGGCATTTCCGCAAGCGCAGCGATACGAGCAGCGCCTACCGGATGACCCGTTGATAGAACGCCTCCAGCCGGTCGATCAAATGCTCCCAGTCGAACGCAGTTTCGGCGGCGCGGCGCGCCGCGCTTCCCATGTCGCTGCGCAGCCGTTCGTCCTTCAGGAGGCGCTCGATGGCGTTCGCAAATTCCTCGTTGGCTGCAAGCAGCCCCACGCCGAACTGCTCCACGATCGTCTTCACATCCCCCACCGGGCTGGCGACAATCGGCCTGCCGGCGGCCAGATAATCGAGCATCTTGTTAGGCAGCCGACCGCGGTTGGCGGCGGTGTCCATCATGGGCATCACCATTACGTCCGCACAGGCGAGATAGGGGCTCACCTCTGCGCCGAGCTTGCGCCCCGTCTGCCAGAGACGCTCGGCGACGCCGTATTGTTCGGCCAGGGCGCGGATGTGCGGATACTCCGGGCCGATCACCATCAGCCAGACGTCCGGCAACTGGCGCAGCGCCTCCATCACAATCGCCAAATCCCCCTGCCCGAAGCCGATGAAGCCAAGGATGGCGCGGGCGGGTGGGGCGTTGACCTGTCGGCGGGCGACTTCCACCGGCGTAGGCGCAATGCGATCGGTCGCTGCGCCGGTGGGAATGTAGACGACGCGCTCCGCCGGGCAGCCGACCTCCAGCGCCCGCTGCTGCAACACCGTGCTGATCGTCACGACGCCGTCCGCCCAGCGTTTCTGCTCCACTTCCCACCACGCCTCAAATTTGCCGACGACGGGGAAGCGGCGCTTGGGCACGTCGTTGATGCCGCCGGGCCCGCCCCACCAGTCGGCCCAGTCGGCGATGAGTTTGGCCCCGCGCCAGCGCGCCGGCAGCCCGGCGAAGGAGGCGTTCGGCTTATGGTCGAACATGTGAACGATGTCGTATGCATGCCGCCAAGCATGCCACAGCCTGGAAAGGTTGTCGAGCGGCCCATAGCCTTCCCCGCTGTTGTTTTGCGCCAGGTTCGGTAGCTCGCCGAGGCGCACGCCGTTGACTTCCGACCAGACGGCGCGCCAGCGATGGGTGGGAGAGACGGTCAGCAGCGTCACCTCGTGGCCGCGCCGCGCTAATCGCTCCGCCATCGGCATCGCGCGGTAATAAGTGCCAACGTTGCGGTAGTTGTGGTTCAAAAAGAGCAGGCGCATGCGGGCATTGGTTTACTTCAGGCGGTTGGCCGCAAAATAAAATTGCAGCGATCGCAAAAAAGATAATGGAAAACGCATCATAAACACCAGAAAAGACGCTCTCGAGAGAATGCGTCTGCGAATAAACTCCGGCCGATGCCCTTCTTGCAAAAGCCGGATGTAGGCCTCTGGAATGTCGTGGTAAAGAGTCTTCAACCAGGTGCGTAAATGCGATCCCGTATGATGAGGATACAGGATGGAAGGTTCGGCGCGCACGATCATGGCTCCTTGAGCGGCTGCATAGCCGGAGAGAAACAAAGGAAAGGCGAAATTCTTCGTCATTCCTGGCCAGCGTTGGATGGCGGCTCTGGCGACGGGGGTGGCGTAGATGTTGGCTGTAATGAGCAGCATCCAGTTTTCGTCTATCTCCACACATTCTTCAAAGAGCGCGCCGCCGGGACAGGTCTCTTTATCTTCACGGAACGGATAGATGCGCTCCTGAAGGATTGCGCCCTCGTAGCCGTTCTGCGTGCGGACGTTCAAATGAAGGAAGGAAAGAGCGTCTGCGTCGTGGGTGGAAAGCTGCGCCAGGATCCAATCGAGCGCACCGTCGAAGATGACGTCGTCATCGCCGACGACCCAGACATATCTCCCCTGCGCCTGCTCGATGCACGACAACACGTTGCGGATCAGGCCAAGGTTGTTGGGCTGACGCACCACCCGCAGGCGTCCATCGCTCGCCGACCGCCATTGTTCACAAATTTGGGGCGTTGCGTCGAGCGAGGCGTTGTCAGAGACCACCAGCTCCACCTCATCCCACCGCCCGGCGATGGCGTTGATCGTCCAGGCAAGCTGTCTGTCCAGTTTCTGCGCCCGATTGTACGTCGGGATGGCGATGGTGAGTCGCGGCCGGTTCATCGCATTCCCTCGCTCTGCAACCATTGCAACATGGCGGCGATGCCTTCCTGCGCGCGGACGCGCGGCTCCCACCCCAACGCCCGCCGCGCTTTGGCGATGTCGGCCACGAAGACCTTCTGGTCGCTGGCGCGTGGAGGAAGGCGCTGAGGCTCCAATGCAACGTTCAGCATCTGCTCCAGATGGCTCAGCAATTCCAAAATCGAAAGGCTCTGCGCCATGCCGCCGCCGATGTTGAAGACCTGCCCCGCCGCCCGGTCGATGTGGGCCACGGCGCAATCCAGATAAAGCCGCACCAGGTCATCGACGTGGAGCACATCGCGAACTTGCTTGCCGTTTCCCGAGATCGTGAAGGTGTGTTCACCCGGCTTGCGGGCGGCCTGAAGCGCCTGCATGCAGAACCAGCCCACCCACCCCTGATCATACGTGGCGTATTGCCGCCCCCCGTACATCGAGGAATGACGAAAGACGACGGTGCGGACGCCAAACATGCGCGCGTAATCCAGCATGTATTGGTCTGCGCAACCTTTGGAGCATCCGTAGGGGGACTCAAAACTGAGCGGAATGCTCTCGTTGAAGCCGTCGGGAAAATCGGGCGCCACATAGCGCGTGGGCGTCTCGATATAGCGCACCCACTCCAGATCGCCATAGACTTTATTGGTTGACGAATAGAGCACGATCGATTCGCCGGAGTGGAGGCGGACGGCCTCCAACACATTCAGGGAGCCTAGGGCGTTGGTTTCAAAATCAAGCCTGGGATGGGCAAGGCTGGTGGTCATCGCCACCTGACCGGCCAGGTGAACGATGACGTCCGGCCTGAACTCGGCGACCAGGCGGGCGACGGCGTCCGCGTTGCGAATGTCCTCTTGCACCATGCGCCAATCCTGCCCGTGACGCATGCGCAGCCACTCCAGGTTTTGACGGCTTCCCACCCGGCTCAGGTTGTCGAAGACAACGACCTCCTCCCCGCGCGCCAGACAGCAATCGGCGACGTTGGCGCCGAGAAAGCCGCATCCTCCGGTAATCAGCCAGCGCATCGCAATCGCTCCTCCCCGTGCGTTCTCCACCAGGCGATGGTGCGCCTCAGCCCTTCCTGGAGATCGTACTGAGGCGACCAGTTCAACTTACGCATCGCCGAAAGATCGGCCTGTGAAAACATCACCTCATGCGCGCGGTGCGGCCTTGCGCCGAAATCCAACACGGTGCGAGAGCCGGTGAGCGCATGAATCTTCTCCACCACTTGGCGCACGCTGACGGCGACGCCGCTCCCCACCGAATACGCTGCGTATCCGCCCGAGCGCCGTTTCCTTTGTTCGCCGATGTGAAATTCCACCAGCCGGGCGAACGCTGCAACCACATCTTGAATGTAGACAAAATCTCGCTTCTGCTCCCCGGTCGTCAGGGCGAGGCGCTCCGCGTTGCGCAGGCAGCCGAGGATGACGGAGGCAATAAACTGGGCCGGGTCATCGTCTTCGCCGTACATCGTCTCCAACGCCACATCGACAAAACAGGTCTCCGCGCCATCCGCCAACAATTTCAGCCATTGCGAAAATTGATGCTTGCTGAGCGCGTAGGGATTCACGGTCGGGGGCAGCGCCGTGCCTGCGTTCAGAAAGCAGGCCGCCTGCGCCTTGACGGCGGCCTCGGCCAGGCGCAGCGACCACGCTATGTTCGTCTCCACCAACCTGGCAAGGGAGCCGCCTCCGCGGCCGTAGTCGGTCGCCGCATGAATCACTGCGTCGATGGGCTGCTGTGCGAGCAGTGCGTCTTCGATGTTCCCTGCATCGACGCATTGCAGTCGAACGACGTCGAGAACGTCAGCCAATCTGTGCAGAGCGCTTTGTGCGCGCACAAGCGCAATCACACAGCGCCCTTCCTTAGCAAAATGCCGCGTCAAATGGCTCCCCAAAAAACCGGAAGCGCCGCTCACCACAACGGTGGCCATCTCCCGCTCTCCCCCTCTCCCGCTCTCTTGCTCTCCCGCTCTCTTGCTCTCCCCCTCTCCCGCTCTCCCGCTCTCTTGCTCTCCCCCTCTCTTGCTCTCCCCCTCTCTTGCTCTCCCCCTCTCCCCCTCTCCCGCCTACATCCCGCTGCCTTGCCGCGCGTGGTTCACGAAAAGACGGATCGAATCGACGATGAAGCTCAGCATCGTTTCGTTGAGCCCGGGGTAGACCCCCACCCAAAAGGTATTGTTCATGATGCGGTCGGTGTTCGTCAATGCGCCGACGATGCGATAGGGCTGGTTGCGATACGCCGGCTGGCGCACGAGATTGCCGCCGAACAACAGCCGCGTTGCGATCTTGCGTTGCTCCAGGAAGCGCACCAGCTCGTTGCGCGTAAACGGGGCGCCTTCCGCCACGGTGATCGGAAAACCGAACCAGCTCGGCTCGGAGAAGGGCGTCGCCTCCGGCAAGATCAGATGTTCCTGCAAGTCGCTCAGCCCCTGGCGGAGCAGGTCGAAATTCCGTCGCCTCGCCGCGATGAAGGACGGCAATTTGGCCAGTTGCGCCACGCCGACCGCCGCCTGCATGTCGGTGGCCTTGAGATTGTAGCCGATGTGCGAATAGATGTACTTGTGGTCGTAGCCGTGCGGCAGCTCGCCGAGCCGCCAATCGAAGCGCTTGCCGCAGGTGTTGTCCTTGCCCGGTTCGCACCAGCAATCTCGCCCCCAGTCGCGGAACGACTCCACCAGCGTCTTCAGCCTGCTGCGGTTCGTCAGCACGCACCCCCCCTCTCCCATCGTGATGTGGTGCGCCGGGTAGAAGCTGACGGTGGCGAGATCGCCGAAAGTCCCGACCTTCTGGCCGCGATAGGTCGCTCCCACGGCGTCGCAGCAATCTTCGATGAGCCAGAGGTTGTGGCGACGGGCGAAATCCCCCACGGCATCCAGGTCAAAGGGGTTGCCCAGGGTGTGGGCAATCATCACCGCGCGCGTCCGCTCCGAAAGCGCTGCTTCGAGCTGCGATGCATCGATGTTGTAGGTTGGAATCGCGACGTCCACAAAGACCGGCGTCAAACGATTCTGCAGGATCGGATTGACCGTCGTTGGGAAACCGGCGGCGACTGTGATCACCTCGTCGCCCGGGTGCAGCGCACGGTCGCCTAATTTGGGCGAGGTCAGACAACTGAGCGCCAGCAGGTTTGCAGAGGAGCCTGAATTCACCAGGATCGCATGGCGCACGCCCATGAAACGGGCAAACTCGCGCTCAAATTGCGCAGCAAAGCGGCCGGTCGTCAGCCAGAAATCCAGGCTCGCCTCCACCAGGCGTTGGAGCTCAGAGGCGTCGAAGACGCGGCCCGCAACCGGAACCGGCGACTCGCCGGGGATGAACGGCTTCGGGGCAAAGGCGGCCTCGTAATAGTCCGCCACCAGCGCCAGAATTTGCGTGCGCAGCGTTTCAGCTCGACTGTCCATGGGCAAAAAACTCCCGATACCATGCGATGGTTCGATCCAATCCCTCTTCCAGCGTGAACAAGGGGCGCCACCCTAAAACCCGCCGCGCCTTTTCTGCGCTGAGATACTGGTGGCGAATTTCGTTGCTGGCCTCGTTGCGAATCTCCGGCGTCAACGAGGATCCCATGCGGCGCAGAATCTTTTCCACCAGCTCCAGCACCGTGATCTGGAGTTCGTTGGAAAAGTTAAACGCCTCCCCGCGCAGCGCAGGATTTTCCGCCAGCCGTTCGGCCAGCAACATGTACGCCGCCGCGCCATCCTCGACGTAGAAGTAATCGCGAACATAGTTGCCATCCGAACGAATCACCGGACGCTCTCCGCGCAAGACGGAGCGGATCGTTCCCGGCACAATGCGATTCCAGTTTAAATCTCCGCCGCCATAAAAATTGCCGCAGCGCGTGATGACGACAGGCAGACCGAAGGTGTGGGCGTATGCATGGGCGATCAGATCGGCGCAAGACTTGCTGACGTCGTAAGGATGGCGGCCTTGCAGCGGAGCCTCCTCGGTGTAGGGCAGGACTTCCTGGTCGCCGTAGGCTTTGTCGGAGGAGGCCGCGACGATCTGACGCACTTGCGGGCTGCGGCGACAGGCCTCCAGCAGACTCCACGCGCCCTGAATGTTGGTCTCGAAGGTCGCCACCGGGTTGCGATTGGCGACGCCGACGATAGTCTGAGCGGCGAGATGGAAGACGGTGTCGATCTCGTATTCGCCGAGGGCGCGTTCCAGCAGCGCCTGCTCGCGCACATCCCCGCGCACGACTTTGACGCGCTCCATCAGCCGGGCTTGCACCAGCTCGGACTGAGGCACCCAGTCGCGCACCAGGCAGACGACATCCGCGCCGGCTTCGAGCAACCGTTTGACCAACCATCCGCCGAGCAGCCCCGTTGCGCCTGTGACAAAGACCGGTCGATCTCGCCAGAAATTGCTCATGATTTCACTCTCCAGGGGGCGTTGCCGCTCTGCCATAGCTCTTCCAGATATTGTTTCTCGCGCAGGGTGTCCATCGGCTGCCAGAAGCCCTCGTGGCGAAACGCCATCAATTCGCCGTCGAGCGCCAGCTTTTCCAGCGGCGCGCGCTCCCAGATCGTCTCATCGCCGTCGATATAGTCAAGCACCTTGGGGCTGAGCACGAAAAAACCGGCGTTGATCCAGCCTTCGCCCGCCTGCGGCTTTTCGGCGAAGCGCACCACCTGGTTCCCCTTGAGCCGAATGGCGCCGAAGCGCGCCGGCGGCCTGGCGCTCGTCACCGTCGCCAGCTTGCCGTGGCTGTGGTGAAAGGCGAGCAGCGCCTTCAGATCGACGTCCGCCAATCCGTCGCCGTAGGTCATCATAAAGCATGTTTCCGTCGCCAACCACTTTCTCAGACGCAACAGGCGGCCGCCTGTCATCGTCGCAGCGCCGGTGTCGACCAGGTGAACGATCCAGTCTTCGCGCTCGCCGTCGTGGACGGTGACGTCGCCGCTCGCCAGCTTCACCGTGATGTCGCTGTTCAGGGCGTAGTAGTTCAAAAAATATTGCTTGATCATCTCGCCCTTGTACCCCAGCGCAACGATGAATTCATTGAAGCCGTGCGCTGCGTACCAGCTCATGATGTGGGTCAAGATCGGGCGTCCACCGATCTCCACCATCGGTTTGGGACGCACCGTCGTCTCCTCGGCCAGCCGGGTCCCCAGTCCGCCGGCCAGAATCACAACCTTCATGACAGACTCTCCCCTAGATTTTCCCTGGCGCGCCCGCGCAGCAGGCGCCACACATAGCCGATCCGTTCTCGAAACAGCGCAGGTTGAATCAACGCCGAAAAAAGAAAGAAGCCGGCCGCCGCCCAGCCAATTTTCCACAGGACGGCGAACCAGAGAGGATGGTGGCTTCCGATCAGGCGCACCAGCAGCCAGTAGGCGCCGACGGTGAGGATGGAGGCCAGCAGTGGGCCGGCGAGGATGCTTCGCATGTCGAGCGTCAGCGAGCGTCGCAGCATGAAATAGGCGAGCGTCAAGCCGCCGGCGACCGCCAGGACGGCGGCGATGGCCATTCCCAGCGCGCCGGCGGCGAGCGTCAAGGGCGCGCCGATGAGCGCCAGAATGAGCAGTTGGACGAGGGAGATTTCGATCACGCGGCGAGGCTGCCCGCTCCCGATGAAGAGCGCGCCCACGTTCTCCCACATGGGTCGCAAAATGGCGAGCAGCAGCAACACGCGCAGGATCGGCACGGCGGGCGTCCATTGCGCGCCGAACAGCAACGGCACGAGATCGGGCGCGCTGAGAAAGAGCGCCAATGCCACCGGCGCCGCCACGTTGGCCGAAACCCAGAGCACCATCGTGGCGGCGCGTTGCAGGCGCTCCTGATCCTCGCGCAGGCGGCTGTAGGTGAAAATCGCGGCGCGTCCGACCAGTGCGCTCAAGAGGAGGGACGGCCACTGGGAGATCCGATACGCCCGGTCGTAGTACCCTAGCGTCGTCGTCCCGGAAAGGGTGCCCAGGATGAAATTATCGGTCTGCGTCACCAGGCTCGCGACATAGTTCCCTGCGCCGGTGACCGCGCCGAAGCGAAGGTATTCCCACGCAAGTCGAGGGTTGTATCGCCAGCGAAGTCGGAAAAGCTCCCGTTGCGCAAAGGCAATGTACAGCGCGCCGGCGACCAGCGAAATCAACGAAAAGGAGACCGCCTGCGCCACAAGGCTGTATTCCCCCCGTCCAGACAGGGCGAAGGCGAAGGCCGGCAAATAAGAAAGCGGCATGGCGAGCCCGCCGATGATGCTGACCGGCTTGAAGCGCAGCGCACTTTCCAGGACCACGCTGAAAACGCCGACAAAGCTCTCCAGCGCAGAAAGCAGCGCCAGCGTCAGCAGAATCCACGCCACCGGCGCAGGATAGCCCCAGTGCAGCAGAAGCGGCGTCGCAATCAGCGCCAGCAGCGCGCCCCCCCATCCCAAAAGCACATCGACCGTAAAGAGCGTGCCCACGGTTTCACCTGTAACCGCGCGCTGCTGGGCGAACGCATAGTTGAGCGCGATCTTGCCGCGCAGCTGAAGAAGCGTGAAAAAAAACATCGCCAGCGCAAACTCGCCGTAGACCGAGGGAGAGAGCAGGCGCATGAGCAGGATGTTGGCGATGAACCCAACGCCGATCGACCAGTAGGAGCCTGCGACCACCCACAGCCCCCCGCGCACGGCGCGATAGGCGAGCGGCTCCTCCGCTCCGCTTTGTTTGGAGGATTGCGGCTCTGCGTTGGCTTCATTCATGCGCCGGAGAGACCTGAAACAACGAGATCACGTCCATCCCCTCGACCGGACGAACTCCGCCAGCACGGCGAAGGCCAGCGCCGGCGGCAGGGGTTCGGTGTCGTGGCGACGCCCTGTATTATACGTCACAATCAGCTCTCGCCGCGCGCGCGTAATGCCGACATAGAACAGCCGCAGCCGCTCCGCCGCCAGGTCGAGCCGCGCCTGCTCGGTGGCGCGGCCGGGCAGATACTCGTCAAGCGAGCCCATGTGCAGGTGACGCAGCTGCGCCTCCAGCTCCGCAGCCAGGTTGATCTGGTCGCGCACATACCAGCGCTCGCTGCGATATTGATCCTCCGGCAGCCCGCTGGGGAAGCTGAAGGCGTTGACCGCCGTCAAGTAGACGCGATCCCATTCCAACCCTTTGGCGGCGTGCATCGTCGCCACCGTCACCACGCCCGGCCTGGCCGTGTACCCCTGGCCGTCCTCGGTGAAGCCCAGCAGGCGGCGTCGATTCTGCGCAATGTTCTCCAGCTCGCCGACCAGGTCCGGCAAGCGCCAGCCCGGATTTTCTGCGGCCAGTCGGGCGAGCAGCACCGCCAGGCGATGGGTCACCGCCAGGTCGGCCGGCTCGGTGAAAAGGTCGTTGCCCACGGTCAGCAGCAGCTCATCGACCGGCAGCACCACGGCGCGGCTCCAGCGTTGCAGGTCATTGCGAAATTCCTGAAGCAGCCCACGGAAGCGCTCCATATCCTCCAGCCACCCAAGCTCGTTGAGAAAGTCGCGTTGGTCGGGAAAGACGAACGCCTCCGCCTCGCGCAGCTTGCCCAGCGCCTGCCCAAAGACGCGCACCGGCTCCGGCAGCGCCTCCCGGCCGGCCAATGCTGCGCCGTTCCCCTCGGTCTGCATGCGTCGCGCCGCCCACTGAGGATACCAGACCTCCTCCCACACGCGCCGCAGCAGCTGCGCCGACTGCGGGTCGGCGATGTAGCCGACCACCGTCGCCAGCCGTTTCGCCGTGGCGCGCGTGCCCGAATTGGTGCGCAGGAGGTCGTCGTCGATGGTCAGGCCCTCCTGGCGCAATGCGTTCACGAGGACATCCCCGCGGCGGTTGTCCGGCGCCAGCACCGCCACCGTCTTGTCCGGGTTTTCCGCCACCCATCGCTTGACGCTGCGCACGATGATATCCAGCTCTTCATCGGGCGAGAGCGCCTTTTCGTAAAAATGAACCGGCGGCTTGCCGGGCGGAGGATTGGGCTGCGGATCGCCGGGCGGCGTCGGCTCGATGAGCGGATAGCTCAGCGCCAGATCGCCTTTCAAGGTGGGATGCGCCGTCTGTGACCATCGGATCAGTTCATTGGCCACCTCGATGATGGGCAGGGCGCTGCGGCCGGAATTGGGCAACGCGCGCGCCTGCTCCGGGTGCTCGCGCAGGAAGCGTTGCAAAAATCGGCTGTCTGCGCTGGTGAAGGTGGTGTTGATGGCCTGGTTGGGATCGCCCACGCGCACCCAGTTGCCGTGCGCTGCGGTGAGCAGACGCAACATCTTCTCCTGCGCCAGGCTGGAATCCTGCGCTTCGTCTTCCAGAATGTAGGGCCAGCGTTGTTGGAGCCGCTCCAGATAGCCTTCGTCGGCGCGCAGCGCTTGCAGCGCCAGCATGATCAGGTCATCGAAATCGACCGCCCCGCGCACTTGAAGGCTGCGTTCGTAGGCGGCGTAGACGTAGAGGCCGAAGTCAAGCAAGGGAAAGAAGTCGGATTGTCGCCCCAGCCGGGTGCGCAGCTCGCCCGGGCTTGTCGCCAGCTCTTTGGCGACGCGGATCACGACGTCGGCAAGCTCGATGGCGTCTTCCAACAGGGCGCTTTCGATGCGTCGCGGATTCTGCAGCAGCTCCGGCTTGATGAAAGGCGCAAAGGCGTCCGGGTGGGTGCGCAGGTAGGCGACCACGGCCTCGCGTTTGATCTCGGCGGCGGTGCGTTCGTCGATAATCTCGAACTCTTCGCTCAACCCCACCAGGCCGGGGCGCTCGCGCACGATGTCATGCGCCAGCCCGTGCAGCGTGCGCACGCGATAGCCGACGCCCGGCAACAGCCCGCGCTCCTGCCGTAGAAACCTGCCGATGCGCGCCCGAAAATTGGCGACCGCGCTGTTGGTGAAGGTGACGACCAGCACTTCGCGGTCGTCGAGCCTGCCTTCGGCGGCCAGCCGTTCGACCAGGCGCGCCGCCAGCAGGCTGAGGGTGAAGGTCTTGCCGCTGCCCGGCACCGCGCTGACGCCCATCGGCCCGCCGGTGTATTCGAGAATCTGCTGCTGCGCAGGCCGTGGGATGAAGGCGGGGCGCTCGCCGTTGACAGGCTCGGTGCTCATGAGGGCGTCGCGTTTTAGGGTCTAGCTCAGTTTGTCCAGTGCAGGCCGTGCTCGAAGAAGCGGCTGATGTCGCCGACGACAGGAGCGATCAGGTATGTTTCGCCGCCGGTGCTGGGCACGGCGTAGATTTTCCAGCTTCCATCGCGGTTGCTGACGAAGGCGATCCAGCGTCCATCCGGGCTGACGGTGGGCAGGATGTCCATGCCAGGGTGGTTGGTGAGCCGCGTCACCTCGCGTGAGGTGACGTCCACGCGGTAGATTTCAAAGTTGCCGTCGCGGGCGTTGCTCATAAACGCCACGAACGCTCCGCTCGGCGCCCAGACCGGACGGTCATCGGCGGGCGTGGCGGTGAGCTGCGCAGCATTGGAGCCGTCGGCGGAGATCGTCCACAAGCCGCAGCGGTTGCCGGATTCATCGCAGCCGCGATATACGATTTGCTCAGCCGCAGGGTGCCAGTTGGGCGACTCGCCGTAGGTGAGCATGCGGCCGTTGTTGTTTTCCTCCGCCCACATCGTATAGATGCGCCAGCGACGATCTCCTTCCCGATTGCTGGCAAAGACAATTTGGTTGCCTTGCGGGTTCCAACTGGGAAGCATGTCTTCGACGAAAGTGCTGAAGCGAATCAACAGATCGGCGCCTGGGTCGTAGCCGCTGATGCCCATTTGGTCGCTGCGCAGGTTGCGAAACGCCAGGCGTCCCCCGTCCTTGCGCAACGCCGGCTGCGCTGCATCTTGCAGAAGCACCTGCGCCGTCTCCTCTTTCCCCACTGCAAGGCTCAGCACCTGGCTGCGCCCCGAGATCGGATCGACGGCGGAATAGAGGATGCGGCCGACCGCCGGGCCGCCGGACGTTGAGACTGCGGCGCGAACGGTGTTTGAAGCCTCCGGCATCGCCGCACCTGCGACCGCTCCGCTCATCTCCGCTGCGGCGGCGAGCTGGCATTGCGTCTGCGCCGCGTCGCGTTTCGCCACGATCGCCGGGGAGGAGGCGATCATCAGCGCGGCGTTGTACTCATCCTGCGCTCTGCACCAGGCCTCGTCGTCGGCGAGACGATCCGCGTAGCGTACATGCGCCTGATGGAGTCGCTCCTCGACATCGCGATAGTCAGGGTCGATCGCATAAATCATCTGCAGCCGTCGGATCGTCGCCGCCGGATCGACGCCTGCGTCGGCCAGAACCTCGAGATATTGCGCGATCAGATCGCGCTCGCGACGCACGTCGACGGCGCTGGGGCGCAGCGCTAGGGCTTTGTCGTACAGCGCCACCGCTTCTTCCAGGGCTTCGGCGTTGTCCTTTTCCAACGCCAGGTTGACGTAGGCGTTGAAGAGCATCTCCTGCATCTCGTCCGGCTTGAACGCGGGGTCGCTCTGTTGAATTTGCAAAAGCTGGTTGAGCGTCTCCTGCCAGCGGCCGGCGCGAGCGGCGCGCTGGGCGCTTTCCCATGCGGCGACCAACTCAGCGGAGGGGGTGGGCGCCGCCGTCGGCGCGATCGGCGAATTGTTCGTTGCCTGGGTGACGGCCGGCGTCGCCGTCGCCTCTTCCGCTGCGGCGAGAGCGTCCGGCGTCGCCGCTGCATCGCCTCCCAACAGCGCCAGCAACCTCTGGACGCCCTCCTGCGCCACGGGGTTGTCGGCGTCCAGGATCAGGACTTTCTGGTACTCCGCCAGCGCTGCGCGCAGGTCGCCGTCCGCCTGAAAGTCGGTGGCGCGTTGCAGGGCGATGCCGATCTGCTGGCGGCGTTGCGTCTCCACCTGTTGTTGACCGGCGCGGACGCCGAGCACCACGGAGAAGATTAAAATGGCGGCGGCCAGGATTGTGATGGCGCCGATCAACCACCACGCCCAGGTGGGAAAGCGCATGTTGTGAATCATCGTGTGAAACCTGCCATTTCGAGGTTCCATCGAGAACCGTTTTGAACCAAAAGTCATCGTTTACAGACGTTCTTTGCAAGGCCTGGGTTCCGACCCTTGCGCTTAGACAATCTATCGGCGATTGCGCCAAAGGTTCATTATACATATTGCGGCTTGCAGCGAGAAAGGTGAGAACGGCCACGCAACCGGAGTTTCGTCTAAAACGCTTTGTTCGCTGCGGAGAAGGGGGAGTGAGAAGGAGGCGCCGCTCATTCTCCGATGGCGTACATCGTGGCTTGCTCCCAGGACATTGCGCCGCCCGCCTGCCAGGCTGCGAGAAATTCTGCCTGCGTAAGCTGGCTGTGGGCGAGGGCGAGCCGTTGTGCATGAAGCGTCTGGTCGCTCAAGGGCAAGGGCATTTGCATGAGAGTGCGGAAATGTTCCGCTGCGCTCCACAGGCAGACGGCGCGCATGGCATGGCGCCTGGCAAGCGCCGTCGCTGCGCACTGTTCGAGGTCTTCCACGACGCCAGGGCGGTGGTTCAGCTCGCGGCGGAGCCGCAACGCCTGCGCAGCGGCAACGTCCGCCTCATCGCAGTTCCCATTCTCAAAAGCCAGTCGCGCCTGGTTTGACCATAGCGCAGCCTGGAGAAGCCTGTCGGCTGCGCCGCGGACCTGTTGCGTCGCTGCGTCGTGATATGCGACGGCGCCTGGAATGTCTTGTTGCAGTGCAGCGAACCTCGATAAATGGAGCAGCGTCATCGCAACGCCGTGTTTGTCATCGAGGCGGCGGTGGACGGCCAGGCTGAGTTGAAAATAGGGTGCGGCGATGCCCGGCCTGTTCGCATGATGCGCCAACACGCCCAGATCGTTCCATATTTGTGCAACGTACCGTTGATCGCCCAGTTGCAAAAAGATCGTCAACGCTTCATGCAGCCATGCTTCGGCTTCGCCGTAGCGACCCAGCGACGTTGCCGTCTCGCCTAACCCGCGCAACGCATAGGCGATCCCGCGCGAATTGTTCAAGGCTCTGGAAAGCGTCAGCCGTTCGGTGAAACAGTTCAACGCCGTCTGATAGTTGCCGAGGAACTCTTCGATCCAGCCCAGCACGCCATAGCCGTCGGCGATTCCCTGCCTATCGTCCAGGCGCCTGGCAAGATGCAGTTGTTCTTCGGCGAAGCGCCGCGCAGCATTCAGATCGATCTGGAGGCGCGCCAACACGCCTGCGCCATACAACAGGCGCAAGCGCACCGTATCCGAGGGATGACCGTCGGACAACGCCTGCTCCAACCAGTGGCGTCCTTCCGCATAATGGCCGCGCACCAACCAGAAGCGCCAGATGCGCGCCGCCAGATGCGCCGCTTTTTGCGCCGGTTCGCCCCTCTGCTCGCATCCCCATTTCAGGGCGGCGCGCAGGTTGTCGTGCTCTGTTTCCAGCCGCTCCAGCCACGCCGGTTGATTGGCTCCAGACAGTTCAAGCTCCGCCGCCTCCGCCAAGCGGGCATAATAGCCCAGATGACGCCGCTGCAACGCCGGCGCTTCTCCTGACGCCGACAATTTTGCATGCAGCACTTCGCGCACCGGCTCCAAGAGTCGATACCGCGCGCCGCTTTCAGGGGAGCTCTCCACTACGACGAGGGATTTGTTGATCAGGCGTCTGAGCAGCATCAGCACTTGATGGGGCGCAATCATGCCTTGAACGCCCTCCTCGTCGGCGGCGATCGCCTCTGCGGCTTCAAGAGTCCATCCACCCCGAAAAACAGAGAGACGACGGAGCAAAGTGCGTTCGGGTTCGGCGAGCAGACGATAACTCCAATCGATTGCGGCCTGTAAGGTCTGGTGTCGCAGCGTCGGACGGCGACCGGCGCTTGCGAGCAAGGAAAAATCGTGCTCCAACCGTGCAGCGATCTGTTCCGGCGTAAGGACTGCAACCCACGCCGCCGCCAGCTCAATGCAAAGCGGCATGCCATCCAGGCGGTGACAGATGCTCGCCACCGCGGCTGCATTCTGGTCGGTCAATCTGAACGCGTGCGACGCAGCCCGTGCGCGTTCTACAAAGAGCCGAATGGCGTCATATTGCAGCAGCGCGATGGCCGACGGCGTCATGCCGGCTTGCATGGTGGGCAACGCCAGCGGCTGGATGCGATAGACGAATTCCCCAGGAACGGCCAGTGCTTCCCGGCTGGTGGTCAAAATTTGCAGGCGTGGACAGGCCAGGAGCAGCGTGACCGCCAGTTCTGCGACGGCGTTCACCAGATGCTCGCAGTTGTCCAGAATGAATAGCCGTTGAGATGGCCGGAGGAAATCGAGCAGTGCTGCGCTGTCGCTAACTTTGCTCAGCCCTACGGTTGTCGCCAATACGGTCGGCAACAGATGCGGTTCGACCAGCGCCGCCAGTTCCACGATTTGTACGCCGTCGGGGTAGAAAGGCGCCATCTCCTCACCCACGCGCAGCGCCAGCCGCGTCTTGCCGCATCCGCCGGCGCCGGTCAGGGTGAGCAGCCGCACATTTTGGTCTTGCAACAGCTTGCACACCTCGACGATCTCCTCGACGCGACCGATAAATGACGTCAATTGAGAAGGCATGGCAGATTCTTCTGCAGGCGGCGGGGAGGGGAGGGGCGGCCCATGGTCAGGAGACAGGGGCATTGCAGATGGAGGAGGCTCCACCTGTTGGTCGCACAGCGCCAGCAAGCGTGCAACGATTTCAGGTTCATGTTGCAGGTGCAGAGCGGGGACGAAGCGCGCCAGCAAGCTGGTGCGATCCACCGTTCGTTCGTTGTTTTCGATGCGGCTCAGGTGAGATTCGCTATAGCCAATTTGGATTGAAAGTTCGCGCAATGAAAGGTGAGCGCGACGACGCAGGAACTTCAGCAGCTCCCCACAGGTGGAAAAGGTGATGAAAGGATCGTGGGAAGCAGCCACGCATCGCTCCTCAATCACCGGTGAACGCCCCGCGTGATGAATTCATTATACATCAAACCGTTGCGGGCAGAGCGTCCTTTTTTTGACAAGAAAAGGCAAAAAATGCAACCCCTTTCGTGCTATCTTGTCCTCATCGACCGAAACCACCGGATTGAAGTTTGTCTGGGGGAGATATGAAACGCCGCGCGTTGGTGCTCGGAAGCCAAATTCTTGGACTGACCGGCGTCCATAACGACGTCGAAGCGATGAAAATGATTTTGGGCCGTTATGGCTTCGCCGTCGATCGTCGCATTGGAAGCGACGCAAGCCGCGACGGAATCCTCGACGGCTATCGCAGGCTGATTGCTGACTCCAGAGCAGACGATGCCGCCGTTGTCTATTACTCAGGCCACGGCGCCTTTGCCGTCAACCCGACGAGGCGCCCGAACCAGCCGAAGCATCTGCAATGCATCGTTCCGACCGACTGGGGAGCCGGCGGAGGCTTCCGAGGCATCCTCCATGTCGAATTATCTGCGCTGATGGCGGAGCTTACGGCGCGCACGAAAAATGTAACCGTCATCCTCGATTGCTGCCACGCCGCCCAGATGTCGCGAGCCGCCGAGCCGAGCGCGTTGACGCCCCGAGCTCTCCCGCGCGCGTGGGCGGACGGCGTCGACGAGTTCCTGGCTCAGCACTCGCTCGATCTTTCTCAAGTGCATGTCGAAAGCAACCCAGATGCAGTGCGTCTGGCGGCCACCCAAGCCGATCGCTCGGCTTACGAGGCCCTCCTGCCAAGGAACGGTGAGCTGATCAGGATGGGACTGCTGACCCGCGCGCTCCAGCTTGCACTGGAAGAGTGCGGCGATGCGCCTCTTGCGTGGCGAACGCTGGCGCTGCGCGTGCGAGAGCTGGTGATGAACCAGGCCATGGAACAAAGGCCTGAAGTGGAAGGCCCCGCCGATCGGCTGCTCTTTTCCACTGTGCTCGCCCCCCGTTCCGACGCCGTGGTCTTCTTCTATGACGATGGCCGGCCGTCGCTGCGCGCAGGGCGCCTGCTGGGCGCCCGCCCTGGCGCTGTTTTCGACGTTCTGCCGCTGGGTGCAACCGATCTCGAAGCAGGTTCGGCGGCGGAAGCCACCGTTGTCGAGATTATGGGCAACGTTTCGCGCGTCGCTCTGCACGTGGCTTCACAAGCGCAACCGCCTCAAGCTGGGACATTGGCGATTCCGCGCACCCTTCCTTTTCCCTGCGCCAGAGTCTCCGTTCGTGGAGACGCCAAGAGCATCGCTCCCTTGCTGCAGACGCTTCAAACCAGCCGTTTTCTGGAGTTGGTCGCAGACGGGCCGAACGATTTTGAAGTGGTCGTCGAAAATCAGCGATTGACCTTGTTCGATGACAACAAAGGGCAGATCGCACACTCGGAGCCCAATGATGCTGGAGGACGGCAGAACACGCGCGCACGGCTGGAGCGTTGGGCGAAGGCGCTGGCGCTGCGAGACCTGCAAGCGGGCGGACTTCCGCCGACCGTTGCAGCCGTGCGCTGGGGCCGCGTCGTCAACGGGAAACCGGTTCCACTCAGCGCCGGAGAGACGCTGCACGTCGGCGATTTTGTATACGTCACCATTGAGAACAAAACGGACGTCGATCTCTACGCGGCGATCTTCGACATTGGGGTGAGAGGAGCGGTCACATTGCTCACGGCGGCGACTCCAACGGGGCGCAAGATCGCTCCGGGCGCCGGCTACACGCTTGGCGAACGCTTCGGAGTCCTCGAAGGGCTAGGTCCGCTCACCTGGCCCGAAGAAGTCCCGACGACCGAAGCGCGCCGCGAGTCGATCCTCGTCATCCTCGCCGAAGATTGGAACGATTTTCAGAGCTTTGAAACGCCGCGGGATTCGACGCGTGGTCACCGAACGCCGCTTGAAGCGCTGCTCGCCAGCATGCGCCAGGGAACGACGCGCGAGATTCCGGCGAGCCGGCCGGATGGAGGTCGCTACGACGCGCGAGTTTTTGACTTCAACCTCAGCCCGACACCGCGGGCGCAGGGCGCCTCCTTGAATGCTTCAACGGTGGAGGCGGCATGATCTTTGGCCCTTATGTGAGTTCCATCCTGCGCTTCTTATTGCCGCATGAATATGAGGCTGACCTCGCCGCTGCAGAAGCCGACCTCAAAGGTTCGGAGGCTCCCAACGACCTCCTCATGCTCGGCAAGGTGTTGCTGTGCGCCGGTCAGGTGAAACGGGCGCGCGAGGCCTTCTCCCGGGCCGAAGGCGCCGCCACCGGGGTCGATGACCGCGCACTGGCAGGCGGCTATCGCCGACTGGCGGAGTTCGCCGATTTTGGCGCGTGTCGGGAGTGGAGCCCGGGTTCGACGCCGCTCGAAGTGGAGCGCAGGTGGTCTTTGCTGGAGTGGGCCATCGAGCGAGATTTCTGGCGCCGACAATTGCCCGCGCTGCCGGCTTCTGTTGAGCAGGAAGTCTGGTTTGTCACCCAAATCGTTCCATTGGTGCATGAACTGGCGTCTGCTTCCGCGCCGGAGGAATCGAAGCCGCTTTTTCGTCGCATGGCGCAGGCGGCGGAGCGACTGCAATCGGGGGAACTATCCCCGGTGATTGCGCTTGGAGTGATGCTCGTCCATGCTCTGATGCTCCGCCTCGTCGATGAGAAAGGCGCCGCTCGACAATTCGCCATGAAAGGAATTGCGGCTTGTCGGGAGATGGGACGCCCAATCGGCGAAGGACTCTTTGCCTTGCTGATCGACGACCTGGACGCCACGGCCCGGACGACGCCGGAGACCCTTGACCTCTTTGCAGGCGATATTCAATCGATGAGTCGCAGCGTTTTGGACGCGCTGGAGGAAGGGACGTCGCCTAGCCCCCCGGAGGACTGGACTGCGGTCTTTGAAGGCAAAAGCAGAGCGCGCAGCCTCTTTGAAACCCACAGGTGGCGGATCGGCGTCGGCGCAGCGTTGGCGCTCGCCGCGAGTCGGACAATGCGGGCGAAGCCGGCCGACATGCCGGCGACATTCGAGATTCGCCATCTGGTGGAGGCGCAGTCCGCCTTTCAGCGCGCCGGCGATGAAGCCGGGCAGCAACTTGTGCAGTGCCGGTTGCTGATCTGCGCCCTCGAGCAAAATTACCCATTCGAGGAGTTTCAGCTTCAGAAAGCGCACAGCATCGGTGAGTGGGGAATGAAAAGTGGCAGCTTTTCGTATGCATTGGGATTGGGGTATCTGTTTCTCGCAGCCGGGCGCAGGTGGCGCCGACGAGGCGAACTCGCCGCCGCCATCAAAGCAACCCAACTCGCCGCCGCGCTCTTCGATGGTCTACAGGCGCCGGTGGCAAATGCAGACGCCGTCGCAGAAGAGGCCGATCTGCTGGCGTCTGGTTGGGAGTCGTCCCAGGGGATTCCGGCCATGCAACGCGCCTTCGACGGCTACATCGATGCGCTCACCGCAATGAAGCCTTCTGCGCCGGGGCAACTCGGGGCGTGGGTGCGCCTGCGCCAACGCGTGGCGCAAACCGGCGCGATGCTGCTGGCCTGGTCCTCCGGTCGCGCCGTCTTCGCGCGTACGCGGCGGAGACTGCTCGACCTGAACATTCTGCCTGGAGCCTCCTCATGAGCCATACAGAAGTCGCCGAGCTATTGAACGCCTATTGTCGCCTCGTCAGCGATGAAGTCGCCGATTGGACGCCGTGGATCGCGCGCTTCGCAGCGGTGGTCGAACGTTTGCAGCGCCCTCCGGCGGGCGACTTGACCGCTCAGGTCGGCGAGCTGCCGTTCGCCCCGCTTCTCATTGCCCTCGGCCATCATGTGGACGGCCAGGATGCGAAGGCCGTCGCAGTGCTTCGGGAAGCGCACGCCGCGCTGTTGAGCGACAGGGAGCTGAACAGCGTCGAGACCGCGAAGATCACCGCAGCGTCGGTGGCGAGGCTTCGCGCCCAAGCGCGCGCTGGCGTTCTCGCCGTATTCCTGGCGACGTGCGGCGCGCACGAAGAGGCGCTCCGGCTTTTTGCCCAACTGGAGGGCGCTCGCCGCCCGCGCAGCCTGTGGGAGACCGCTCTGCTGGCCCGCACTTTGTTCGCCGCAGGTCACTTTGCGGGCGCCTTGAACGTTGCGTTGGAAGGCGTCGAGGAGCTGTTGCAACGGCGACGGAGGCTGGACGACACTGCACTGCGCTTGAATTTCGGCGGCGAAGTCGGCTTCTCGTTGACGCGGATCGCGGCCGCCGCCCTGGCGCACACCGAGGACGAAAGAGGTTGGCGGCTCGGGTTGTCCCTGGGTGATCTCGGTCGCGACCCACTGCTGGCGGAAATTTTGCACACCATCACGCGCGCTCCGCTTCCTATCCTGTTGCGCCTGCCTGCGATTCGTCGATGCTGGGCCGCCGAGGCTGAAGCGTTTCAATGGAGCGACCTCTTTTCCCGCATGCTCGTTGAGGCGGAGCCAGGTCTGAAGCTGCGCGCTGTGGAAGAAAAGTTGAGCGCAGCCGAGGCGGCGAGGAGAGAAGCCAAGACCCGACTGCGACAGGCTGCGCCCGACCTCTACAGTTTCTTTTACAGGCCGGGCGCTGCGCTACTCCGCTCGCCGGTTAGGCCTGACGTTGACGTTGTGGCCGACGTGCAACGAGAACTTGAGCCAGGCGCCGCCATCCTCGGCTATGAGTTGTTCGAGAACGACGTGTTCGGATGGGCGTTGACGCACGATCGTCTGTGGGTGCAACGGCTGGGGCTTTCGGCTTCTGAGCTGGCGGATCACGTCGCCGCTGTGCGAACCTCCTGTCGCTTCGGCGCGCTCGCCGGCGAAGCTCGCCTTGCTTCGCTTTCAGAAGCGCTGCTGGGGTGGGCGGATGACATCCTCGACGCCAACGGGCTCGACGCCAACGGGCGCCTGCTGCTTGTTCCCAGCGGCTCGCTTCGGGCGCTTCCATTTGCGGCCCTTCTGTGGCGCGGTCGAGCGCTTGTCGCCACCCATGCCTGTTCGGTTCTCCCCACCTTGGGCGTCTTCCCTGACCTGATCGGCAGAAAATCGATGAACTTCCAAAACGCTGCGATCGCCGCATTCGGCAATCCGAGCGATGCGCGGTGGACTTCGCCGACGGGAGAGACGGTTACAGTCAGTTCTCTGCGGCATGCAGAGCGCGAGGCGCAAGAGATTGTAACACTTGCCGGCGACCGCGCGCACCCTCTCCGCTGTGGTTCGCAGGTGACGCGAGACGCCGTGCTCGACGCGCTGCGCACCGCCGACATTGTCCATCTGGCCACCCACGCCAGATTTTGTGCGGAGGCGCCGCTGTTTTCGGCTTTCCTTCTGGCCGATGGAGAGCAACTGACGGTCATCGACCTCATTGCGGTCGAGAGTCGATGCCGCCTGATCGTCGCCAGCGCATGCAGCACCGGAGAGGGCGCCCGCACCAGCGGAGACGACGTGCTCGGCGTCAGTCGGGGCCTCCTCGCCTGCGGTGCAAGCGCGGCGGTGGTGAGCCTGTGGCCTGTGGACGACGCGCATACGGCGGATCTCATGATCGCATTTTATCAGGGGCTTTTCAGCGGCCTTGAACCTGCTCAAGCGCTTCGGCAAGCTCAACTCTCATTTCTTGACAGAGAAGCGGGTGTTCCGACCCACAGCCGTGAAGCGCCGGCGGAATTATTCCCTGTTGAAGGTGCAGGAGCAGAGCGCTATTGGTCGCCATTTATCGTGATAGGTGCATGAAGGACGCGGAGCACATCCACCGCGCCTGCATAGAAGACGCGCCAGCGCTGCCGCGTGTATGGATCGACATCAGGCGTGCGACCTATCGTGGCAACAGTTCGGCCTGCCGCCTGCGGTGGCGCCGAAATTCCTGATGGTCATGGCATTTCGTAGGTCACGCCTTGGGCGGGACGTCTACGTTCACGCCGTTTCGTCACGCCAGCAGCGGCGACCTACGATGATTCTCAATATTTCCAAGCAGTCTCGTCGATTTTGCACATCAGGAGGTGCATATGTCCATCACCGAAACCAAAGCCGTCATTCGCCGTTTCGTCAAAGAGGTGCTCAACGAGAAGAATCTCGCCGTCATGGATGAACTCTTCCCGCCCGACTATGTGGAGCATGATCCCTTGCCCGGTCAGGGGCCGGGGGCGGAAGGGCTCAAACGCTTCTTCGCCGAATCCTTTTTCCCGGCCTTCCCTGACCTGGAGTGGGTGAACGAGGATATGGTCGCCGAGGGGGAGTATGTCATGGCGCGCTCGACCTGGCGCGGGACGCAGCGCGGAGAATTTCTCGGCATCCCGGCCACCAACCGTCGCGTCCAGGTGGCGGCCTGGACGATCGACCACGTCGTCGATGGCAAGCTGGTCGACAGCCGCATCCTGGTCGATGGGTTGAGCCTGCTGCAACAGCTCGGCGCGCTGCCGCCGTGGCCGCCGCCGGTCAAGACCTTTCAGGGCATGGCCGAGGAAGCCTATCAGGCCGTGCCCACTATCAAAGCCGCCGATCTGCAACGCCGCTTGAAGAGGGAGCCGGAGCTACTGGTCATCGACGTGCGCGACGCCGCCGAGATCGTGCAGACCGGGACGATCCCCGGCGCGGTCAACCTCTCCTACGGTGCACTGACCTACATGGCCGACCACACTGCGCCGGAGGACTGGCGCGACCCCCGGCTGACCGACCACGATCGCCCTATCGTGACCACCTGCGGCCTGGGGCCGCTGGGCGCATTGGGCGGCAAGCTGTTGCACGACATGGGCTTCACCAACGTGCAGATTTTGGAAGGCGGCGTGCAGGCGTGGATCGACGCCGGACTGGCGGTGACCAGGAGTGGTTGAATCAGGAGAACGGGTCGATCCCGCTTGCGGTTGAGATGAAAGCTTACGGAGGAGCCACACGCTCGCAACTATGCTACTGGCATGGCTCCTCTTTCCGTCTGGATTCTCGGCGATCAGCTGCTGCGCGGCCATCCGGCCCTGCTCGCCGCCGAAAGGCTGGTCGAGCGCAGCCAGATTCGCGTGCTGCTCATCGAAAGCGAACAGCGCAAGGCCCGGCTGCCTTATCATCGCAAAAAGCTGGTGCTGCTGATCAGCGCCATGCGTCATTACGCCGAGGAGCTGCGCAGCCTCGGCTATACGGTCGATTACGTGCGCGCGCCGACCGTGCTCGAAGGGTTGCGCCGACACGTGGAAGCGCATCGACCTGCGCGACTGTTAACCATGGCCGCCGCCGAATATCGCGGGCGGCAGTTTCAGCAGACCCACCTCGCCGAGCTGCTCGGCGCACCGGTCGATGTGTTGCCGAACACGCAGTTTCTCTGCGGTCGCTACGATCCTTTTCCTGACCCCGACAAGAAAGTCATCCTGGAGACCTTCTACCGGGCGATGCGCCGGCGTTGGGGCTTGCTGCTCGACGCGCACGGGGAGCCGGTGGGCGGCGCCTGGAATTTCGATCGCGAGAATCGCAAGCCGTTGCCGCGGCGGGGTCTCTTCATTCCTGCACCCCTTCGCTTTCCTCCGGACGCAATCACGGCGAAGGTGATGCAGGAGGTGGCTGCGCTGCCGCAGGGCGTCGGGCGCGTCGACGGCTTCGACCTGGCGGTGACCCGCGATGAAGCGCAAAAGGCGTTCGAGGATTTCCTGCTTCATCGGCTGCCCAACTTCGGCCCCTACGAGGACGCCATGAGCCGCTCCAGCGCCGTGCTCTTCCATTCGATGCTCTCCCCCTACATGAACATCGGCCTGCTTGACCCGCTCGACATGGCGCAGCGCGCAGAGCAGGCATACCACAGCGGCCACGCCCCCCCGGCTTCCGTCGAAGGCTTCATCCGCCAGATCGTCGGCTGGCGCGAGTACATCTACTGGCAATACTGGCGGCAGATGCCTGGATTGCTTACGGCCAACTGCTGGGGACATACGCGCGCCATGCCCCGCCTTTTCTGGGACGCCGACACGCCGATGAATTGTCTGCGCCACGTGGTCTCCCGCGTTCTTGACCTCGGCTACTGTCATCACATCGAACGGTTGATGGTGATCTGCAACTTTTGCATGTTGGCCGGCGTCGATCCGGCCGCCGTCAACGAGTGGTTTTTAAGCTTCTACGTGGACGCCTACGAGTGGGTGGTCTCGCCGAACGTGATCGGCATGGGCATGAACGCCGACGGCGGACAGACCGCCACCAAGCCCTACATCGCCTCGGCCAACTACATCCACAAGATGAGCGACTATTGCACCGACTGTCGTTTCAACCCGAAGCTGCGCGCCGGCGAGAACGCCTGCCCCTACAATTTTCTCTACTGGAACTTTCTGCTCGAGCATGAGGAGACGCTGCGCGCCAACCCGCGCTTGGGGCCGGCCGTGCTCGGCTTGAAACATCTGACGCCGGAGGAGCGCGTCGCCGTCCGCGCACAGGCCGCGCACTTTCTGGAGGAACTTCCGCTCTATTCCGGGGAGAAACGCTAGACGCTATCGCAACAGCGCCACGTCGAGCGCGTCGTGCAGCGTGCGCACGCCAATCACCTCGATGCCAGAAGGCAGACGTTCGCTGCTTTGTCGTTGCAGCGCGCTGCGCGGGGTGAGCGCGCGCGTGAAGCCCAGCTTGGCCGCCTCGTGCAGCCGCCGGCCCAGCTGACCGACGCTGCGCAGCTCCCCGCTCAGGCCGACTTCGCCCATCAGGGCCAGGTCGGCATGCACCGGTCGATTGCGGAAGCTGCTGGCAATGGCGATGGCAATCGCCAGGTCCGCCGCCGGTTCGTCGATGTGCATGCCCCCCACGACGTTGACGAAGATGTCCTGATTGCTGAGGTCCATGCCGACGCGTTTAGAGAGCACGGCGACCAGCAGCAGAAGGCGGTTGACGTCGACGCCGTTGGCCGTGCGCCTCGGCATGCTGAACGCAGTCGTGCTGCAGAGCGCCTGCACCTCCACCAGCAGCGGACGCGTGCCTTCCATCGAAACGGCGATGGCGCTCCCCGCCGCGTTAGGCAGACGCTCCGCCAAGAATAGCTCCGACGGGTTGCGCACCTCCTGCATGCCCTGCTCGTTCATCTCGAAGACGCCCACCTCGTTGGTGCTGCCGAAGCGATTTTTGATCGAGCGCAATAGCCGGAAGGCGTGAAAACGTTCGCCTTCCAGCTGCAAGACTACATCGACCATATGCTCCAACACGCGCGGGCCGGCAATGGCGCCTTCTTTGGTGACATGCCCCACGAGAAAGACCGGGATGTTCTGCGTCTTGCCGACGCGCAGCAGTGCGGCCGCGCAATCGCGCACCTGGCTGACCGTGCCCGCCGCACTGGCGCCGTTGCCCGAATAGATGGCCTGCACCGAGTCCACGATGACGAGCGCCGGTTTCAGATTTTCGATATGCTCGATGATCGCCTCGACGACGATTTCAGAGAGCACCATCAGCCGCTCATCGCGAATGCCCAGCCGCGCCGCACGGCGGCCGATCTGGTGTGCGCTCTCCTCGGCGGAGACGTAGAGGACCGTTCCCACGTGTCGCGCAACATCCGCCGCCATCTGAAGCAGCAGCGTGCTCTTGCCGATGCCCGGATCGCCGCCTACGAGCACACATGACCCCGGCACGATCCCGCCGCCGAGCACTCGACTGAGCTCGACCATTTGCAGGGGCAGCCGCGGCTGATCGTCGCCCGCCACGCCCGGCAGCGCAACCGGTCGACTCATTGCCTCAACCGGCGCCATGCTGGAGCGGCTTCGCTCCACGGCGCGCACCGTCACCTCCTCGAGCGTGTTCCACTCGCCGCATTCGCTGCACTTGCCCGCCCAGCGCAGGTGCACGGCGCCACAGGCGGAGCACACATATTGCTTTTTTTCTTTGGCGGTTGGCATTGGGCGCCTCTCCGTTTCAGGCGGTTCTGAGAAAACCACAAAGGCGCAAAGTCCCCAAGTTGCTCAAGTATGAAGCTTCGTGTCTTCGTGCCTTTGTGACTTCGTGGTAAAAAATTACCCTTAAAACCTGCAATAGAACATTTGTGCGTGAATTATACGCTATCATTAAAGACGCCTCCAAGTACGGCGACGCTTCGATTCGGGAAGAAGAGGGAACCGACTTTTCCTCAGAACGGATTTTGCATCAAGATTGCCTTCTGCGTAGACTCATTGCATGTTGACGGGGAGTCGGAAGCAGCGTGTTTTCGGCTTGCGGAATTTGGGAAACAGCATCTCGGCCCTTTATGCACTCATTCTCCAGAAACTTCTCCCCTGCATCCATGGACAGCGCATCGATTGAAAATGCATCCAGCAGGCGTGCACGGACCGTTGCGGCAATCTTGCTTTCTCTTGTTGCCATCTTTAACGTGATCGCCAATTTGCACTGGATTCAGCAAAATGTTGTGTTGATAGGACGGGATGCAAGCCATTACCTTACCAACACCCTCCTGTATCGGGAGATTCTGACGGATCTTTCACCTCAGGCGCTTTTTCGTGCGTTCACCTACCCTCCGTATCGCACGCCTGGCCTGTACATTGCGGCGCAGCCTTTCCTCCACCTTTTTGGATTCACCATGGATGGTGCGCAATATTTGAACGTTGCGCTGTCGGCGGTCGTGATTGTGCTCACCTATTGTCTCGGCGCAGCCATCGCCGATCGACGGGTGGGGCTCTTTGCTGCGCTGCTGGTCAGCCTCTTGCCCATGATGGCGGCGATGGCCAGGCTCTTTTACACGGAGATGTTTCTGACCGCAGCGGTTGCGGCGAACCTTCTGGCGCTGCACAAGTCCGATGGCTTCGCCAGACGTTCCTGGTCGCTGGCGTGGGGCGTCAGCCTGGGCGTGGGGCTGCTGGTCAAATGGACGACGCCGATCTATCTGTGGCTTCCGGTGTTGTGGGCGTTGTGGCGCAACCGCAGCGACTTCCTGAGGGGCCGGTGGCCCGCCTGGCAAGGAAGGCGCCTTCTGTTGGCGCTGCTTGCAGCGTTTGTGATCGCAACGCTCTGGTGCTGGCCCAATCGGTTTCAGGCCGAGGCGTTTTTGTTGGGAAGGTATCTGTGGCCAGCGTGGATCTTGATTTTAACTCCGGCGACACTGGGGCTGGCGTTGCCCTCGTCGCGCCGGACGAACCTGGTTGCGGCGCTTTTCGTCGGGTTGTCGATCGCTTCGCTTTGGTATCTTCCGCACGTTGATATCGGGCTCAGACTTTTCATTGAGGATGAAGCGCGCGGTCAGGAGGGCGCCGGCCTGCTCAATCCAGACAATTACCTGCGCTATTTCCGTCATCTCTATTTTGCGCACTTTGGCCCTCTGGCCTTCTGGCTGATTGCGCCTTCAGCGTTGTGGCCGTGGTTGCGCGCATGGAGCCGGCGACAGTCACTCAACCCCTCCGCAACTCTTCTCTGGCTCAATATCGCTTCTGCACTGATTGTGCTTTCGTTAATAGCGCAGCAAAATGCGCGCAACCTCGTCCCCGTCCTACCCGGCATGGCCATCCTGTGCGCCATCGGACTATGGCAACACCAGCCCCCCCTGCGTTGGTTGTTCGGCGGTGTTTGGGTCGCTGTGTTGGGCGTGCAACTCTTGCTCTATACAGTCGATGCGCCATTCGACTTTTACCGCAGCACGCAGCCCTTCTGGGCATCGCGCCAGTACCTCAAACAACCGGCGGTTTCGGAGACGGATCCGGGCTATTGGGTGGCGCCCCACATCCTAGAGACCATCGTTCAAAACTCCGACGCCCCACAACGGCTGACCTTGCTTGTCAACACCCATCAAATTCACCGCGGCGTCTTTAAATATTTGGTGGAAGAAAAAAGGCTGGATGTCGTCATTGAGGATGCGACGGAAACGGAGTCTACGGCCTGGCGCGACGTTCTGGCTGCGCCATGGGTCTTAATCAAAGACGGCGCCAATCGCAACGTGGCAGTGGAAGGCCAGGCTGTCATCGAGCGCATCTTTTCCGGAGATCCGCTCTTTGGCATCCTCTATAACGAGGTGGCAACTTATCCTCTTCCCGACAGGGATACGCTCTATCTTTATCACCGCTTGAAAGGACCGGGCCATCCCGACGCCGACCTCACTCGACTGACGAAGGCTGCCGAACTTTCGGCCTGGCTCAAAGAAGTGCGGCGTCCGAACATCCCTTTAATCTATAGTACGCCTGACGTCGCCGTCTGGGTGGGCATGCACGATCCGGCGCAAACGCCGGTAATCGTTCTCGATCCGGCGCAGGGGGCTCCGAGCGGCCAGTTTCCCGCACTGCAGGGCGCTGCATTCGTTGTCTTCGATCAAAACGCGCTGGAGTTGGAGCAGTGGTTGGATCAGCAGGCGTTCCGCAGCGTCGATTTTGGCGATGACGACGCCTGGGCTGTACTGTACGGATTCGTAGATGCGCTCGAAGAAAAGCAACCGATGGGGCCGCAATGGGAGGGAATCGAGCTGCACAAGTTGCAAACATTGTCGCAGATTCACAGCGGCGAGGTCTTGCCGATCGAAGCCCAAATTGGGGGCGAATGGCTTCCCCAATACAAATTGTCCTTGCGTCTCATCGCCTCAGATGGCGTTATCATCGCCAGCCAAGACCGTTCCCTTGCAGAGGTCATGCGTTTTGGACTGTTTGCACCGCCGCAGAGCCAACCTGGAAATTATTGGCTGGTGGCGGTCCTCTATGATGCCGAGCGGATGGTCAACATCCCCGTCGCCTCCGGTGTTGAGGGAAGCCCGGTGGAGGTCAAGCTCACAACGATTCAGATAGTCGATCCATGACCACGCACAGATCTCGCCTTGCTTTTCATTTTTATCTTGTTGGCGCTGCGCTTTCATTGTTGATCTTGCTGACGACGCTGGCGCATCTTCACTGGGTGAGCGTGAACGTCGTGCTGGTTGGGCGCGACTCGGCGGGACACCTGGAAAAGTCCCTTCAAACCGCCGACGCACTTGCCCAAGGCGGCCTGCCCGGCCTTTTTCAGGCGTTGACCCTCGACAACTACCGTCCGCCGGCTCTCTATCTGCTCACTCAGCTGGCCTATGCGACTTGGGGCGCGAGCATGGACTCGGCCCAATATCCGAATATTGCGCTGTTTGCAGTGATTCTTTGTCTGACTTTTTTGCTCGCCCGCCCGGTCATAGGGGACTGGGGCGCGGTCGGCGCCGCGGCGTTGCTCAGCCTGCTGCCGATGGCGACGGCGATGACGCGGCTCTATTACATGGAAAATAGTTTGACAGCCCCGCTGTTGTTGGCGTTTTACGCGCTGCTGCGTTCGCAACAGTTTCGGCAGCGGGGCTGGTCGATCGTGTTCGGCGTTGCGCTAGGGCTTGCATTGCTCGCCAAGTGGACGGCGCCGATTTACCTGGCGTCGCCGGTTGCCTACATCTTGTGGGCATCGTCTTTTTGGCGAGATCAGCGTCACGCACTGCAAACTGCTCGCTTCATCCGGCCTGCGGCGCTGCTGGCCTTTGGGATAGGCGCGCTCATGGCGTGGACTTGGGGATGGGCCGGGCGCGATTTTATCGCCAAGCAGGAGATGTTTCTGGGCGCTTGGCTGCCGGCGTTCTGGACGATCTTCTTTGCGACAGCGCTGTACGCGCTGTTCACGGCGCGCAGTCGCGTCGGCCATTTTTGGATGGCGACATCGATTGCGCTGGCCATCGCCAGCCTCTGGTATCTGCCGCGCATCGATTTCATCACACGCCTGTCTGACGTGGCCTTTGGCACCGATCGCGGGACGCAGGAGGCGCTCGATCTCCTCCGAGCGGACACGTACACCCGTTATCTCAATTTCTGGCTCAGCCATCATATGGGGCCGCTGGCGACGCTTCTGATCATTCCGGCTGCGTTGGTTGGATGGGTGCGAGGGCTTCGTGGATGGCTTCAAATGCGCTCGCTTGTGATCCTTTACTGGTTGTATGTCCTCGGCGCCATCGTCATCCTCACGCTGCTTGCGCAATCTAATCCTCGCAACCTCACGCCTGTGCTGCCGCTGGTCGCCATTTTGCTGATCGAAAGCTTGCGCGCCTATCCAGAACGGATCGCTCGCATCCTTGCTGCGACCTGGTTCGCCGTGCTGTTGGTGCAATGGTCGATCTACACCTTTGACGCCCTCGCCTTCCTCTACGAACGGTCGCCGCAGCTTTGGGTGCACGGCGATTACACCGCCTGGCCGGCGAGCGGCTCCTCCGACCCCGGCTATTGGATCGGTCCGGATGTGTTGGCCACCATCGGAGACCCTGAAGGAGATGCCGAATCATTAGGAGTCCTGGTCGACACCTGGGAAATTCATCGGGGCAAACTGCGCTACCTGGCGGCGTTGCACAGGCAAAACGTCACGATTCAAGCCCTGACCGAACAAGACGCCCGCTGGAGCTCCGTATTATTGAATCGTTGGCTTCTGCTCAAAGACGGCGAAAACCCTGAACTGAGTGCAGCGGCGCAAGCAATTCTCCGGCGCATTCAACAGGGGGATGCGATCTTTGAGCAGCTTTACGCCCCCGTCAAACACTATCCGCTGCCAAACGGCGACACCGTAACGCTTTATATGCGAGACGGCCCTCGTCAACCGCAGCGCTACCCTGTGATCTTGATCGAAACATCGCCGATCGCCGATGCAATCAATTCGTGGTGGTCGCCGTATGCGACATTGATTTTCGGCGACCGCGATATTGCTGTGTGGACGGCAGTGCACGACCTTGCGGCGAACCGAGTGTTCATGCCCGATCAAACCGGTGCATTTCCGGCGCCCTTTGCCGGCATGACGGGCGCCATTTTCGTCGTGAGCCGCTACAATTTTGAGGCGCGCGCTGCCATCGCCGCCGACAGTTACCTGGCCCGCAGCGTGACCTCAGGCGACACCACCTTAGAGGTCTTTGGACGCCCAGCGCGACCTTTACAAGCAATGGAGGTCGATTCACCCTGGGCGGAGATCGCCATTCGAGCGCTTCGCACCTTCTCGTCGGTGCGCCCTGGAGAAGTGCTGCCGATTGAGCTGGAGATGGAAGCGCAGGAGCCCCAGCCGCTCAAACTTTCCGTGCGATTGCTTGACAGCGCAGACAACGTGGTCGCCCAAAATGATATTTCTGTCGAGGCGCATGTGCGATTGGGGTTGCTCATTCCGCCGGAGATCGAAGCAGGAACGTACACGCTGGCTGCAGTGCTCTATGCGCCGGAGACAATGACGAATTTTCTTACCGTTAGTGGACAGGAAATCGGGCGATTGGGAAGCATCGTCGTTGCACCACAATTTAGAACGTTTTGATTCCCAACCTTGGATAGGGCGTTGGATGAAGGGAGATGAGTATGCGCTTCAAGAGACTCTCACAATTTACAATTCTGTGCGCCTTATGGGGCGCTATTCTCAGTAGCCTGGTGTACGCCCTTCATGCGCAAGAGACGGAGAGCCTCTATCTGCCCCTGGTGATGCGATCACAACAGGTTTATTTACCCGTAGTGTCCAGAGTTGAACCCACGCCGACGCCAACATTGAATGTATACGAGGAAGTCTTCATCCCGGCGGGAACCTTCCAAATGGGCTGTGATAAAACCAACAGCGCCGACATCTGCGAATGGGCGGATGAGCTGCCGCTGCACACGGTCTATCTCGACGCCTATTACATCGACAAATACGAAGTGACAAATGCCCGTTATCAGGCGTGCGTCGAGGCCGGCGTCTGTCGTCGGCCAAGAGCCATCACTTCAGAAACGCGCCCCTTTTATTACGGCAATGAAGAATACGCGAATTATCCGGTTCTCTATGTGAATTGGCATGATGCAAATCGATTTTGCACCTGGGAAGGAAAACGGTTGCCAACCGAGGCGGAATGGGAGAAAGCTGCACGCGGCAGCGAAGACACGCGCGTATATCCCTGGGGCAACACCGAGCTGGATTGCACCAAAGGAAACTTCGACCTTCATAGCGGCGGGCCTAGAATTCACTGTGTAGGCGACACAACGCCGGTTGGCTCCTATCCAGACGGCGCCAGCCCATACGGAGTCATGGATATGGCCGGCAATGTCCGCGAATGGGTGAATGACTGGTATTCAAGCACGTATTACAGCGAATCCCCTGCTGTCAATCCACAAGGGCCGAGCAGCGGCGTCAATCGCATTTTGCGAGGGGGCGCATGGGACAATCATTTCAACTACATGCGCACTGCGCGCCGCATCAATACGTGGCCTGAACGAAGCAACAATCTTTATGGGTTTCGATGCGCCCGCACCCCCTAAAGTTCCTTCGGGCTCGTCGATCTGTGAATCGCCTACGGAGCAAATGGTGAGGAATTTTCGCAGTGGGCATGGATGGCGCGTCGTTCAGCGTCATGGGCTCGCATTTGTTGTTGTGGTTCTATTGTCGATCCCGGCGCTCATTCCTTTGCTTACTACAGGTTTTCCTAAAACCCACGACGCCTCCGTCCACCTGATTCGTCTTTACCTACTCGACGAACAGATCCGCGCCGGCAATTTCTTTCCGCGCTGGCTGCCCGATTTGATGACCGGCTATGGTTATCCGACGTTTAACTTTTACGCGCCCTTCATCTACCTATTTGCCGAAATCCTGCATCTTGCCGGCGCACCGCTGCCATATGCATTGACGATTCTGATGGTGGCGCTCGTGGTGACGGCAGGATGGGGCATGTATGTTCTGGCCTCCGATCTTTACAACCTTACGGACAAACGATTTCACTGGGCAGGAATCGCTGCAAGCGCAGCTTATCTGTACACCCCGTACCTGCTCGTCAACCTGTACGTGCGCGGGGCTTTGGCCGAATTGCTGGCGCAGGCGCTGCTGCCATGGCTCTTCTGGAGCATTGCACGCATTTTCACGAGCGCTGCGTTTCACCGTTATATCATCGCCGCTGCTGCATTATTAGGAGGGATTGCGCTTGGACACAATATCACGTTGCTGCTCTTGCCGTTGCTTTTAGGCCCTTATCTGATCACATTTTTGCTGGTCACCCCACTCGCTCGTTCCGAAAAATTCCGACGCGTACGCCTGTTGTTCGGCTGGTCGTTGGTCGCAGCGGGGATTACGGCATTTTTCTGGGCGCCGCTCCTCGCCGAACGCGGCTTGCTTTCTAAATCGGCGTTCAACGCGCCCCGCCTCGAAGAGCATGTGTGGTCGCTTGCGAGCTTCCTGGAGCCGAACTTTCCTTACGACTACTCGGTGAGCTCCGTTCCCTTTCGGCTCGGATTGGCGCAGCTGCTCCTGACGCTCAGCGGGCTGACGCTGACGCGACGGCGCTCGCCCCTTTGGTGGTTTTGGGTGGCGCTTGGCGGCGTGGCAACGCTGGCCGCAACGCCCTTGATCCTGCCGATCTGGCGCGCTGTGGAGCTGCTCAGCATTGTTCAATTCCCCTGGAGATTTTTAACTGTGGTGAGCCTCGCCACCGCGCTGGTGACCGGCGGCATCGTCACGCAGGCGCAGCGCGCCTGGGGGCAGGCAACGCTGGCGACGCTCGTCATTCTCTTTGCGATCGCCGGCGGACGTCCGACAGTCGCTCTCTTCGATACGTCGATCTACGACGACATCGCCATCGACCCCGCCATCATCGCTCGCTATGAGGCGGGGTATGGCGCTTGGGGCGCCGGCTGGCACCGCGAATTCTTGCCCAAATGGGCGGAGGCTTTCGACGGATTGGCAAACGCCGCCGCCTCAGATGTCAGGGAGGATGGCGAAACAAGTGCAATGAGTGTGCTGGACACCTCGCCTAACAGCGCTCCGGACGCCGTCATCCCTCAAAAAGTCTCCCTGGAAGACGTTTCACCGACTACGTTGAAAGTGCGCGTTCAAAGTGACGTTCTGACGACGCTCCGACTCAATCAATTCTATTTTCCGGGGTGGAGCGCTCGCATCGACCAGAGCAATTCTCTACCGGTCTATCCCTCCACGCAGCTGGGGCTCGTGACCGTCGATGTCCCTGGCGGCGAGCATGTCATCGAGATCGGTTGGACAGACTCCTGGGTGCAAAACATCGCAGAATGGTTGTCCGTCATCACGCTCCTGATGCTTGCCGCCATGCTGCTCAGAAAGCGCCGAAAAATGGCGACGACTGTCGTTCTCGCGGCGGCGCTAGGATTGGCGTTGGCGCTCAAGTCGCCTTTACAAAACCGCAGCGAACCCTTCATCGCCATGCAGCATGAAGCGCTGTCGGGATTGAGCCTGCTCGGTTACCAAACCAGCATCGCACCGAATGACCGGAGTCTATTGATCACCCCTTTCTGGTATGTCGCAAAGCGTTTCGAGCATCTCTCCGTTGGATGGCGCTTGGTCAACGAGCAAGGCGCTGTGGTGAGCCAGATCAACAGCGCACCTTACTACGGAACACAACCGGCGCAGCGTTGGCAGCCGGGCGCTGTGATCCGCGATGGGTATCGACTTCCCCTGCCCATCGGCGCACCGGCGAGCAACTATCGATTGGAAGTGCGCGTTGACGCCAAGACGGAAAAAACGGAATGGTTGTCGATTGGCGCCGTCAAAGCGCCTCCCGTCCCGGCGCTTCACCCCGTAGGCGTCGTTTTCACCGATCCGCAGAGCCACGAGCAAGTCGAACTGGTGGGGTACACACTGGCGGTGAACGGCGTGCAACAAGATTTCAAGAAAGATGCGCCACCCACTGCGCGACCAGGGGACCGTTTGATCGTTCGGTTGTATTGGCGCGCTCTGCGGGAGCTTTCAGAGGACTATCATAGCTTTGTGCACCTGGTGAGCCACGAGCAACAGACGCTGACGGCGTTCGATAAAATCCCCGGCCAGGAAATTGCGCGCCCGCGCTTCTGGGATCAAGCCTACGCTGAATCCGACACGTATCCGCTGACCATCCCTGCCAATGCAAGCAGCGGACTCTACTATCCTCGCATTGGGTTCTACGATTACGATGATCTGGAACGTTTCCTCGTTATTGGGGCGAACGGTGAAACAGAAGACGCTTTTAATCTGGCGCCGATCAAAATCACGGCGTCTCAGAAAGCCAATCCCCAACGCACCTTGCGCATAAACTACGGCGACTTCGCTCGATTGCTCGGTTACACCTTGACGCCGGAGACGGCGGAATTGCAACCCGGGTCGTCGATCACGCTGACGCTTTTCTACGAGGGGCTGAAACCTGCTGCACGCTCATATACACAATTTTTCCAACTCTATGCTTCTGAACTCGGCATGGCTGCGCAGATCGATCAACCGCCTCTTCGGGGCGGCAACCCGACGAACACCTGGCAACCAGGCGAAGTGATCGCCGAGCAGGTGGCGCTTAGCGTCAAGCAAGACGCCAAGCCAGGTGAATATATGTTGAATATCGGCATGTACGATCCCGAGAACGGCGAGCGTGTGATCCTGACAGACGATCAGGGAACCCTGCTCCCCGATCGTCTGATTCCGTTAGCCAGAATTCAGGTGAGCAAGCCAGGTGAGTAGGCGAACCTAACCAGAGGCTTTCGACTACTTATCGTTTAACTGTTATGCTGACCAGCGCAACCCAATTATCCTGCAGCGGCTGCCCTGCTGCATCACGCAGCGGCGTCCGCTCTCCGCTCGCCGGATCATACATGCCAAACCAAACCGTATACTCCCCCTCCTGCACGTAAAGCGGAATTGCCAGCGCAACCGTCTCGACGATTTGCTCTCCTGCAACCCACGCGCTCGTTGGGTTGCCGCCGTTGAGCGGCGGCGCGTCCTGTTGCGCCGCCATGCCGAGCGCCGCATTGTGCACATGGATGAAGCGCGTGTAGTCGAGCGGAGCAGGGCCGTTCGCACGATAAAAGAGCGTCAACGTCAGCACGTCGCCCGGCGCCACGGTCGCAGCGTCCGGCGTCACCGTGAATCCCTGCAGCTCCCCCCAATCGCCAAGCCGCACGTTGACTTTCTGGGCAGGCGCAGCCTTCGGTTGGGCGACCACCTTCACCGGCGGCAAAGCAAGTTCGGTTCCGAGCAATTGCCCCGCTGCATCGGTGATGGGCAATCGCTGGCCGTCTCCGAAGCGATACAGGCCGACGATAGGATGATAGAGTCCGCCGGGAGTCTCTTCACCGATGACAAACCGATACCCATCGGGCTGTGGATAAAAGGCGTTCCACAGTCGAGACGGCGCCGGTAAAGAGCCGGCGGTCTTATCGTATTGAAGCGCGGCCCGCCTTGTGTGATCGAGCAAATGGACAAACCCGTGGTAGTTCTCATCCACGCCGGCGTCCACCCGCCAATAGAAGGTGTAGTCGAGCGTCTGACCCGGGCGCAGCACAAGCATCTTCGCAGCCTCTTCGGGCGCAGCGCGCCCATCCACGCGTACGCTCCATCCATCCAGCACGAGCGAGGAGCCAAAACGCAGCTGAAGCGGCTGCATCGTCGGCGATTCCGTTCTAGGGACGTCAGGGAGTTGCAGCGCGCCTGCGACGACGAAGACAGGCGTTTCATCAGGCGCAGCGACGGCCACTTCCAGCGTGTAATCGCCCGCCGCCAGCCCTGGCGGCAACGCCAGTTGATAGGCGTCGTCGAAGATCGTCAACGCAGGTGCGCTCGCCAGCCGCACCGTGTTGAAAAAAGCATCCCCGCTCATCGACGTCGCCACGCGTCCCTCGGCGTCAACGAGCCGCCAGTGAATTCGCCCATCTACAGGAGAGCGGATGAGCCAGTACGGGAACAGGTGCAGGAATCGCTGCTCTTCCACCTGATAGCGAACGCCAAGCAGCTCCAGCGCGCCCTCGCCGACGGCGACGTGCGTCGAAAGCCAGGCCTTGGGCGCCGGACCAGGCTGCAACGTTGCATAAAGCCCTACGGCCAGGCAGAGCGCCGGCGCCGCCGCCAGCCACCGCCGCCCCGCCCCCTTCCTCCAGACGCCGACCGCCAGCGCCGCCAACGTCGCCAGGCTCACCCACGCCGCGACCCGGTGCAGCGGCGCGCCGACGTTGCGAATCAGGACGCGGTGCGTCCCCGGCGACAGGGCGAGCGTCTGCATTCCCCGTTCAGGGTCTGGGTGCAGTTCGACCGCCTGTCCATCGATGGTTGCAGACCAACCGGGGAAATAGAAATTTGTAATTTTCAAATCAATCGATGCGGTCGTCGTCACGACGAGTCGCATCTCGATCGGGGTTCCCATCTCCAGATGCACCTCAGGCCGCTTCTCGCGCTCGTTGATCTGTGCAGCGTTCCCGAACAGATCCAACCCCGCCCAGCGCGGCAAAAATTCGCTGGAGGAGCTGGTGCCGTAGGCGTTGGTTTGAAACTCAAATTGAGCCACCGCCGGTCGCCCAATTACAGTCGGTTGTTCGAGCAAGGGGACGAACGCGCTTGCAGTGGGCCGTTGGCTGAGGAGAAGCGCGCCGATCAGCGCTGCGGCGCCCGCCAGCGCCGCCGGTTTGGGCCGAATGCGCGCAACGACGCCGGCCGGGAAAATGGCCAGCGGCAGGCTGATCACCGCCAGCAGCCGCCACGGAAATTGCGCAATCAGCAGAATCTCGCTGTTGAGCCAAAGCGGCAGCGCCCACGCCGAAATCATCAGCGACGCCGTCAACGCCGCCGCCGCCAGCGCCCACCATTCCGGCGTGCGCCGTGGATGCGCTGCAAAACCGACGAGCGCCAGGGTCAACTGCACGATCCCTAATTGGAACGGAATCGCCGTCGAATATTCAAACGGAATGGAGCTATCCAGAAAATTCGACCACGTCCAGGTGTTTTCTCCCACGTAGCGCGCGGCGATCGCAAACGCAGTGGGGGCAAGGTCGCCTCGTTCCATCAGCAAAGGCGCCCAGAAAAAGGCGCTTATCCCTAAGGCCGCAACGCTCGCCGCCGCTGCAACGCCGAGGCGCGACGACAGCGGCCAGGGCGAAGCACGCGTCTGCATCATCACGGCGACGGCATAAAGAGCGATCATCGGCGGCATGAAGAGCAGCGAGATATTGTGCGTCAGCGCCAGCAGCCCTGCGCTCAAGGCGAATCCCAAAGCCGCCGGCGTCGGATTAGAGGCGTAAAAAATGCGGCGCAGAGACCACAAAATCCATGGCAGCAGCGCCTGCGCGCCGACTTCCGCCACCGCCCCGCGTGCGTACACATTGAGAAGCAGATAAGGCGCATACAAATAGGCGACTGCGCTCACCATCGCCCCGGCTCGCCGCCGCCAGCCCTCCATCCCTTCCAGCAAGTCGGACGCGAGCAGATACGCGCCTGCGCCCGCAAGCGCCAGCAGCGTCGCAAACGTCAACGCCAACGCCAAGGGGGGACCGGCGCCCAGAAACACAAACAGGCCGGCCAGGTAATAGGTCGCCGGCCCATAGAACGCAAGCAACGGATAGCCGTATCCTAGCACCAGGTCTGGCATCCAGCGGGGATAGAAAACGCCTTCTCGCTGGTGAATGGCCAACAGGGCAATGCGCAGAACGTGCAACATGCCGTCGGCGGATTGCGTCAACCCTAGTTGCACCAGCGGCCACAACGCCGGCAGCGCAGCCAGGAGCAGCGCCGCCGCCGTCAGCCCACTTACAAGAAAGCGCCTCTGCGGTTCGGAAAGCAAGGCGAATCTAGACGGCGCTCGCATCATCGGTCTATCCCGTCAACGATGAGAAACGTCGCCTCTTCTCTTTGTCCCGGCCTCTTCACCGTCAACTGACGGCCACTCACCGGCTCGTATAGCCCGATGCGCAGGCGATAGCGCGCCGGGTCGAAGTCCGGAGGCAGGGCCAACAGCGCCGTCGAACGCACCGTCTCCCCGGGGACCCAGAGATGCGTGGGGTTGGCCTCGCCGCCTGGGGGAAAGTCGTGCTGGCTGACGATGACGCCCTCGTCGTTGAGCAAGTGCACGAAGGCTGTGTACGCCGTCGGCGAACGGTCGAGGGCGCGCCAACCGAGCTCGACGCGCAGCGCCCCTGGCTCATTTGCCGGCCGCTCGCTGCGAAGACCCTCAAGCGCAATGCGGTTTTCAAAGACGGCGCCGACGGGCGACAGGTCATCGAAGGAGACCCTGGCTACGCCGTTGCACAGTTCAATCGGGCCAAAGACCACCTGATCGCCGCCGATGCGGCCTTCGGCGTCCACGATGCCGGCGCGGCGGATGGCGCCGTTGGAAGAAAGCCAAAACAGCCCTGTCTCAAAATAGGCCTTGCCAGGCGTCAGCGGCTCCGGCAACGCAAAGGCTCTGCGATCGTCGACGATGTCGTCCTCACGCCACAAGGTCAATGGGTAGCCGTTGCCCAAGGGCCCGTTGTCTTGAAGCTGAAGATCGGGCGTCATCAGGTGGGCGAAGAGCAAGGCGTCGATGTCCTCGGAGGCGCCGGCGTCGTTGCGACGCAAGTACAGCGTCAGCGGCAGCTCTTCCCCGGCCATGTCGCACGGCGCCGCATCCACCGGCAGCGCATAGCCGACCAGCTCCACCCCATTGGTGAAACGCGCGCTCAGCGGGTACTGGATGCGCTCCAGCTTCAGGGTCAGCGCAGGCGTCCCGCCGACGTACAAATGCGCCGGCGCAAAGGGGACGCCTGCTTCCGCTTCTGTGAATTGCTGCGCAAACGGCGCTTTGCCCTCTGCGATGGCGGCGACGAGCGACTCGCCGGCGTCGTCAAAGGGGGAAAGCTGCGTTGCAGCGAACGAGCCGTCCGCCTGCCTTTCGATGAGAAAGAGCGGCTGCGCCGGATCGGCCCCATACTCGACCAGGTAATGGGCGCCGGCTGCGATCCGCCGCCACACATCCTCGTCTGCGATGCGCGGGGCCGCGCCTGGCAAATCGGGATTAAGGAACCGCATCTGGGGTGAACGATAGAGCCGCCGCGTGAGCAAGATGGCGCGGACGTTCTCGTCGGCGAGCAGACTGCGCACCGCCACCGCCGCTTCGTATTGATCGGCGTCGAAGACGCCGGCCAACGTTGGCCATTGCGCCCATCGTACAAAATAATCGCGCGTCGTCAGCGCGCCGCTCACCACCAGCGTCGCCGCCAACAGCGCCGTGCATGTGCGGACGGGCTCTATGCGCCGCCCAAACACAGTTGCAATCGCCCGTGCGCCGAACGCGTACAAAATGGCCAGCGGCGGCAGCGCGCCCACCATGCGCAGCCAGTGAGGCGCTTCTAGGCTCAGCAGCGTCGGCGTCAGCATCACGACAAACCAGATCGTCGTCAGGCGATGCGCCGGTTGTCGCAAGTGCGCCAGCGCCCAGGCCAGCCCCGCCGCAAACAAAATCGCCAGCAGCGGATCGGTGGCCGGTCGCTCCGGCAGGTTGTGCCGGGGATTGCGGTCGCCGGTGACGAAAAAGGCGCCTGCCACCCGCAACACATTCTCGGCCAGACGCTCCGCCGGCGTTCCCGGCGCGGTGGGGCTTTCCGGCGCAAAGATCGAGACGTCGCCCGTGCGCGCACTCAACAGTTCGGGCTGCCGCCAGAACGTCCACAGCAGCGGCGCAGCCGTCAACAACGCGACGGCGAGCATCAGCCCGACGCCGGAAAGCCGGCTTCGCTCGAGAGGAGAAAAGGGCGTCGCTTTCGCCTGGCGGAGTTTCGTCGCTTGCAGCAGCAGCTCAATTCCGACAAAGCCTAGAACCGCCGCAGGCAACAGCCGCGCGGAGATGTAGGTGTACTGCGCCGCGCCTAGCCAGAAACCCGCTGCAACGAAATGCATCCTGCGGCCATCTTGCCAGGCCTTCGCCAGAAAATAGAAGGCGAGCGCGCTCAAGATCGGCAGCAGGTTTGCCCGAAACCCCAGGCGGCTGAGGCTGACGTGCCAATAAGTGACGCTGAACGCCGCCGCGCCGACCAGCACTGGCCAGAGCGCATCGACCCGCTTTTCCTCCTGCGCCCACTGCAACAGCCGACGCCCAAGCGTCCAAACCACAGACACGCTCAACACGCCGGCGAAAGCCGCCGTCAGACGCAGCGAATAGGAGGAAGCGCCCAACAGCGCCACCGCCAGCGACTGCATGTAAATAAAGAGCGGTTCGCGCCCGTTGTTGCCGGGGAAAAAGAGCGGCCGCGAGGCGCCTTCGATGACGCCCCACGCATCGATGCCGTTGTACGCTTCATCGAAAAAAAGGCCGGGCGGCAGCCGATGGAGGTCCCATGTGCGCAGGAAAAAAGCCGCCAGAATCACGAACAGGAGCCCCAGCCGATAGAAGGTGGAGGGCGATTGAGCCGGCGCCGCCTTCAGCGCCCTTTTCGGTGAAAACCCCATGCGCTACAGTCTACTACAAAGGACAGGCTCCCAATAAAAATGTCCGCTCCCATGAGCGGACATTTTTACGGGTTGCTGCCAACAAATCAGTCGCTTTACCTATCCACCGAAAACACCCTTGCGCGTGGTCGGGGAGAGAGGATTTGAACCTCCGACCTCTTCGACCCGAACGAAGCGCGCTACCAAGCTGCGCTACTCCCCGACAACCAATAAAAGTATACCCTGGAGATGCATTTGCGCCAAATTCACGAGCGTAGCAAAAAACACTTTGACCCAATTGCAAGGTGTGATATACTCTAGAACACTCTGGCGATTGTTCAGATCGTTTCGCCTATGCGTTCGTATGCAACACAACTCCATCTGCAATTTGCGTTCGATGCAGGCGAGCGATTGCGTTGGTTTCCACAGGAAGAGGAGCCATGATAGAGGTTACGATCGACAGCATCCGGGTCAGCCTCTTGTCGCAGAACCGGATCGTGGTGTTGAAGGAGGAGAAGAGCGAGCGCTTTCTGCCGATCTGGATCGGTCCTTTTGAGGCGGACGCCATCACGTTGCAGCTTCAGGGCATGGAAGCGCCGCGCCCGCTGACGCACGACCTGCTCAAATCGGTGATCGAAACGTTGGGCGCAGAGGTGCTCCACATTGTGATCAACAGTCTGGAGCGCAACACCTACTACGCCCGCATCGTGCTGGAGATGAACGGCGACACGATCGAGATCGATAGCCGACCCAGCGACGCCATCGCGCTGGCCGTGCGCGTCGGCGCCCCCATCTATGTTGCAGAAGAAGTGATGGAACAGGCCGGGATGGTGCCCGAAGAAGAGATGCCGCTGTCGGAGGAAGGGGAGCAGCCCGAATACAGCGACGCCTCCGGCGAAGACCTTGGCGCCTTCAAGGATTTTGTGGAAGGGCTGGACCTGGACAACCTGCTCGGCAACTGAAACGTCCGCAATCAAATCATGGTTATTCAAGAGGCTCGCATACGGCGAGGCTGCGCATCGGCAGCTTCGCCGTTTTTGTCACCGAGGACTTATCCCCAGAGTTATACACAGGTTCAAGAGAGGTCTCAGTTGCTGAGCCTGTGAGTCGCCAATTCGAGTGCGATCGTTGTTGTGAAGGGCTTTATCTTTAGCGACGATTCGTGTGAATGGCTATAACTATCGTGAGCAACTATGGCTGCATTTGAAGAAAAAGCGGGTCGAGCCGGCGAAATCGCAGAATCTCCGGCCAGGGGCATTCCGGCCAATCTGGAAGCGGAGCGCGCTGTACTGGGGTCGCTCTTGCTCGACCCGGATGCGATCATTAAAGTAGCCAACTTTCTGCGGCCGCAAGATTTCTACCGGGAGCGCCACGCCTGGCTTTACGAGGCCATGCTGGCCCTCCATGAACGGCGCGAGCCGCTCGATTTCGTCACCGTCGTCGATGAGCTGGAGCGCCGAGGTCAGCTGGAGGAGATCGGCGGCCCCGCGTACATCACCGACCTGATCGCCGGCACGCCGTCGGCGATGTACGTCGATCACTACGCGCGCATCGTCGAGCGCACGGCCCTGCTGCGACGCCTGATCGCCGCCGCCGGCCAGATCGCGGAGCTCGCCTACGACGACAGCCAGGACATCGAAGAGGTGATCGACAAAGCCGAGACGCTGATTTTCGGCGTCAGCGAGGCGCTCATCCACCGCGATCTGACGCCGATTCGCTCGATCATGACCCAGGTGGTCGATCGCATCGACTTTCTGGCGCGCAATCCGAACACGTTGATGGGCGTGCCCACCGGCTTCACCTTTCTCGACCGGCTGCTCGGCGGCCTGCAAAAAAGCGATCTGATCATCCTGGCCGCCCGGCCGGCGATGGGCAAGACCAGCCTGGCGCTCAACATCGCCCAGAACGCCGCCAAACGCTACGCCGCGCGCGTCGCCATCTTCAGCCTGGAGATGAGCAGCGAGCAGCTGGTGCAGCGCCTGCTCTCGATGGAGACCGGCATCGACAGCCACCGGCTGCGCCTGGGGCAGGTGCATGACGACGAATGGCCGATCCTGATCGAGGCCGCCAGCATGCTCGCCAACACCGCCATCTTTATTGACGATACGCCCGCCGCCACCGTCAACGAAATTCGCACCAAGTGCCGACGCCTTTACGCTGAACATGGGTTGGACCTTGTGCTGATCGACTACATGCAGCTGATGTCCGGCCAGGGAGGCGGGCGCGAGGCCAACCGCCAGCAGGAGATCTCCTACATCAGCCGCTCGCTCAAGGGGCTGGCGCGCGAGCTGAACGTGCCTGTGATCGCCCTGAGCCAGCTCTCGCGCGCCGTCGAAAGCCGCAGCGACAAGCGCCCAATGTTGTCCGATTTACGCGAAAGCGGCTCCATAGAGCAAGATGCAGATGTGGTCATGTTCATCTACCGCGAGGACTATTATATTGAGGACACCGATCGTCAGAATATCGCGGACGTGATTGTCGCCAAACATCGCCACGGTTCGACGGGCACCGTCAGCCTCTACTTCCGCAAAGAGTTGACGCAGTTCCGCGACCTGGAGGTGCAGCGCACCGAGTTAGACTATTGAGGCGGCGAGGTTCACCATGCCCATGCAACCCAAAGGCTTCGTCGGCTTTCCCGACGTGAAAATGAAAGCCGTGAAGATTCCCGACTTTTTCTTCACCGATCTGCTGCCGATGATCGACGATCTCGCCGAGCTGAAGCTGACGCTGCATTGTTTCTGGCTTCTCAACGAACAGGAGGGTCAGCTTAAATATCTGCGTGGGGTCGATCTGCGCAGCGACGAAGTTTTACTGCGCAGCCTCAACCTCGACAATGACCTGCGCACGCCACAGCAGGCGCTCGCCGACGCGCTGGAACGCGCCGTGGCGCGCGGCGTCTTGTTGAAGCTGGAGATCGAGACGCGCGTCGGCGAAAAGGAAACTGCAGTGGAGGATTGGTACTTCATCAACACGGTCAAGGGGCGGCAGACGCTGGCATTGGTGCGCCAGGGCAGACTCGAGGAGCTGCGCCATGTCCTGCCCGACGAAGCGAGGCTGAAAGTCGAGCGGCCGAATATCTTCGTCCTGTACGAACAGAACATCGGCCTGTTGACGCCTCTGATTGCGGATCAGCTGCGCGATCTGGAAAAAAGCTATCCGCCGGATTGGATCGACGAGGCGTTCACCATCGCCGTCGCCAACAACAAACGGTCGTTGCGCTATATTCAGGCCATCCTGAAGCGATGGGAAACGGAAGGGAAAGATGACCGAACCCATGAGACGAGTGGACGAGACACTCCCGAAGATCGTCGGCGAAAATACATCCCGGACGAATACTCCGACGTCATCATCAGCTAGCGCAGCGGTCGACGATGCGGTGCGCGCGATACGTCGCGCACGCGCATTGCCGGAGACGCGTCGCGAAACGACGCCTCCTTGTCCCATCTGCGGCGGCTTAGGCTTTGTGGTGCCCGATCTGCCGATCGGCCATCCGGACTATGGCCGCGCCGTGCCCTGCCGCTGCCGCGCCCAGGAGCTGCAGGCGCGACGGCTGCGCGCGTTGCAGTCGATGAGCATGGTCGAAAGTCTTAAACGGCTCACCTTCGAGCACTTCCACCCGGAGCCGTCCCATCTGCCGCCGGACAAGCAGATCAACCTCCGTCGCGCCTACGAGACCTGCGTCAATTTCGCCGCCAACCCGGAAGGCTGGCTGCTGCTCACAGGCGGCTATGGCTGCGGCAAAACGCATCTCGCCGCCGCCATCGCCAATGCGCGGCTGGCCATGGGGCAGCCGGCCATCTTCATGGTGGTTCCCGACCTGCTCGATCACCTGCGCGCCGCCTTCGGCCCGCAGAGTGAACTCGCTTACGACGAACTCTTTGAGGAGCTGCGCAACGCGCCGCTGCTGATCCTCGACGATCTGGGCGCGCAGGCCAGCACGCCCTGGGCGCAGGAGAAGCTCTTCCAGCTGCTCAATCATCGCTATAACGCCCAGGCGCCCACGGTGATCACCACCAACCAACGGCTCGATGAGCTAGACCCGCGGCTGCGCAGCCGCCTGCAGGATGTGGGGTTGGTCAATCACGTTTTGATCCTGGCGCCGGACTTTCGCACCGGCAAGGCCAGCGGCCAGAGCGACCTGAGCACCTTGCACCTGCATCGCGACCAGACCTTCGAGAGCTTCGACGCCGCGCGCAAGGACCTTTCGCCTGAAGAGCGCGCCAACCTGCGCGAAGTGGTCAGACGCTGCCTGGATTACGCCGAGTCGCCGCAAGGTTGGCTGGTGCTGATGGGGGAATCAGGCTGCGGCAAGACGCACCTGGCGGCGGCCATCGCCAATCGCTACGTCGAGCGCACGCGCACGGACGTGATGTTTGTGGTCACGCCCGACCTGTTGGACTATCTGCGCTCCGCCTTCAATCCGCAGTCGGTCACGCCGCTCGACCGCCGCTTCGATGAGGTGAAACGCGCGCCGCTGCTCGTGCTCGACGACTTGGGCGCCGAAAGCGCCACGCCCTGGGCGCGAGAAAAGCTCTTTCAACTGCTCAATTTCCGCTACACGGCGCTGTTGCCCACCGTCATCACCACCAGCGCCGATCCCAAGCAGATCGACCCCTGGCTGCGCACACGGATGATGGACGTCCACCGCTGCCAGTATCTCGCCATCATTGCCCCGGGCTATCGAGGCGCGCCGCCGCAGCAGGAGGCGCGCGCCCGAAAAACGACGCGGCGCTGAGGCGGATAGCGCAGCCGCTCCTGTGTGCATGCATCCTTTGCGCTTGGGCTGCTCATGGCCGGTTCATGGTACAATGCAGGCATGGAGCCATCGCCACAAGATTTGCAAGGATCGTCTTCCACGATAGAGCCGGCAAGCGCAGGCGGCCTCTCGCTCCTGGTTGAAGGATGTCGACGCCTGCAGATTCCCCTCACGCCAACGGCGATCGAGGCGTTTGAACGCTACTATCAAGAGCTGGTCGCCTGGAACGAACGCATCAACCTCACTTCGATTGTGGATTACGAGGAGGTGCAGACCAAGCACTTCCTTGACTCCCTCGTCAGCCTGCCGCTGCTGGCCGAAGAGCTGGGCGCGCCGCTGCCCTTGCCTTCGCTTTGCCTCCTTGACGTCGGAACCGGCGCCGGTTTTCCCGGAGTGCCGCTGAAGCTGGCGTCGCCGGCGCTGCAACTTACGCTGATGGACGGCACGCAGAAAAAGATCGCTTTCCTCGATCATCTTGTAAAAGTTTTGGGGCTTGACGGCGTGACGTTGGTGCATGGCCGCGCCGAGGAGCTGGGGCGCACGCCTCAGCATCGCGAACAGTACGACATCGTTGCAGCCAGGGCCGTCGCGCCGCTCAACACGCTTGCAGAGTATCTGCTGCCCCTGGTGCGCAAAGGCGGGCTGGCGGTTTTCTATAAAGGGCCTTCTGCGCCGCAGGAGTACATGGAAGCGCGGCGCGCCATCAAAGTGCTGGGCGGAGAAGCGGTGCGACTGGCGCCGGTGGAGGTGCCCTTTTTACCTGAACGCCGTTTCATCCTGTTGGTGAAAAAGATCGCCGCCACGCCGTCGCTCTATCCGCGCGGGCAGGGACTGGCGCGTAAACGTCCGATCGCCTGAGCGCATCGCCGGGCCGCTCCCGGTTATTCTTCGATGCAGCCCTTTTCCAGATAGAAGGTCATGTGTTGAAAGTGGATGACGGGGTCGATATACTCCACGCGAATGTGGGGGGGAACCGTCAACGTGATCGGGGCGTAACAGAGAATGCTTTTGATGCCGGCTTCGATCAGTTGATGGGCGACCTGCTGCGCCGCCGAAGCGGGCACTGCAATGATGGCGATTTGGCAGCGATGCTGCCTGACCACAGCCGGGATTGCTTCCACCGGCTGAACGGTGATTGAACCGATTGCGCCGCCGACCTTCTTCGGATCGTTGTCGAAGGCGGCCACAATGCGAAAGCCGCGGTGCTCAAAACCCGTGTAGCTGGCGAGCGCATGCCCCAAATAGCCGGCGCCCACCAGAATCACGGGCCAGACGCAATCCACTTTCAAAATCTTCTCGAGCTGATTGCATAAATAGGCGACGTTGTACCCTGTGCCCTGTTTGCCGAATTCGCCAAAGTGGCTCAAGTCCTTGCGAATTTGCGCTGAACTCAACCCAAGAAGCTCACCCAATTCCTGACTGGAAGTGACTTCAACGCCCTGCTCTTTCAGTAAACGCACTGTGCGTAAATAGATGGGGAGACGGCTGATCACAATGTCAGGAATTTGAGGCAAGACAGGCGCAGATAAATGATTCATACCGGTCAGTCGCCAAAAATCGATCTTTTGCGATTGATTGCTCTTCAAAAGAGGCGGCAGGTCTGTCAGGCGCAATATTTTTTGATCATTTTATCACAAATGACGGCGTTGCGCCAGTTATGGAACAAACTACGCATTGATTGCGTAATAATTGCAGAAAAACGGCCCTGTGCATCCGCAAGGACTACAGAAAAGGGCTATATAGAAAAGGGCTATAGAAAACGCCAGCGCTTCTTTTTGAAAGCGCTGGCGCTTCCCTGGGAATCTTGAGGCGGGGCATTTAGAGCGCGTGGGCAATTTTCTCAGATTTTGCTGAATCTTGTATCAAGACTCCTTCCCGGTCGATCTGATTGCGTTGCGGCAGACAATATCCTTGCCCGCGCACGGTGAGCACGTAACGCGGATTGTCCGGGTCAGGTTCGATCTTGCTGCGCAGACGACGCACGTGCACCCATAAAGATTCAACGGTGCCCCGTCGCGTCGGATCCCACACTTTGGATAACAGAAAGCCGGGTGACAATACGCGGCCCCGATTGTGATATAAAATGTTTAAAATGCGATTCTCGGTTGGAGTCAACGGAATTTGACGGTTGTCCATCACGGCATATTGTTGTGCAAAATTGACGCGCAGCCGGTCATCGATCGCCAGTTCTGGCTCAAGCGAGCGTTCAGGGGCGACCCGCATCAGCACGCGACGAATGCGCGCCAACAGTTCGGAGAAGGCGAACGGTTTTGTGACATAATCTTCGGCGTATCGGTTCAAGCCTTCGACCTTGGTGTTGGTGTCTGACAAGGCGGACAGAAAAATGATGGGAATCTCGCCAGCTTGCCGCAGCTCGTCCGCCAGGGCGAAGCCATCCATGCCCGGCATCATAATGTCGAGCACGGCCAAATCGGGCAGACCCTCTTTCTTGACGATATCGATGGCTTCCTGTCCGCTGCCCGCGGCCCAAACGACGTAGCCTTCCCGCTGCAGACGCAGACTCAGCATCAATCGCGTGTCGGCGGCGTCGTCAACGACCAGGATGGTGGCGCTGTTGTGACTTTCTGAAGGGATTCGACCTCGCTCGCTCATGGTTCTTTCTGTTCCTTACCCAACTTTTACTCTGTGCAAATTTTCTCTTAAGTTCTTGGAGATATTTTGAGGGTGACAATGATTAAGCGCCCAGAGAGTTGTAGCAATTAAAAAATATCTAAAAAATTGATTGCCTGTCCGTGTAAATCTCGTGTAAATTTTTTGTCAATCTTGTTCTGTTCCTGTTATAAGGCGCGCTTAAGCTTTTTTTATCTTATCATCATCAGGTCGATTGTAAGCTTACACATTTCTGTCAAATCAGTAAGCTAAAGATTGGAGCATCATGGGCAAAAAGTCAAATTGTCAGATAAAGCGTATTTTTATTGTTTTGCTGCTGCTGGCCGCTCTTCTGACCGCATTTCTGGCCGGCGCAGCGACCGGCCTTGCCGCGCGCCCGGCGTTCGCTGCGGAAAAGCCAAGTCAGTTCGAGGTCTTTTGGGAGGTTTGGGATCTGGTCGATCGCTATTTTGTCGATCGAGACAAGATCGATCCGCAGCGCATGACCTATGGCGCAATTCAGGGCATGCTCGCCACCCTCGGCGATCAGAATCATACGGCGTTCTTCTCTCCTCAAGAGGCGCAACAACAGCAAAGCGCCCTGGACGGTTCTTTCGAGGGCATCGGCGCCTATGTGGAGAGCACGGCAGAGGGGTTTCGCATCATCGCCCCGATTCACGGCTCGCCGGCGGAGCAGGCGGGCATTCTTCCCGGCGACATTGTTCTGCGCGTCGATGGGGAAGACATTACGGGGATGCCCGAATGGGAGGTCATTTCTCGCATCCGCGGCCCTGCAGGAACCACCGTCATCTTGACGGTTCTCCACCCAAACGCCGATGAACCTGTCGATATCGCAATCGTGCGCGGCAAGATCGACATCGAGAGCGTGACATGGGCGCGCATTCCCGGCGCCAATTTCGTCTATCTACAGATTTCTCAATTTGCAGCCGACACGGGCGATGAGCTCCTGGCTGCGCTCGAGGCGATCCAGGCGGAGGAGGATCCGGTTGAAGGAATTCTTCTTGACCTGCGCAACAACCCAGGCGGCTATCTTCAAGAGGCGCTGCGCGTCAACTCCCAGTTCCTCGAGACAGGCAAGGTCATCCTCCACGAACGCGACGCTTCGCAGCAGCTGCGCACCTATCGCTCCGTGGGCAGAGGGCTGGCGCGCGACTATCCTCTGGTGGTTCTGATCAATCAGGGCACGGCCAGCGCAGGCGAGATCACGGCGGGGGCGCTCAAGGAGAATGAGCGCGCCAGGCTGGTCGGGCAGCCGACGCTTGGAACCGGCACTGTGCTGCAGCCCTTCACCCTGAGCGATGGCTCGGTGCTGCGCCTCGGCGTCACACACTGGTTGACGCCCAACCGCAACCTGATCAAGGGGCAGGGCGTCGCACCGGATGTATCCGTGGAGCAGGACCCGGCGACGCCCATGGTCGACGCTGCCCGCCTGAAGGAGGCCGCCACCCTCTCCGAAGTGTTAGCGCTGGGCGATAGACAGTTTAATATGGGTTTGTTGCAATTGCGTCTGCGGGCGAAGTGAAAAGACGCGCAGGGAAAGGCCATTACAACAGATTCCCCGCGCGCTGCTTGATCCGTTTTGAGCAGCGTAGCAACGCCCGTGCTTTTAGCTGCGATACAGGTTGTGCTTGTAAATATATGCCTCGACGCTGCGCGGCACCATGTGGCGGATCGGCTGGCCGTTGCGCACGCGCTGCTGAATGACGTGGCTGGCGATCTCCAGCTCCGGCATGTCCAAAATGATGACGCGGCTGCGGATGCCGGGCAGGGCCTTTTCCAGGGATTCCCAGTCCAGTTTGACGTCATGGCGGCTGAGGGCGACCAAGCGGGCGTGCTCGACCAGCCAGGCGGCCTCGTGCCATGTGGGCAGATCGCGTAGGCTGTCCATGCCCATCAGGAAGTAAATCTCTGTGTTGGGGCCGGCCTCCGCCTGGAGCAGGCGCACCATATCGGAGGTGTAGTGCGGGCCGGGGCGGTCGGCGTCGATGCGACTCACGATGATGTAGTCGATGTCCGCAGTGGCAAGCTCCGCCATGCACAGGCGATCGCGCACCGGCGCCAGTTGACGACCCTGCTTGTGCGGCGGGTCGCCGGCCGGCGCCAGATAGACGCGATCCAGTTGAAGCTGGAACCAGGCTTCCTCCGCCAGGATCAGGTGTCCGATGTGGATAGGGTCAAAGGTGCCGCCGAGAATGCCTACGCGACGCTGGCTAAATCGTCGTTGATTCATCACTCGCCAAACGCGTTTTCATAGCCCCAAACCAGCTCGACATCACCGATGCGGACGACATCCCCCTCCTCGACGCCGGCTTCGATGAGCGCCTGTCGAATGCCGAGCGCGTTCAGCACCCGCTGAAAACGGAGCACAGCTTCATAGTAGTCCCAGTTGGTCATGCGGGCGACCTTTTCGATTTCTGCGCCTTCGACCCGCCACACGCCCTCTTCGAGCTGGTCGATCCAGAACGCCTTTGGATCCGGTTCCGGCGTCAGCACCGGCAACGGTTCGGCGCTCTCCTCCGGCGGAAGCTGGTCGAGCGTCGCCTGCACCTGGCGCAACAGCTCCGTCACGCCCTCGCCGGTGACTGCGCTGATGGCGAAAACCGGCAAGCCGTAACGACGAATGGCCTCTTCGACCGCCGGCCAGAGCGCCCGAGCGTCGGGGAGATCCATTTTGTTGAGCGCTACAATTTGAGGCTTGTCCGCAAGCGTAGGATTGAAAAGCGTCAGCTCCTGATTGATCGCCTCAAAATCTCCGATCGGATCGGGGCTGGCCCCGTTGAGCAGATGGATCAGCACGCGACAACGCTCGATGTGGCGCAAAAATTCCAGACCCAGCCCGACTCCTTCGTGGGCGCCCTCAAGCAGCCCGGGAATGTCCACCAGCACGATCTGGCGATGATCGATCTCGGCGACGCCCAGCATCGGCTCCACCGTTGTGAAGGGATAGTCGGCGATCTTGGGGCGAGCAGCGCTGACGCGACTCAACAACGTCGATTTTCCGGCGTTGGGGACGCCGATGATGCCGACGTCGGCGACGAGTTTCAGCTCCAGCTCCAACCAGAGCTCTTCGCCCGGTTCACCCTTTTCGGCGATGCGCGGGGCCGTGTTGCGCGCAGTTTTGAACGCAGCGTTGCCACGCCCGCCTCGTCCACCCCGCGCCACGATGACCTCTTGCCCCGGATGCACCAGGTCCGCCACCACGGCGCCGGTCTCGGCGTTGCGCACCACCGTTCCGGGCGGCACAGGAATACGCAGATCTGCGCCGGAGGCGCCTGTGCGATTGGCGCCTCCCCCGTGCGCGCCCCGCTCTGCGCGGTGATGCACCTGGTGCTGAAGGTGATAGAGGGTGTTCAATCCAGGGTCAACGTACAGGATCACGTTGCCGCCGCGGCCCCCGTTGCCCCCGTTGGGGCCGCCGCGCGGCACAAATTTTTCTTTGCGGAAGGAAACGACGCCATTGCCGCCGCTTCCTGCTTTGACATAAATCTTGGCTCGATCGTAGAACATAACTGTTTGGGTGAGTCCAGTTCAAAACACCCACCTCATAAATAATCAGCGCCCGTAAGCGATTCTGCCGCCGGGCGCTTCGTTTGAGACTCAGTCACAAGAACAGAAAACAACCTGAAAATTTCAATGCAGTGATCTCGACGCTTCCTTCATTCCACCGATATCAAAACGATCGCGGGCAGAACAGAGCCGTTGAAGGGACTCGAACCCTTGACCTGCGCATTACGAGTGCGCCGCTCTACCGGCTGAGCTACAACGGCATTCTGATCAAGCGTTGATCAAGCGTATAGTATACCCAAAACGCAAAAAATCGGCAAATATCAGTCCTTCGAGAGCGGACGAAAAGCGCTGCGTCCTCAGGCGTCATTGTTTAACGCGCGTGACGTACTCGCCGGTGCGGGTGTCGACCCGCACAACGTCGCCTTCCTGCACAAAGAGGGGCGCCTGGATGCGGAGCCCTGTTTCCAGCTCGATCGTCTTGGTCGGCGCGTTGGCCGTGTCTCCCTGAATGGCCGCCTCCGCCCAGACGACGCGCAGATCGACGGCGGTCGGCAATTTGATGGCCAAGGGTTCTCCCTCGTAACTTTCCAGACTCACGACGGCGTTTTCCACCAGATAGTCCTTGACGTCCTCCATGATCTCCGGACCAAGTTCGATCTGCTCGAACGTTTCGGTGTTCATGAAATGATATTTTTCACCGTCGTAATAGAGAAACTGAACGTTGGCCTTGTCCAGCTCGATGTCGTTCAGGCGCGCCCCGTTGTTGTAAGTCTTCTCGACGGTGGCTCCGGTGCGCACGTTGCGCACCTTGAGCCGAATGGTGGCGCTCCCACGCGCCATCTTGATGTGCTGGTAATCCAACACGCGCCAAAGTTGATTGTCTTCTTCGTAGATGCTGCCTTTCCGCAGCGTCTGCACTTCCGCCATTGCCGCCCCTCGAGTTTTTGCTCCTTTGTTCAACTCAACTCGTCCTCGTCAGAGGACGCTCGACGTCACACCGATGTGACGACAAGAGCGAAAGCATTATAGTGTTGTCATGGAGAAGAGCCAAAAGGCGATCTATGTCTGAGGAAAAGTTCATCCGCCGAAGCTGCTCAGCGCAAGACGGAGCCTCTCTTCGATGGTGGTGGCTTCTTTGGGCAAGGACTGAACGGCGCGCTGCGCCTCGACGACGCTGTACCCGAGTGCAACCAGGGCGTCGATGACCTCTGCGTCCACTGCGTTGAGTTGCGCCAGCGCGTCAACGACGGAGACAGGCGCCTTGATCTTGTCTTTTAGCTCGAGCACGATTTTTTCTGCGGTGCGTTTGCCGACGCCTGGCACGCGTGCCAGGATGGCGGGTTCGCTGTTCGCCAGCGCCAGTCGCAGCGCGTCGGGAGAGAGGGTGCTCAGGATGCTTAGCGCAACCCGCGGGCCGACGCCGTTCACGGTCAGCAGCAGCTCGAAGAGCGTCAGTTCCTCCTCGCTCTCGAAGCCATAGAGGGTCAAAGCGTCTTCGCGCACCTGGAGATAAGTGTGCAAGCGAACGGCGGCGCCCTCTGCAAAACGCGCCGCCGTCGGTTCAGGCACTGAAATTTTAAAACCGATCCCACCTGTGGCGCCGCCGATGTCGACCACCAGAGCGTCTTTGAACCTGGCGACGACGACGCCGCGAACCATGCGCACCATTGTGTTTCACCTGGTCGGCGCCGGCGAGTAGAGCGCGGGGGATATTTGCGTGGACAATCAACTCGCTTGTTGCATCCCCGTTGTGTTGAATTTGTAGCCGGCGCCGCGCACCGTCACCAAGTATACAGGCTGAGAGGGATCTTTTTCAATTTTTTCGCGCAGCCGACGCATGGCGACTTCGACGAGATTGGTGCCGCCCGCCAGGTCATATCCCCAGACCTGCTGGAAGAGCAAGTCTTTGCTGATCGGTCGATCTGGTGACGTCATCAGATAGCGCAGGAGTTGATATTCGATAGGCGTGAGGTGCACCGTTTCCCCACGCACCCTGACCTCATGCTTGGCGTCGTCGAGCACGATCTCGTTGGCGACCAGCAGCGAAGGCTCGCTTCGCTCGTGGTTCCAGTAGACGCGGCGCAGGATCGCCTTCAGACGCACTTCCACTTCGCGAAAGGTGAACGGTTTGGTGATGTAGTCATCCGCTCCCAGGTTGAATCCCTGGACAATATCATCGGGGCGGTTGAGCGCAGTCAGCATGACAATGGGGACGTCGCTGCGTCGACGCAGCTCTGCGCACGTCGCAAACCCATCCATCTCGGGCATCATAATATCGAGCAAGACCAGGTCGATCTTGCGCATCGACGCAATCTCCAGCGCCTCCCGCCCATTGCGCGCAACTGCAACCTGATAACCCTGTTTTTGCAACGAAATTTGCAGCAAATTGCGCAGAGGCTCTTCATCATCAACGACGAGGATGCATATGTTGCTTGTCGTCGTGTTGGATTGAAGCAGGGTTGGGGTGGTCATCATCATGATTGGCATAGTCGGTTTCCAAATAAACAGAACGTTCCGATCCATCTTACGAGCAGACACCCTTCTGTGCAAAGGTGAGCGCACTGTGATGCCTGGAGACTTTGGTCTGCAAAGCGATAATTTTCACAGCTTTCCCCACTTGAACCGTCCCGATGAATGCGCTGCTATTGCGTGCGCTATTGAGTGCGCCGTCGTCAGTTTGCTGTCGTAAAGTATAATCGTTGGGAGAGGTGTAAATCCTTCGCTAATTGTTTTGAAAAATTCAATTTGTGGATACATCTTTTGTTTGAATGTGGTTTTGTCCGCATGTCACGGCAACCGATGGTAGTCAATGGTCTGAAGATGACAGATGGCAATGGCGACGCCATCGGCTGCATCATCCGGCGCAGGCGGCTTCTCCAGGCGCAAAAGCTGCGCCACCATCTGTTGCACTTGTTGTTTATCGGCGTTGCCATAGCCTGTGACGGCCTGTTTGACTTCAGCCGGCGTGTATTCAACGACGGGCACGCCCGCCAGTGCAACCGCCACCAACACGGCGCCGCGCGCCTGGCCGACGGCGATGGCCGTGGTGACATTGCGACCGAAGAAGAGCTTCTCGACGGCGACCTCGTCCGGCTTAAACTCCTCGAGCAAGGCCTGGGTGTCTCGGAAGAGCTCCAGCAGGCGCAGATGCATGGGCGCGCCGGCTGGAGTGCGAAAGACGCCGCAGGCCAACAAGACGAACTCGCCCTGCTCCGTCTCACCGACGACGCCATAGCCGGTGGTCGCTGTGCCGGGATCGATCCCGAGCACGACGCGCGTAATATTCTCGCTCATGCCTCCTCCTGCGCGTTGCGAACACGCACCGCGGGCGAGGCGACAAGCCGTCCGTCCTGGCTCCTCCGTGACGGTGGAACGGCAGGTTGTCCGACGCTCTCCGGGTGCACAAGAAAAAAGGGGTGACCCTGTTGAATGCTTCGGTCACCCTTGCCGATGCAGGTTGTCAGGCGATCAGGCGAATTGGGCCACCATCTCCTCGGTCAATTCGAGGTTGTGATAGACCTTGTTGACGTCATCGAGCTCTTCGAGCGCTTCGACAAGGTTGAGCACCGACGTCGCCTCTTCGGGAGCGAGTTCGATGGTGTTGTTGGGTTTCATGATGAGCTCGGCCTGAGAGGCCCGGTAGCCGCGTTCTTCCAGCGCCTGGCTGACTTGGGCGAAACTGGTGCGTTCCGTGTAGACCTCCACGGCATCTTCCGAGATCTCCACGTCCTCCGCTCCGCTTTCGATGGCCGCCAGAAAGAGTTCATCCGGGTCGATCGAGGTGGGTCGCCCTTCCTCATCCACTCGATTGAAAAGCAAATAACCCTTCTCTGTGAATTGCCATGCAACCGAGCCGGGTTCTCCTAGCGAACCGTTCCCTTTCGTAAAGGTGCGCCGCACCTCCGAGATGGTGCGGTTGCGATTATCGGTCAGACATTCCACCAGAATCGCAACGCCATGGGGGCCGTACCCCTCATACACGACCGTCTCGATGTTGTCGGTGTAGTCCTTGTCCAGGCCGGCGCCGCGCCGAATGGCGCGCTCGATGTTCTCTTTCGGCATATTTTCGGCGCGCGCGCGTTCGATTGCGAGCCGCAGGGTAAAATTGGCGGCCGGGTCGGCGCCGTTGCGCGCCGCCACCTGGATTTCTCGGGCCAGCCGGGTGAAAAGCTTGCCGCGCGCGGCGTCGGCTGCGCCCTTCTTGCGTTTAATCGTCGACCACTTTGAGTGTCCAGACATTCATCCCTCCTTGTCTCACGTCCGTCCCATCGCACTCCGTTGCGGACCGTGGGCCATCCCTATCTTGCTGCGCGTCTTGGTTCGTTTATAGTATGACATAAAGGAAGGCGCTTCGACAACCATTGGGCAGGCGTTTCACATCAAGGCGCCATATCTGACGGCGCCGCATACGATGAAAAATGTCGCCAGGCGTACAAAGCATTTTTGGCTTTTCTCTGCGCCTTTACCTTTTTGCGCCTCTGCACTGAAGCGATTTCCATATTCAGAACGCCGATGCGAACCCGGGCGCCTCGGCCTTTCATGCTGTGCGCTCGTCCGAGTTCAGAGCGATTTCCTGTTTCAGCGCCAGCGCGCGTTGTTCTCGTCGTTGCGCCGCCGCCCGAATAAAGGCGGAGAAGAGCGGGTGGGGTTTGTTGGGCCGGCTCTTGAACTCCGGGTGAAATTGACTGCCCACCATGAACGGATGGTCGGCCAGCTCTGCGATCTCCACGAGGCGTCCGTCAGGCGAGAGGCCGCTAAAGATCATGCCATGCGCTTCCATCTCGGTTCGGTAGGCGTTGTTGAATTCGAAGCGATGGCGATGGCGCTCCTGTATAACGGGGCCGCATCCTGCGCGTGCATACGCCTCGAACGCGCGCGTGCCCGGCACGAGCTGACACTCATAGACGCCGAGGCGCATGGTGCCGCCCATGTCGGCGATGTCGCGCTGGTCGGGCATCAAGTCAATGATCGGATATTCTGTGCTGATGTCGAATTCCGTGCTGTTGGGTTCTTCGCTCTGAAAGATGTGGCGCGCAAATTCGATGCACATGACCTGCATGCCCAGGCAAAGCCCCAGATAGGGCACTTTGTGCTCGCGCGCGATGCGCGCCGCAAGGATCTTGCCCTCAATGCCGCGATAACCGAAGCCTCCGGGCACGACAATGCCATCCGCCTGGAGCAGTCGGTCAATGTCGCGGCCCTTCTCCAGGTCTTCGGAGTTGATCCAGGCGATGTCGATATCCCAACCCGCGGCCAACCCTGCGTGGATCAACGCTTCTTTGACGCTGAGATACGAATCTTGCAGCTCGACATATTTCCCGACCAGCGCAATCGTGAGCACCGGCTTTTCGCGACGCAGCTCCGCGACAAATTGACGCCAACCGGCGAGCGCTTCGGAAGGCGGTTGGCGCTCGGTCAGTTCGAGACGTTGCATCAGCCAGGCGCCCAAACCTGAATCCTCCAAACTGAGCGGGACGGCGTAAATCGTATCGGCGGTCACGAGAGGCACGACCGCCTCCCGATCGACGTCGCAGAAGAGCGCCGTCTTGGCGATGACGTCGTCGTCGACCGGATAGTCGCTGCGCAGCACGATGACGTCGGGCGAGATGCCGATGCCGCGCAATTCGCGCACGCTGTGTTGCGTGGGCTTGGTCTTCAATTCTTTGCTGGCGGCGAGGTAGGGCAGCCACGTCACGTGAACGTAGACGGTGTTCGCCCGGCCCACATCCTTGCGCATCTGCCGGATCGCTTCGAGAAATGGCAGCCCCTCGATGTCGCCCACCGTCCCCCCGATCTCGACGATGAGCACTTCCGCTTGGGCGACGCGAGCCGCTAAACCGATGCGGCGCTTGATCTCGTTCGTCACATGCGGAATGACCTGAATTGTGCCTCCCAGGTAATCGCCGCGGCGCTCCTGGCTGAGGACCGCTGTGTAAATCTGACCGCTCGTGATGTTGCTCACTTTGGAGAGGTTGACGTCGACGAAGCGCTCATAATGTCCCAGGTCCAGGTCGGTCTCTGCGCCATCTTCCGTGACAAAAACTTCCCCATGTTGATAGGGCGACATGGTGCCGGGGTCCACGTTAAGGTAGGGGTCGAGTTTCATCGTCGCCACCTTCACCCCGCGCGCCTTGAGGATGGTGCCGATCGAGGCGACGGTCACGCCCTTGCCCAAACCGGAAACGACGCCGCCCGTTACAAAAATATATTTTGTCATACGTATTCCTTACCGTTTCGTCTCTAAGAAAAAGTGCCGTCTCAGGTACATTTTGCCAGAAAGCAGGCGCTTCTTCCCAATAGCGCGAACAGCTTCTCACGGATATTCAGGCAGCCCGTTTTAAACGAGGCGTTAGGTGAGCGTGGGCAGTCGCTCCCAGCCGTTGAAGGAGGCGGGCGGCGGCGGCGTCGGCGACGGCCGTGTGATTGGCGTCTTGGGCGCCGGTGTGAGCGGATTCTGGGTGGGCGAAGGCGTCGGCGTCGGCGGCGCGCTTGTCGGCGTCGGTGTAGAGGTCGGCGTCGGGACGGGCGTGTTGGTGGGCGTGAAGGTCGGCGTCGGCGTCGGTGTAAAGGTCGCCGTTGGGACGGGCGTGTTGGTGGGCGTGAAGGTCGGCGTCGGCGTCGGCGTAAAGGTCGCCGTCGGGACAGGCGTGTTGGTGGGCGTGAAGGTCGGCGTCGGCGTGTC